>ENA-OSJC01000484-OSJC01000484.1-marine-metagenome-genome-assembly--contig:-NODE-484-length-38670-cov-4.528619_pt1 | contig 38670 bp, 31 predicted proteins | sample MGYA00237885_ERZ534234 | MGnify/ENA primary metagenome ERZ534234 (study PRJEB26413, sample SAMN06343907) | marine metagenome | isolation source: coastal waters | place: Atlantic Ocean: West Antarctic... | reverse complement strand
ACCAAGGGTAAACCCAAGCTCTACCTAAAGATTTAAGGCGGCAGTAGACTCAGGAAGCGAATTAAATTACTATTTTTTGATTTCGAATGCAAGAACGCGGGTAACCTTATTTCCCTCCCCAACTGGAAGGTTGCGATAACCCCTGAGAATGCAACAGATGCCTCAACTGCAAGTACCAGCATATCTAGCGACTCCATTGTCTTTCCCTTGTTAATGATAAAAAAGTTCCTCTGGCCGAGGGAATTTCTAAAGAATTAAATCACTTTTGATCGAATGCCGCACCAGTAAGCTAGCAACGCAATTAGATGCAGCTTTTTTATAGACTCGACGAAGCCCCTAGAGTTTAAGCTGACGCTTGACACGACCAAAGGCCTGTAGTGCAAACTCTGATAAAAAAACCTAATCCATGTCGGCTAATACAGATGGTTCGGAGCGACACTGACTAGCTCTGAATTTGTTCGATTAGTGCAAGACAGTGCTGCGCCAAGTCTTGTTTTATTTGTAGAGAGGTCATCAGGGTTTCGCCGACAGATACCTCTATTCCCAATGCCGCGATATCGTCAGACTGTCCGGCATCCAACGTATCAATGATAAACCCATCCAAAATATCTCGATAATGATGAGCCACACTCAGGGAAGAACAGCCGGCCTTCAGATTCATTTCATTCATTATCTTCGCTGTTGGGCCCTTAATCGCCTTACCCCCTATTATTGGAGATACCGCGATCACCGGCACAGTAATTTCGCTCAGTGAACATCGAAATCCTGGAATTGACAAAATAGGGTCTATGCTCAGGTAAGGATTAGACGGGCAAATAATCACGCCACGCAAGTCCGGACTGGCCAACGCCTTACTCACTCCAGGACTCAAACGAGCAAGCTCAGAACCGAAAAATTCAACCGCCTCGACAACGGGTTTGGCTTGATATTTCACAAAGTAATCTTGAAAAGGCAACTTTCCGTCAGAGGTTACGACCACTGTTCCCAATGACGAGTCGGTCATTGGTGTGAGAAAATGGTTAATGCCAAGCTTTTTAGCAATGACATTCGTCACCTCACTCAGCGTTTTACCCTGAGCTAACAAGGACGTCCTATAAACATGTATAGCTAGGTCCCGGTCACCCAACTGGAACCACGTCTCTTCATCCAGTGTTCGCAAGGTGCTTAAAAAATTCCAACTTTCCTCTCGCCGACCCCAACCTCTATCGATGTCATTTAAACCAGCTAAGGTATAGGTTAATGTGTCAATATCTGGCGATATATGAAATCCTAAATGACTGAAATCATCACCCGTATTGACGGCAAAGGTGACATCAGATGCAGGCAAAATCGTACTCAAGCCCAGAGCGAGTTTTGCACCACCAACACCGCCAGTAATCACTAAATAATGCGTCATAGTTTTATCTAAACATCCAGCTAGTAAAAAAGACGACTACCAGTCTTTAAAGAGGTCCGTGTTATCTTCTCGCAACAACGTCTTAAAACCATCAGAGCCACCAACCATGTGGCCGGCGCCACGGACTAAGGTTACTGGTCGTCCCTCGTTGGCTTGGCCCATAACGAAGGACGCCGCAGCCGCTATCTCATCGGACAATGCCACCTCGGTCCCTTGTAACACCCTCCCATTTAAATCTAAATCGCCAATCTGATCAGACAACGCAACGACCCCAGCACATCCGATGGTATGACCAACCGTGCCACGACGCCATGCCCGACCCATACTGTCATTAATAATGACACCAACGTCAACCTGAGAGAGTTTTTTAATTGCTAACCGTATCGTTTCGGCACTGCGATCTGCATCAACCGGCAACAGCAACGCCCGAGGCGCAGTGTCACTCTGCTCTATATTGGACTGATCAATTCCAGCGTTGGCATGAACGAGTCCGGTTTTACTTTCCACGATTATCAGGCCGGGACGCGTGCGCGCAATGAATCGAGTTTCAGACAAAATCAACTCGACTAGGCGAGGATCCTTATCTACCTCTTCAGCCAACTCAGCCGCTTCAAGACTCGGAATTACATCATTGAGGTTAAAGCAACGATCTTCTGCTTTAGAAATTATTTTTTGTGCAATAACGATTATGTCACCGCTAACCAGCTTAAGATCATTGAGTTTAAGCGTATTTAGAATAATACCGGTCAGATCGTCACCCGGATTGATAAAGGGCACGTCAGACAAACCAATAATTTCCAAACGACTGGGTTTGGAGGCGGGGATTTTAACTGAACTCACAGCTGTATAGCCCTCAACTCATCTGATTGATAACCCACATGCGATGGCGCCGCATCAGCATAATTTGTTCTGCGCACTCGGGGTTGACGATCACAGCCTACAATCAGAGCCTCTAGCGCCTGAGGTGTCATTTCTTGACCATGAGCCGCACCAGCCGCTCGCGTGATACTTTCATTCATCAGGGTACCACCGACATCATTAGCCCCAGCATGCAAGCACAGTTTTACGCCCTCTAGACCCATTTTAACCCAAGAGGCTTGAATGTTTTTAACATGAGGATGTAACACCAATCTTGAAACGGCGTGCATTAAAATGGACTCTCGTAACGTGGGGCCGGAGCGGGATAATCCACGCTTATAAATAGGCGCTTCCTCAGCTACAAACGACAGAGGTACAAACTCGGTTAAGCCACCTGTTTTAAGTTGTAGCTCCAAGAGTTTTTGCAGGTGAATAGCCCAGTCTTGATAGGTATCTACATGGCCAAACATAATGGTCGCTGTCGTCGGCAAGTCTAGTTTGTGCGCTTCTTCTATACCCGAGAGCCACTGCTCTGAATTTAATTTATCGGGGCAAATGAGCGCTCTAACTTCATCCGTCAGAATTTCAGCGGCGGTGCCCGGCAAGGTGCTCAAACCCACATCCTTTAGTTGGCCCAAGAAATTAGAAACAGACACCCCTAATGTTTCAGCTCCATGTGACACTTCCAAAGGCGAAAATCCATGAATATGTATCTCGGGTACTAGGTCTTTGACTGCCTTGCAGATATCAAGGTAAGTTTGTCCCGTAAAGTCAGGGTGTATGCCACCCTGTAGACACACCTCGGTCGCTCCCCTATCCCAGGCCTCTTTGGCTAATACCGCGACTTGATCTGCAGATTTCAAATACGGAGCCTCGGCGAAATCTGTCCCCTTCTTACCCTTGGAGAACGCGCAAAAACTGCACGAATAGGTGCAAATGTTGGTGTAGTTAATATTACGATTGACCACATAACTGACTTCATCACCACAAACCTGATGTCGTACTCTGTCCGCGGCTTTACACACCGCCACAAAGTCGTCACCTCGCGCGTTAAACAACGTGGCAATCTCATCGAGGCGCAAAGCGATCTGGCTGCTGGTCGCTGTTGCTAAAATAGCCGCAATCGGCGCTGTAATATTTAGATCGTTGACCGACCCATTGAAACACAGGTTATCGACAAAGGACTGGGGAACTGACACCGACTTGCCGCTGAGCCAATCATCTTCGCGACCTAAGCCGTGTCCGTCGACCAACTTTAAAACATAGCTTCTCACCACTGGGTCGAGCCAGTCCCCTTTTTGATTGATATAGGCTGGATAAACAGTGGTTCGCTCCAGCAACAGCTTGCCTGCTTTTTGTGTCTCACTGGCTAAGACGTCTAGCCCTGGCCAGGGCGATTCTGGATTGACATGGTCGGGGGTCAATGGCGATACGCCGCCCCAGTCATTAATACCGGCACCTATCAGCGAAACCAACTTGCCAGGGTTTAGGTTTGGGGGCGCCTGAATACTCATTGATGGACCAAATATAATGCGCGCCATCGCTATCGTCCACAACAGCTCGCTCTGGTCGGGCGGGCTAACCTTCGCCATTTTAGTATCGTCTTTGGGGACGAAATTCTGGACAATAATCTCTTGGATATGACCATATTTTTGATGTACTCGTCTAAGGTCGAGCAGTGAATCTAAACGCTCAAGCCGCGTTTCACCAATACCTATTAAAATACCCGTTGTGAAAGGAACCATTGCCTCTCCCGCAGCCTCAATCGACCGCAATCGCAACACAGGGTCTTTGTCCGGCGACCCGTAATGCACCATGCCTTTCTGACACAGGCGATCTGACGAACTTTCAAGCATCATTCCCATTGATGCTGACACCTTCTTCAGCATAGAAAGTTCATCGGGGGTCATAATGCCCGAATTAATATGCGGTAATAAGCCCGTCTCTTTTAAGACAATACCTGCTACATGAGCAACATATTCCAAGGTTGAGCTAAAGCCAAGTTCGTCCAACGTCTCCCGTGCCTCTTTGTACCTAAGTTCTGGCCTCTCACCCAAGGTAAAGAGCGCTTCTTTGCAACCCATTTCTTGGCCTTTTCGCGCGATGTCAAGAACCTCATCAACGGAAAGGTAGGGTGTAGGAACATTTTTAGGTGTTGTCGCAAAGGTACAATAGTGGCAGACATTCCGGCACAGACGAGTCAGCGGAATAAAGACTTTTTTTGAATAGGTCACTATGTTGCCATGGCCCTTATCCCGCAAATCACTGGCCAGGTCACAGAGCTCTTCTAGCGATTGGTTTTCGGCTAAATGATACACATACTCGGTACCGGGAAGCTCATAATTAGAGGTAAAGCTAACAAGACTGTTCATGTTGACGCCCCATAGTCTGTATGCGATCTATATAACCTTTTCTTTCCAAAAAACCCCAGGTTTCAGTTTTTTGGAAAGTCGGATTTTGGATGGCATGTGAAACAAACTCATCAATGTCTGACTCTTTATCTAAGTCTATTGACAGAGCATAGGAGTCCACAATAACGGATGTGATCTGGATTTCTCTGGCCATTACTTGGTGCAAACTAAAGCTATCGGAACCGTACTTAAGGCAAATGGGTTCAGCCGTATTAAAATAGAGAAAGTTAGTACCTTCCCTCTTTCCACCGGGTGTAATACCTATGACTTTGCGCCCAAGATTACATAATTCCTGATTCACCACGCTAATTAATCGATCGATTTCAGCGCCAGTAGCAAGAGGAATGTCGACGGGGAATATACCAACCCACTCTGCACCTAGATCACGTAATACGTCTATGCCGTTATGCAACGATATATTCATTCCAAAAGATCGTGTTTCCTTAATAACAAACACGCCCATGGCCTCGGCTAACGCAATAATATCTAAGTCTGCGGTTACGACGGCCACGTTGCCAACTTTTGAGCTACTATTTAACCCACCAATGACATCTTTAAACATAGCTTTAGTAAGCTCTGCACAGTCATCACCTAAAAAACAATTTAACCGTCGTTTGGCCCAGGATAATGATTTAACCGGCACCAGGGCCCACACTGACTCTTGGGCACCATATTCTTTATCTGAATTCAAAGACAACTCCTGAATCAATTTTCTAATCGAGGATTACTACCCGATTTTTTAATTATTTACAGTCAAACAACCCAATGGAATAGACTATTTTCAACCTGTGTCGTGTTCAATAATCTTTGCGATCGACCGTGACCCCCGGCGTAAAACCCTGCCCTCTAACATCTTTGTGTTAACTCAAACCCTGATCAAGACCATAGATCCTTCATTGCGCTCAATAGCGATATTCAATTCTAATTCAAACCGGTAATCGATATACCCGCATGACAGTTGTGAGCCCGGTTAATATTGATAATAATTGAGGTCAGGGCCTCTGCACCGGCTGCGTTGGCAATGGGCCCTGCGTGAAAACCACGCATGCCGGCCGCCTCTACCAATTTAATGACTTCTGCGCGAGCCTCCTTGCTGTTGCCCGACACCAGGACGTCACACTCCAGGCCTTGGTCTTCCTGTAGGTGGTGCGCCGCGACATTTTGAAATGCCGATACCACACGGACATCCTCGCCAAGAAGTTGCTGGGCGGCCGCGCCCGCAGAGCCCTCCGGTGGTAGCTGTACGGTACCCACCTTGGGTGGCATCAGGGGCACGGTTACATCAATGAGAATCTTGCCCTGGAGGGCCGAGCTGACACTCTTTAAGGTGGTGCTCTGATGAGCGAAAGGCACCGTGAGGACAACTATATCGGCCGCATTGGCGGCATCCAAATTCTCTAATGCGCGCACCTTGGAAATCTCCACGCCCCGCTCAACCATAACTCTATCTAAATCAGCGAGTGCGGTTTCGGCCTTCCCTTGGGTCCGTGAACCAATAATGACCGGGTAGCCGGCCAGCGTCCATCGTCGTGCAAGGCCGGTTCCGAGCGCTCCGGTACCTCCCAGAATTGCAATTGTTGGAATTTCCTTACTCATATAGATCCCCTTATTAAAAATAAATCTGGTTAATAAAAATCTGTCCGTGATAGACCGATTTTTGACTTGGTTATTCCGGTGCTTATTGCAAGAATTGCTTTTAGCGATTGTTAAATAACCTCTGCCTGTAGCGAAACAAAATAAAATCAACTTATCGAGGATCAGCGAGATTAGCACTTCGCACGCCACACGGTGCCTCGTGGTTAGCCGCATATAAAAAACCCTGCATATTGGCTTTGGGAAATTCTCGCAAATATCACATTGTTAATCCTCCAGGATAACAGAGCCATCGTATAAACCGTCGAGCAGTGAACTGGCCAACAACATGGCCTTCTTTCGCTCATCGCCTTTGTGCATTTCTATCGTGAGTTTTCCATCTTCGTCAGCAATCACGTCGAAAACAGTTTTGCCATTGAGACTGAAGGTGTTGCCCAGGTATTCAATCTTCTGTACTTCTTGTTCATGACGGATACGTCGTAGCCGGCCCTCGATGGACTTAAAGAACTCCTCTAGCTCCTTTTCCAGCGCAGCAGACCCAACCGCGATGACAGTCCCGTCACCTTCCAATCGTGACAGCTTGCTACCCAGTCGGGCTTCTTGGCCCTGTAACTTGAATTGCACCCCGTAACCTGCCTCAAACTCTAGGTTCAGATGACAGATCTGTTCGGCAGTGGCAACCACCCCACTTTGTATCTCAAAAGCAATGCTACGAACGCCGTAGCGTTGGCAGTACTCCCGGGTAACTGGCGACACCAACTAAAAAGCCGCAATTCCGGTCTGGGCGCGACCGAGAATAAGAGCGTGTACGTCATGGGTACCCTCGTAGGTATTAACCGTCTCCAGATTGCACATATGCCGAAATACCGGAAACTCATCAGAAATACCATTACCGCCGTGCATATCCCGCGCCATCCGGGCAATATCGAGGGCCTTCCCACAATTGTTGCGTTTGAGCATGGAGATCAGTTCCGGCGCCAACATATCGCTGTCCTTCAACCGACCAGCCTGTAAACATCCTTGCAAACCCAGGCTTATCTCAGTTTGCATGTCGGCGAGTTTTTTCTGGATCAACTGGTTGGCGGCCAGGGGGCGGCCGAACTGGGTTCGATCTAGCGTGTATTGGCGCGCTGCGTGCCAACAGGCTTCAGCCGCTCCCATCGCACCCCAAGCGATGCCGAAGCGGGCGTTGTTAAGGCAACCCATGGGACCCCTCAAGCCTTCCATATTGGGTAGCAAATTTTCCTCGGGGACAAAGACCTCATCCATCACGATTTGACCGGTAATACTGGCACGCAGTGATAACTTGCCTTCAATTTTGGGAGCACTCAGTCCCGTCATGCCTTTTTCGAGAACAAAGCCGCGAATCCTGCCCTCATCATTCTTAGCCCAGACCACGAACACATCGGCAATGGGAGAATTACTGATCCACATTTTAGCCCCGGACAGCTTGTAGCCACCATCCACACTTTTGGCCCGTGTTTTCATACCACCGGGATCAGAACCCTGATCGGGTTCGGTGAGACCAAAACAACCAATCCATTCACCCGTTGCCAGCTTTGGCAAGTACTTTTCTCTTTGCGCTTCGTTACCGTAGGCGTAAATGGGATACATCACCAGGCTGGACTGCACACTCATCATGGAGCGGTAGCCCGAATCAACACGTTCTATTTCCCGAGCGATAAGACCGTAGCTCACATAGCCGACGCCGGAACAACCATACCCGTCAATGGTGGGGCCCAGCAGGCCCAATTCACCCATCTCACGAAATATTGCAGGGTCTGTTGCTTCCTCCTGGTAAGCTTGTCGCACCCGTGGCGCCAGGCGATCCTGCGAATAGCTGCGGGCTGTATCTTTTACCAGACGCTCTTCTTCGGTGAGTTGTTGTTCCATAAGGAACGGATCTTCCCAATTAAAAGCGCCCCATGTTGTGCTTGAGCTCATATCGGTCCTCGTCGTGTAATTTTTCTTTCCATTGAAATTATACGTACAGATCAGCCACCATTGCTTGACCACGGGTTCTGTATGCCATGACTGGTAGCGCACAAAAACAGATTAGCCGCCACCAGTACCGTTGTTGATCCAGCAGTTACGATATGTGGCGTCATTGACACAACCGAACGGAAAGTGAATCATCCCCTTGATGAGGTGGCAGGCTCCGCAACACATGGTCCCCTCGGATGAATAAAAGTTGAAGTTCCAGGACCAGCTATCGCTTCATGCTTGCTTCCGCAGTAGCGCCATGGCGGCTATAAGCCATCTCAGCACCAGGCCCGCTGCCGCTTCGGGATTAGCAAGGCCCGCTACTTTTTTTGCCAGCGCGCTCAGCCAACGTCTACGCTGAAGTCTCTGACTTTTCCAGTGCGCGAGAGCCGATAATCACCAGGTATCCCGCCTGCATCAATTACCAGGCAAGCCGGCACCGAGGTCACCGGTACCGCCGAGCACTGCTATTGTCTTTTTATCAGGCATGTTCAGCTGGACTCGGCAACTTCTGCGCGAGCCGGCTTCAGCTGGGGCAAAACCACCTCACCAAACAGACGTATAGTTTCCAAGTTGTCTTCCTCGGTCGCACCAACCACTTCCAGCAACGGCGTGTTCAAACCTGCATCAACCAGTTCCTGGGTGATTTCAGCACACTCATCGGGGGTTCCGGAAATAACGGTGAACTTTCGCTGCATTTCGTCGGTAACCAGGTGGGTTACGCTGTCCGCGGTGCCCTCTTCGATAGCTTTACGGAATGGATCCCAGGCTTCGTCTGGCAGGCCAGAACCAGCCAGAATCACGTCATTTTTAATGTTGCGCAGCTTGTTAACGATATAGGTGCCGGTATAGCTGCGGGTGAACTCTTTGGCTTTGGCTCCATCCTTGCTGCAGGCTGCGAGTATGACGCCGCCAACGGGGAAGTCTTGTGGAATGTCTCGCCCTGCCTTAGCTGCACCTTTGCGCAGATTATCGATGGCGTATTCGATAAATTTCGGGGAGGTCAGCCCTGCCAGTAACATGCCATTGCTGGAGCGACCGGCAAGACGCTGCATAAAGGGGCCAGTAGCACCAACATATATGGGTATATCTGTGCGTAGGCCGTCGGCGGCGCGGTCGTATGCAGGCATACTCGATTCGTAAAAGTTGCCCTTATACTCATACTGCTCGCCACTCCATACCTTGCGCATAATGTCGATTGATTCCTGATGTACGTGGACAGGCTTCATCACATCAATATCGTACTCGAGGTATTCAATGCCTACCTTGCCAACACCTATGCCCATAATAAAGCGTCCGTTCGACAGGTCATCAATTCCGGCCGCTTCAGATGCCAAGATAGTCGGATGACGCATATAGGGTGAGGTTATGCCGAGACCAATAGTAATTTCCTTGGTCGCCATGGTTGCAGCCGCCAGCGCGGTAAAACAACCGCGGGCTTCCAGACCATAGGAACGGAACCAGTGGTAGGCCTCTGCGATCCAGAAACCGCCACAGTAGCCGGACGCTTCCGTCTGGGCAGCATAGGCCTGAATCGCCGACAAAGGCTCGTAAGATTTGAAAATAATGCCTACATTCACTTCACTCATTGCTATTATCCAACCTTTTTTAATTTGTGTTAATCAGGCGTACTTTGCTACCACAGCACGGAATTCATCATCGGACATCAAGCGTTGGGCCGCCGTAGCCTGCACTTTGACATCATTTAAAATCGCGGCATGCTTGTCGTTGCAAACCTCCACGCCCAGTTCCTCGAGCTTGATCGTAATGCTCGCCAGGCCGCTTTTTTTACCCAATACAATCTTGCGCTTTGCTCCGACAATATCCGCAGAATACGGTTCGATGGCTTCGGGTATATGGAACTGGGTGGCGACCGCACCACTCTCACGGGTGTATAGATACTCCCCTACTAATGGCTTCCAACCATCCACCGTGTATCCTCCCGCTTGCTGCACTAGTTTTGATATATCTCGTGCCACGTCCAGGTTCATAGCCACCGGCTGGTTGTACAGCGCCTGCAAAGCCAACGCGACCTCGCAGATATCGGCGTTGCCAGCGCGTTCACCCATACCATTGATGGTACCTTGAATGACATCCGCACCACCGCGTACTGCAGCGATGGCCGAAGCTGTAGCCAGACCAAAATCGTTGTGGCCATGCCAGTGAAGTACAACTTCGTCTCCAATCCAGGAGCGTACAACACCCATCAAATGCTCTACCGCCTCCGGCGCACAGGCTCCGATAGTATCAACCACCGAGACTTCATCAGCGCCAGCTTCTAGAGCGGCGGTGTAAACTTGTTTCAGAAAATCGAGGTCGCTACGGGTCGCATCTACTGCGAAAAAGTTCACTCGTTTGATACCATTTGCCTTGGCATGTTTTACTGACCCGGCTACGCGTTCAAGTACTTTTTCCCGGGTAAACCCATAGGCTTTCATCTTGACTTCACTGGTGGATATTTCGATCAGTAGATACTCGGTACCCAACTCGATATGCGCATCGATATCCGCTTGCACACAGCGCGCGAATCCCCAAACAGCAGAATCGAGCCCAGCCGCCAATATGCGCCGAACAGCCTCGGTGTCCTCGGGAGAAACCCTGGGGAAACCCGACTCGATACTGCTGACACCGAGCTCCGACAGTTTTACCGCGATATCAAATTTCTCATCAGGAGTAAAACAAACACCCACAGATTGCTCCCCATCGCGAAGCGTGGTGTCGTAAAACCGAATGATCTTGTCGCGGGGAAAACCGCGCTGAACAGACTCGAGCGTGTTGATCTCGCTGGTCCAGATCTGATCCTTGCTGATCTTTGTCATTGTTTGAGCCTGCAGTAACTGTCGTTATCAGGAAACGAGGTTACGCCACAGCCGCTGGACTGTCTTGACCGCTAGTGCGTCTTTTATTGACTAGCAGGGCAACCCGTCAGGCCGGTGGATTAGCGATATACCAGTCGTAAATTTCTTCCGCCGTGGTGAACCAGACATCGTCGTGCTCCAAGAGGTAGTCGTAAGCTTTGGCGAAATACTGGAACCGGTGTGGCACACCTATAATGTAGGGATGGATACTCATGGACATCACCCGAGGTTGCTCTGCACCCTCTGCATACAGGCAGTCAAACTGATCGACCACCCGGTCATACCACACGTGAGACTCGTGACCCTGTACCACCATCATGGGTAGGTCACTCAACTCCATGGTATAGGGCATGGCAACAATGTTGTCAGCGCTGGTACGCATGCTCACCGGCTGTTCATCCATAGGCCAGTCGGTCACAAATTTAAAACCGGCTTCAGCCAGGTAGTCCAGGGTTTCCAGGGTTTCATGTAGGCCGGGACCCAGCCAGCCCTTGGGAGCAATACCCGTATACTCGCTCAATACCTGGAATGACTTGCGTATATTGTCCTGTTGGTCGTCTACCCGGTGCAGGGCCTGCTGGTGATAGCCGTGACCCATAAAACCCCAGCCTTCTGCCCGCATGGCAGCAGCGACGGGCTCGCCGCTGCCCAGGCAGGCGCGCGCATTGATCGCGGCGCTGGCTTTGAGCCCCCTGGAAGTAAAAAACTCCAGCAGACGCCAGAAACCAACCCGCATACCGTATTCGTGCCAACCCCAGTTGGGAATGTTGGGTACCGTCGTCACGCCCGCCGGCGAGGTAACGTATTCACGTGGTACCGGCAATTCGATATTCCACTCTTCAATATTAACGACCGGGTAAACGGCAATGCGCTTGCCCCCGGGAAGCTGCCACTTCGGGCGCTGGGAAATGGCGGAGAAGTCAAAGCGATCTTCGGGTCGTTTCATAGTCTAATCCTGCAAAGGAATCCACACCGGATTCTATATTCACCTACCGTCATAAACAAAGATGTCGGCGCTCACTCAACCCTGCCCTATTCAGCCTATTCCACGACACCACAGACCTCCATGATCACCTGAATGTAAACCTTGATGATGTCGAGCATATCGCCGATGTGAGTAGCTTCACCCTGATGCGTGGAGAATCCACCACCACCGGTACGAATTCGTCCAGCAGAGCCATAGTTGACAGTGGGTATTCCATAGCGATTCATGTGGGCGGCGTCACTCATCCATGTCTCGATAGCAAATTCCGGTGCCTTTCCCAGCTGCTGCGAATGTGCCTCAACAATACTCTGGATCAGTTCGTGATCATCGGGAATCGAAGTTCCCGGCACGGTCACAAAGGGTTCTACCGTGGTTCCCGCCAGCTGCGGATTATCATCCACAACTCTCGCAATCAATTTCCGCACCTCGTTGTACGCCTTTATGGGCAGGTCTTCGGGCAGAGTTCGTACATCCATGTAGATCACGCAGTTGTCCGGCGTACGAGCACCTCGCCAGCTCCAGCCGGCCTCAACTGCAGACACATTCACCCGTGGCTGAAAATCACCGAGGGAGTTGCGCTCGCAGTAATCGGGAATCCACTCGTGAATGGCATCCAGTACCACCCGAGACTTATTAATCGCGTTCTTTTCAATTTCCGACCAGGCGGTGTGGATCAGGTGCCCCGGCACGGTGATTTTGACCCAGCAGCTGCCGCAGTGGCGCGGTATAACCATCATATTGGTGGGTTCACCCAGTATGCAGAAATCGGCAATAGCGCCATGGGTAATAGCGAACTTGGTACCCACTCCATAACCCTGGTACATGGGACCTTCATGGTCATTGACCGGTGCTTTTTCGATCTCGCCGGCGACACCAGAAATAACCACGTCGCCCGCCAGTTTGATACCCGCCTTCTGAATGGCTTCCACAGCGGAGATGTAGGTGCCCATGGCGCTCTTCATATTGAAGGTGCCCATGCCGTAAATCCACTCGTCATCCACCAGGGTTGCCTTGCACTGATAACCAAGGCCACGGTGGGCCTGCTCGGGACCAAAGGACGTATCGAGGTGGCCGTTGAACATCAGCGACTTGCCTCCGCCGTACCCCTGCAGGCGCCCCAGCGCGTTATAGCGATCGTCGCCGACAGGCTGTAACACGGACTTAATACCAGTTGTGTTCAACACGTCATTAAGTGCCCTGGCAACGTCTCCCTCGTAGCCGGTGGGACTGGGTATATCAACTAGATCCATAACCAGCTTGACCAGTCTATCGCGATCGATATTCTCAATGGCCTTCTGGACCAATTCAGGATTTACTGTGCTCATCGTATTTTTCCTCTCGCAGGCGCCAGACTCAGGCGACGTTAGTTACCAGGCAACCCAGCCCCTCGACATGACATTCCATAACATCACCGGACTTCATCCACTCGGGCACTTTCATGCCGGAAATCACGCCGGGAGGGCTACCAGTAGTGATCACATCGCCTGGTTCCAGGGTCATATGTGACCACCAGGACACCAGCTCAGCGATATTGTAGTGGGTGTTGGCGGTGCTGGAGTCCTGACGTAGAACTCCGTTGAGGTACATTTTCATTTCAAGATTATTCGGATCTTCCAACTCGTCCAGCGTCACCAACCAGGGTCCCAACGGACAGGAGCCATCAAAACTCTTGCCCATAAGAATGACATTGTTCGCGTGTTCGCGAGCCTGTATGTCGCGGGCGGATACATCGTTAAAGATCATCAGCCCCACAACGTAATCCATCGCGTCTTCAACAGTTACCTCTTTACAGGTCTTGCCGATAACGATGGCCACTTCAATTTCGTAATCCAGTTGCTTGGTGAAGCTGGGGATTTCGATTGTTGCACCTGAACCAACACCACAAGAAGGGGCTTCCAGGAAGCCGGTTGGGTGTTCGAAGTGAAAAGCATCCCAACCGTGTTCTTTCCACTCACTGGCTTCCCAGCCTGCCAGTTCTTCCAGGTGAGCATCGAAATTACAGGAGGTATGGATGATTTTGCCAGGGCGCACGGGCACCTGGAGTTCGATATCGCCTGCGCCGTAGGCGTGTTGCGATCCGTCTGCCCGGGCGGCCACGTCTTTCACTTGCTCCAATGCGTCGGGGCCGCTAGCAAGAAGAGTCGGTACGCTGGGGCTAACGGCGCCGCCACTCAGTGCGACGACATCCAGGTACTTGTCATCCTGGAAGACACCTACGGTTTGTTGGCCTGTTTCTTTAATGGTAAAGGTGGCAAGTTTCATATTCGATTTCCTCTGACTGATGCGATCCGTAAGTCCGCCGAACAACTATTAATTGTGATGGTTAGAATAATAGATAGACGATGAAATGAGTACTTGCCCTCAAACGTGTAATTGATTGACTGTGCGCGCAGCAGCCTCTTATGACCGCCCAAACCACCGCGGGAATTAGTGCTTGACTCGTCCCTGCACTGGCCCAATACTTAATCGGAAATAGTTAAAAATGGGCGACCAGTGGCAGATAGCAAAGATTTCGCAGATCAGATAACAGACTCGCAGTTGGCAGACAATGCCCGCAGTGCGCACATGTCGGTTGATATCAATGAATTCGCTAAACCCATCGAAGAGTTCAGTTGTCGAGAGCTGCCTTTGGGTAAACTGGAACTGTTCGATATTGTCATTGATCCAGTCGCCATACATCGACGCACAGAAGATATCGACAAGGATGCCAACGACGATTTCCTGCTGGCTACTCAGGTTGCTGGCACCGTGCTGGTCACCGAAGGGGATGTGGAATTCACCCAGCACCCTGGTGATCTTTCGATTATGTCGGCAGCAGAACCGTATTCTATTATCCATACCCAACACAGCCACAGACTGATACTTCACATACCAGCCGAGGCATACCGGGAACGAATTCTCGCTCACCAGCAGGGACGAAAGTTTCGACCCCGACTGATGGCGGCAGGTGGCCTCGCCACCATCATCCACGAAATGCTGAAATCTCTTGCCTTTGAAGCTGACAAACTTAACGCCACAGAACAATACACGCTCGCCGAGAGTCTTCTGGAGCTTACGTCTGCCATCCTGCGGTCCGAGACGGACCAGGAATACGAATTACAACACGCCGAGCAATCAGCCCTCTTCCGACGCATTCTGGAATTCATGGAAGCCAACTTCATGGATTGCGAGCTGACGCCAAAAAAGATTGCCGACGCCAACGGCATTTCACTACGCTATTTGCATAGCCTGTTCCAACAAGCAGGCATGTCCGTATCCAAGTCCATGTGGGAACGACGCATTAAAGCTACCCGAGAGGATTTACTGGATCCCAATATGAATCATATGCGCGTCAGCGGAATCGCCTTTCGCCGCGGCTTCAATGACCCCGCCCATTTCAGCAGGGCTTTTAAGAAACGCTTCGACGTCTCACCCAGCAAGCTGCGTAAAATCAGCCTGGAACAATCAGAGAATACGGGACAGTAGTCGCGCCATCAGTCAACTGATGCTGCATTAACAAGCAAGACACTCCGCACGCGCCTCTTTACCATTCACTCTATAGTTGCCTCACCTGAATAGACAACCAAAAACTGGTTGCAAGGAGATTCATCTTTGAGTGAAATAAAGCGCGTCTGCGTGGTCGGAGCCGGCGCTATTGGCAGCCTGCTTGTTGGTCACATTGGCGCTTTGCCGGATGTAGAAATGAGTGTCCTGGTACGCAGGGACGGTCACGCAGTCGATCTTAACAGAAACGGACTGCGGGTCAGCGGTAAATCAGACCTCTCGGCGCATGTTACCGCCTCCACCGACCCGGCCGACCTGGGCGAGGTCGATCTGCTAATCCTGGCCACTAAAACCACGGCAGTCCGCGCCGGCGTGGAAAAATTTCGAGGATGCTTCCCTGGCGCCACCGTGATGATGATACAAAACGGACTCGGCTGTGAACGCGTGGTCCGCGAACTGGGTGACTGGCCCATAATCTCGGGTCTGACATTTATGTCCGGGCTACGCAAATCCGACTGTCACGTCGATTACGAATTGGACACACCAACCTGGATTGGCCCATGGGATGAAGACCCTCAACGTCCGGGATACGAGTTTGTCAAACAGGTTGAGGCGTTAATAAACCGCTCCGGGCTCATTTGCGAGGCCTACGAGGACTTGCGTCCAGTGCAGTGGTCCAAGCTCATTTTCAACTCCGCCGTAAATGCCATAGGCGCGGTAACCGATACACCACACGGCCCGTTCTATGCGGACACGGATAACCTGGCTGAGCTTGGCAACCTCGTTGAGGCCATGATGAGTGAGGGCGTTTCCATTGCCGCAGCAAAGGGGATTAGGCTGAGCAGCGACCCTTGGGCCATGAACTGCAAAGCAGTCAGCCAGGGCGGCAGCCATGGTGGCGATGTATATGCCCACATCACGTCGATGCTGGACGATGTGCGCGCCAGACGAAATACCGAAGTCGACTGGATAACTGGCTCAATTGTACGAGCAGCCCGGGAGAGCGGTGTGCCGGCTCCGATACACGAAACAATGTACCGTCTGGTCAAGGCTATTGAGAAGGGCTGGGAATTTAATGCCCAGTTTGAACACTAGGAGCACAAGATGAAAGTATGCATTATCGGCTGCGGCGCCATAGGCAGCCTGTTCGCCGCTCACCTGGGTCGGTTGGATGACGTGGAGGTGTGGGCCTACGACCCCTACCAGGCCCATGTGGACGCCATCAATGAAAATGGCCTGCAACTGACCGGCGAAAGTAATTTTACGGCACGCATTAATGCCCGTAATGATGCCAGCGAAATTCCCGCCTGCGACTTTGGCATTATCGCCGCCAAGACCCTGCATACCCGCTCCGCGATGGAAGCGGTAGCACACATTTTTAAGGATGGCGCGGTCTGCTCCGTCCAAAACGGTGTTGGCAATGAGGAAATCATCGCCGAATATGTACCCCGGGTAATTATGGGCACAACCTTCCCGGCTGGACATATTAGTGGACCAGGCGTCTGCAATCATGACACCAAGGGTTTAACCCAGATTGGGCCCTACGATGGCAAACCGGCTAGCCAGGAAGAAAGTGACCAACTGGCTGAGGCACTCACCCGCGGCGGCATGGAAACCCGTTCCGTGGGGGACCCACGCGGGCCTATGTGGACCAAGGTTATTTTCAACTGCGCTTCAAATGGCGTGGCTGCTCTCACCCGGCTTCCACATGGGGTGGCGGCGGAACGGCTGCGCGACTTGTTCAGCGCTATCGCACAAGAAGGTGTTGCTGTTGCCACAGCCCAGGGTGTGACCCTGGATAAAAATCCCGAGGACATGATTAACGACAGTATTTCTGTAGCCTATCTGCACAAACCCAGTATGTTGCAGGATGTGCTAGCGCAACGTAATACCGAAATTGATTCAATAAACGGCGGCGTGGCCAGCATCGGCGAAAGCATCGATGTACCCTGCCCCTTAAACCGCGCCATTGCCGAAATGGTAAAGGGCCTGGAACATAGCTGGACATTGGAGGCATAAAAAATGAATACCAAAGAGCAACTGAAGGGCATTGACCACATCAACCGATTTCGCCCATCGCAAACTGAAATTGATCGCCGCTACGACAATGTGCGCAGCGCCATGGTGGCCCATGGTCTCGATGCACTAATAGTTAGTGGCAGCGAGTATTCCGGGTTTGAAGGCGCTATTCGCTACCTATCAGGTTTTCAAATTTTGCACCGCTATGCTTATGTGGTTATACCGCTTGAAGGTGACCCCATTGCCGTATTTCCCAAGGAGGCAACCTGGGTGGGAGACCACAGTGCCAGTTTCATCGAGCGCCGGGAACTCCCAGTACACTGTGGCGAGTGGATGTCTGATTTCCTGAAAAGTCAGGGTTCCAAAAGGGTGGGTGTGTACGGCATGGAATACATCATGAGTGTGCGCGACTTCAAAGGCCTAGCTGCGGGTGGTTTCGATCTCATAGATTTCGATATTCCCTTTGACTATGCGCGCGCTCAGAAATCCGATGAAGAGATCGCCTCCGTTCGCCACTCCATGGAAATAAACAAGCGCGGGGTACTCGAAGTCATCAAGGCCTACCAGCCCGGTAAAACAGAGGCCGAATTGATGGGCGTTGCCGAGAACATCTTCTCGGCAGCAGGTTGTGCACGCAATACCATGGACATGGTTCAAATGGGTCCCAATGGGTCACTGCTGCCACAAATGGTGTTCCCCAACAATCGCCCATTGAATGACTCCGATGGCATGATGTACGGTCTTGAAATCGCAGGTGAAGGCGGGCACTGGGTCGAGTATTCACGACCCTTGATGCCCAGTGGTATGGACGCCATAACCCGTGACATGATGGATGCCCAACAGGAATTCCATACCCTGGTTCGCGAAAACATGAAAGCAGGACGTACCGCTGCCGAAGTCCACAAACTGTGTATGACACCTTTTGTTGAGCGAGGCTATCGCTCAGGCCATGTGTGTGGTCACTCCATCGGGATGACTATGATTGAGATGCCTCGCATAGGCGAGGGGTTTGACTTTGTGCTGCCAGAAAATATGGTCTGTTCCATGCACCCTCATGTGATGAATGAAGAGCGTACCCACTCACTGTATTTCCAGGAAACCTATCTCGTTACCGCGAAGGGCGGTGAGCCTCTGTCGGGTACGGCGATAGAGGTTTACGACGGCACCGAGACTGAATTAAAGCCCCTGTAGGGCAGAATTCATGCAGCCTTGTTGAGATCACGTTACTCCATGGGTCGAATGAATTGAACCTTTCAATACGGTTGCCGGTCCTGCAATTATAATCGTGTCGCTTTCCTAGCTACTCTTTGCATTTTTTTTAAGACTGTAATTCTCTCGTAATGATGGCGCAGACCGTCGACTCCAGGCAGAGGGTGTGTGCGATAAACGCATTGGTATTGGAGAGTGCAATGACATTCTTGGCGGTTGTATCCATAGCGTTAGAACGATTCTGCCCGGCTACCCTTTGAGATGATGTCTACATCCCATGGGTAGTTCCTTACGTCGCCTGCCTATGCCAAACTGGCTGACGATCCCCATGGTGCTAGCTTGGAATATTCCTTCAATACAGAACCCGTGGGAGCTATGCTACCGAATGGTCGGTCTCTGAATTCGCACACAGATCAGAAAGAGGATATAAAGTGCATTGGGGTTGTTTTCGAAAGGGACGCTGTGACACATTGAAAAATGCTGGAGTCCTTTGGTCAGAACGCTGAAGTGGTATTTGGTTTACTCGGTGCAGAACCACGGTCATCTTCTACCGTTAAAAAGCTTATCTAGACAATATGGCAGCGCGGCGTGCTGAAGATCTGCTTTGACTGAATAATAGCCTGGCCGGAATACAATAGACTTTGCCTTAAAATATCCCAGCAAAACTAAAAATATGCAGCGCTGATTTCTGACACGGAACTTCCTAGCGATCGTTTTTCTGTTTCGGTCAGTACCAGGACTCGGTCTTGAAACTCCATTGCTCTTGCCTTTGAAAAAGGTAGCATAATAACCAAAACGGCTTAATAGTTGGCGTGAGCAAAAAGCAATACTCTTCAGGAAGCCAAGTTTGGTGGACCTGCAGTGGCTTTTTTCCGTTATGATCGGAAAAACCCTAGGACCCCTGTAATATCACCACCCGCATTTTGAACCCTACGCTTGCGCCCCTAGGAGATCCTGCTTACCTTACAGACAGTGACTTCGACACCTACGCAGATGGCGATCAAAAGAGCAGGACGAACTATCCCTTGCAATCTGAGCATAACTACTCCGCCCTAGCAAAAAAACTTCCTACCTCGCTTCAGGGGAAACAGCTTAACAATTCGTCAATTTGATCATCGCTGTTATACACATGCGGGGACAAGCGAATACCCGTAGCCCTTGCGTCAAAATGAACATTAGCCGCGCGTAGAGCATCAGTGACGCCATCCTGCTGTGCCTGAAAATCTAAAACAAGGGTGCCACCGCGCTGATCGGGGGAAGCAGGCGAGACAAGACTCTGAGGCGCAACCGCGTTGATAAGTTTCTCTGTAAGCCGAAGATTGTGCTCACGAATTGTGTGTATACCATCATTATTTATTAAACTGAGGCTGTGCGCTGCCAAGAGATAAGGTATCACCGAAGGCGTACCACCCCAAAACCTTAAAACACTCTCAGAATACCGGAAATTATAGATATCAAACTCAAACGGGTTTTCGTGGGAAAACCAACCGACGTCTAGCGGTTTGAGTTGGCATACCAAGCTTGGGTGAACCCATAAATACGCAGCCCCCGGGCCACCGCTACTCCACTTTACGCAGGAGCCCACGACAAAGTCGGGCTGCCATTGTTCAAAGTCTATGGGTACCACTGCTGCGGATTGGGCAACATCAACTAAAGTTAGTATATCCAGTGGCCTGGCCAGGTCGATAATTTCCCCCACCGGCAACTGTTTTCCATTGTTCGGTTGCACATGAGTCAGGAGAACAACCCCGACTTTAGGTGTCAGATACTTTTCCCATACATTAAGATCGAGAACATCTTCCTCAGCCGGTATGAATTGCAGCTCGAAATTTGCTAGCGAAGACTTCTCCAAGGCGAAAGCAAGTGATGGGAAATCTTCCTCACTAAGTAGTATTAACGTCTTACCCGTTCTTTGCGGTAGCGACTGAATTAGTTTAGTCACTGCACTAGATACACTCGATTGCGGGCAGAAATTAGCTCCGTCCGTCGCAAATAACCTTCCCAACTCACTGCGGAACTTCTCTATCCCGGCCATCCACGCCGGCCACACTTGTTCATCACATACCGCCCATGGATCGTAAAATTCGTCCTGAAGAATGGACATCGCGCCAACCCGAGGCAAACCAACGGAATGTGTCAGCAAATAAATGCCTGATTGATCGACGTAGCTACGCGCAGTATCAGTTGTCAAAATTAATACCCTCCAGTTCATTCCACTCATGAAAACTCAATTTAGACACTCATCAAGAGATTTGATATCTGCAAATCTCACTGAAATATCACTACTATCTGCTGCGAGCCTCCGGTCACGTAATTGCTCCAGGACACGAAGCAATAAGTCTAACGGCGGGCCACTGGAAGTGACATTTAGCTGGTGCTCTTCCTTTATATTCGCCGCGGGTTTTTCGATAAACTTGCTCACCAACTGATCGTGATGCGATTCTACGGCTTCACCGTACATCTCACAAACATCAAGAAACATGGCAAGGTTCTTCCGAAATCAGGGTTCACTAATGTGTTGGCCCTGAAGCTCCAGAAATTTATCAATCAAACTGCCGCGCCGCATACAGTCCCTTAAAGCTACCTGGTCATCCGACGTCATAAAAACCGTTTTGTCTAACAGCGACTGCGCACAATTCTCATCACCCGGATCGCACAATCCCCACAATGAATCGATTACGTTGATATCCGCAAAGTCGCCGGCGTTAGCACCACGGTGTTCTATTGTTAGCATTGCGCTAAGTATCACCCGATCCCAGAGTCGCTATTATTGCTTCAGCTAAATAATCCACATTGGTACTATTAATACCCGGCACGCTGATGCGGCTGGAAGCAACCAGGTAGATACCATAATCATCAGCTAATTTCCGCACTTGATCAGGGGGAAGACCGAGCAAAGAGAACATGCCGCGCTGCTCATTAATGAAAGAAAAATCCCGGTCAATAGCATTTTTATTTAGCTTCAACGCCAGTTCGTGTCGAAGGTTGCCAATACGCCAACGCATTTCACCAACCTCTTTTTCCCATAGCTGCCGTAACGGTTGAGTACCTAGAATCATACCTACGATAGCAGCACCATGGGAGGGAGGCATCGAATAGGTTTCCCGTGCAATTTTTGCAAGCTGAGACTTCACCGCGGCACTGCTTCCACTATTTTTAGTTACGATCGAGAGGGTTCCGGTGCGCTCCCGGTACAGCCCAAAGTTCTTAGAGCAAGAAGACGCGAGCATCATCTCTGGAAGCTGCTCTGCCAGTAACCGCAGACCGAAACAATCCTCCTCGATGCCCTCACCAAAACCTTGATATGCTAAGTCGACCCAAGGAACGATGCCCTTGCGCAACATCAGTAACGCGACATCCTGCCATTGGTCCGGGCTTAAGTCAGCACCGGAGGGGTTATGACAACAGCCATGCAGCAACAATAAATCGCCGCTCGACGCAGTTTCCAAGTCGCTCATCATGCGGTCAAAATTAACACCCTTTGACACAGGATCGTAGTAGCTATATTCCTTGATTCCCAGGCCAGCTGCGCCAATAAGAGGCAAATGGTTTCCCCAGGTAGGATTGCTCACCCAAACTGTTGATTCGCCATTAGCCTGGGCAGACATCCTCGCAGCCAAACTCAGCGCTCCGCATCCACCTGGGGTTTGCAGCGTTGCCACACGTTGATCTTTTAGTGCCTGACTGTCTTCACCCAACAGTAGTTTCTGCATGGCAAGGTTTGTTTCTGGGTCGCCCGCAGGGTCGATGTAGCCCTTACTGTCTTCGTGCTGATGAACAAGTTCCTCAGCCTGCTTCACAGAATCCAACACCGGTGTGCGGCCCTGTTCGTCCTTATATACACCGACACCGAGATCAATTTTATTGGGGTTTTGTTCGGCCCTGAACTTCTCCATCAAACCAAGAATGGGGTCGGCTGGTACCGGCTTTACAGACTCAAACATTGCATATTCTCACTGTTGTTAAAAAGGCCACCTGTGTAGAGGGTGACCATCCATTCGGCAAATCCACTAGAGAAACCCTGTATTACTCGGAGCGAAACCAGGTTCGGGTTTTGGCGTTGTTTCCCTGTTTAATAGGGACCTGTTCCCTCATCATATAGTATGCCAACCGACCCCATATGCCATTTCTCTTTGCTATTGACCTACTTCCCTGCGGACCGATTACCTGAACCTTGATATATGCCGTGAGTAAGCTCGTCGGCCAGCAGCCGATGCTGTCGGCAACGATCAGTCCACCACCGATTGTTCCCATGCTTCGAATCTGCCAGTCAGCGATGCCACTAGCTGCCTCCGCAATGAGTGGAACCTTGCGTGCGTTTTCGGACTCCGCGATCAAAGCGTGGATTGTGAGTGCACCAATATTCAGCACTGAATCATTTAGCTTCATAGACGAAAGGTCTGGAATACGGCCAATATCGACTAGTTCACTTGCCTCTCTCATACGCAGTTTTATCATGGGTATTACACTTTAGCCGCCCCCCATGATTCGCGCGCGATCACCAAATTGGCTTAATAGTTCTACGGCCACTTGCACGCTATCGGGACGATGGTAGCGAAACAGAGCTGAGTACATGTAATAGCCTCTATATTTCGAGTAGTCAATCTAGGAGCAATTTTTGATACTTTTGTTTTTGTTTGCCACTATTTACTTTCGGTTCTGGTGATGCACTTAACCTTTGGAGTCCCCTCTTATGCAAAGTCATCCATAAATGGTAGTGATCGGCGGGTCAACTACGAGCATCGATACCAAACGGCATCAACGCATAGAAGAGCTTCACTGTCTTTGCATCGCGCTGTCAAACTAGGAATAACGATAAATGTATTGCGGAGCAGAATCTTGTCCCTCAGGGCAGCATAGCTTGACTGAAAGTGTCCAGTGTAAATCCCTATCAACGGTTAACACAATCTATTAAAAATAGTGATAGGATCTATCAGTTTATAATATTTTATTAATATTTTTGGTCTGCGTATTATCGATCTGCTGGTGAACTTGTTGCCAAACCTTTCCTGTCAAAAAAAGGCTAGCACGCTCCCCGAAAAGTAAATCTCTGCGGTCAGTCGTTTGTATTGAGTTGGTTCATAAAATAGCATTAATCCCGCTTATACTTTACTTTCGAGTGGTATTGTGTCAATTTTTTATTCTAAAGGAGTTAAGTAATGGCATCATCAATAGACGCGCTCGATGAATGGATTCGTTCTCGGTTTAAGCAATTAAATACCGAGCTCGAAGAGTATTATTTCAGTCAGGACTCACTTATTCTTGACGATGAAAAGAGTGCGTCCATCAAAAAATCCTTACTCGATGAAGGCCAACAATTAATTGCCGCGATTCTTGAAAATGCCAGTGACATCCCTTCTACTTACGAAGGTCGTTTTTACCTACTTGGAAACGTCGGTATGTACATGGCTGCCTGCCGCAGGCATGAGATCGATACGCCTCTGGAGAATGGCTACTCCCCTTTGAACGAGGCATCGACTATTTCCTTTCAGCTCGGTTCGGCCACTAATGTGGCGCCTCGTTTCATGTCAACTCATCTTGGACTTTATAACCGCGCTGAGAATGGTGTTTACAGAACATTTACCACGCTCGAAGACGAAAAGATTTTTGTGGATTACAATACGCTCGGTACATTGGCCTACAAAAAGGCATCGGATGCCCTGGAACGAGCCACGCGTTTTGGCGTGACACATACGCTTACCGAGTATTTATTCAATGATGCGAGATTAGCTTTACAGGAAGTCCTGAAGTTTAGTGAAATTCTTGACGATAAACTCGATGTAAAACGCTTCTTTTATAATATTAGGCCTTACTATAAATCGTATCGTATCGGGCGGCGAGATTATCGGGGCGCGAATGCGGGAGATTTTGCTGCTATTAATGAAATCGATCTCTTAACAGGTTTATGCTCCCGTGATGATCCTTTTTATCTGGATATCATGGTCGACAAGCAAGCTTATATGCCGCAGTCGGAGCAATTGCGCTTGCAGGCCTCAATTGAGAAAACCAGCTTTCTGGATCAATTCCTTGCCGAAAGTCGGAAATGCAAAAAATTACCGCAATTTCAAAAGAATCTACGCATGCTTCTTGAAGTTTGCGAAATCCATGGTCTCGGCTACGCCTTCCATCATGATCAATTAGTCAAAAAGTATATAGAAGATCCTGCGGTCAATATTCCGGATAGTCAAAAGGAAAACCTGACCGCAAGTGGTCCACCACTATCAGTACTATTGCGTGGACTGGGCAAGTTGCGGGATTTACGAATGGCGGCGGAGCGGGATGATATTCCCACTCGATATGCGGACATCCAGAAATTAAAAGCAATTATATAAGTGCCGACTACGAAGTTAACTCTCTAACCCGGATAAACTCAGTGAAAGTAAAAGCACGAATATTATACAAATTTGTAACCGTCATCATTTTACTCTTACTAGTAATATTCTTTACCTATGGGCAAGGCAGTAATAAGCAAAATTTCAATACTTTTAATGCACCCATTAGCAAAACTCAACTTCGACTTGAATCAGAAGAAATTATATCCCATGAAAATGTATTAAAGTCTCGCCCGAATATTCTACTAATTGTCGCTGATGATCTCGGCTACGCGGATCTTGGCGTTTACGGTAGCGAGATCCAAACGCCTAATATAGACAGCCTCGCCGCTTCGGGTATGCTGTTCACACAATTTCACACGGCACCGCTGTGCGCACCAACCCGTGCGATGCTGATGAGCGGTAACAATAATCATGTTGCCGGCATGGCGAAACAAAGCCGAAGCCACGGTTTGGGCGGTGTTCCTTTCGAAGGCTATGAGGCAAGTCTATCGGACAGGATCATTCCCTTCCCACGTCTTCTAAACGATTCGGGTTATCACACTTACTCCGTCGGCAAATGGCACCTTGGTCTGGAACTTGAACAAAGCCCTCACGCCGCGGGATTCAGTCGTTCGTACAATCTGCTGAATGGCTCGGGGAGCCATTTCGATGCCAGAGGAATCAATAAACGCGGCTCGAGTTACCGTATGGATGAAAAACTCGTTGAGTATCCCGTTGGTCGCTATTCGACAGAGGTATACACCGACCAGTTGATTGCATTTATTGACGAAAACAAGGATGACGGAAAGCCCTTCTTCGCGTTCGCCGCGTATACCGCTCCGCATTGGCCATTGCAAGTTCCTGATGAGTACCTGGATCTCTATGCCGGATTCTACGATGACGGCTACGACTCCTTACGTGAACGACGATTAGAATCGCTAAAGCAGGCCAACATCATCCCGTCGGAGTCCGAACTGCCGCCTCGCAACGATGCCATAACACCGTGGGAGAATCTGACATCCGACGAACAACGTAAAGAATCCCGCAAGATGGAACTGTACGCGGCTATGGTCGATAACCTAGACGATCATGTAGGTCGTTTAATAGAATACCTGAAAGACCGAGGTCTCTATGACAACACTTTGATCGTCTTCATGTCCGATAACGGCGCTGCAGCAGAAGACTTCTACCACAACGGCCAGCACGTCGATTATATTCAAAGTAACTTCAACAATAACTATGACAAAATGGGAACGGCTGAATCATTCGTGTCTTATGGCCCGCAATGGGCAGAGGCTGGATCGGCACCTTTTCAACGGCGAAAAGGATACACGCGGGAAGGAGGCCTCACCACGCCGTTGATCATCGCCGGTACTGGCGTTGTAGCCAACGGAGTGATTAACAAAAATTATTTGACCGTAATGGATTTGGCACCGACGTTTATTGAGTTGGCCGGTGCCAGGTACCCTGATGATGGTTCAGTCAAACCAATTCTCGGCGCAAGCATCAATTCACTCATTACTGGCGAATCAGACTCGGTACATGAAGATCAATACGTAACCGCAGGATACCATTCAGGTCGTACCTATCTCAGGCAAGGCAAATGGAAAATCTCGACACTCGAGCCGCCTTTCGACGAGAAATTCTTTGAGCTACATGATCTGTCTGTCGATCCGGGAGAAGTCCACAATCTCGCCGAAGCCGAGCCCGAAAAACTGGAAGAACTTACTAAGCTATGGCAGAAACAGCGCAAAGAACTCGGAATTGTATTGCCAGAAGATTTGTAATCTGGAATATGACTAGTACTCCATCAACATTGTGTTGATGGATATAATGTGATCAAAGACTTACGCTATAAAAATGTTGGTTGACCAACGGGAGCGTTAGGAATTTTGTGTCAATTCTTTAAATTGCAGCATAATTCTGTACGGAGAATTGATTATGACAGATCCATTCGATTTTGATAAAGCCCTTAAGGCCATCCAATCCGGGCAGGCCATTAGCGGGGAAGAGGGTGTTCTAGCGCCACTGCTAAATCAGCTCACCGAGGCAGCGCTCGAAGCCGAGCTCGAGAGCCACATTGCCGATGATGTGGTGCCCAATCGTAAAAATGGCAGATCTCGAAAGACCCTTAAAACAAGCGAGGGCCGCATCGATCTGAACACGCCGCGGGATCGCGCTGGTACATCTGAGCCTCAGATCATCAAGAAAAATCAAACCAGCGGCGACCTGGTCAACTTCTTTCAACTCGATTCCATCTCCAAATTTGATTCCTGTAATGACCTTCGCCAGGTAGTTAACCCGCGTAGGCGTCGCCATTTTTTCCCAGCGCACATGCCCAGTTTAAATATCATATGAAGTATCCCATCTCAGGACAGGCAGCCCTTGGAACTCTTAGTTCGATGCCGGATTGTTCCGAAGCTGGACTCTATCGGGTTGCTCGTCCGAATGCTCTGTAAATGTTTTGCCGGGAAGTCATAGAACGCCATCAGTTCCTCACGATCTCTCTGCAAATATAGCGTCGCCTTCGGGTATTTGGCATCATCTTGCGTACTGCCTGCTCCTTAAATTCATTATTGTACTTCAGTATTTCTTATTCACTTGCCGCCCCGTGTGATATTGCTTTTTGAAAAAATAGGACGATAACTATGCTGACACAGGGGGATATGAAAAATATACAGAATTGTGTTGGACGTCTTTGAACAGCAGAAATCAAAATATTTCAGAAGGAATATAAATCTGATCTGTATCTTAAATATAATAATAAATTGAGAGCCGCGGTTGCAAATAAAATGAAAATTAAGCCAAATTCGAATTGAACGTACAGATAACTAGACAGCAGACTAACTAAACCACCGAAAGCAAAACCAATCACACTAATGAGTGCAGCTGTTGTTCCCGCAATGCTGGGGAAACATTTTATGGCTGCCGCCGTTGCATTCAGGCGTGTCATCATCATTGGAACCATGTATGTACATATTAAAAAAACAAAAAGTGGAAGACCAGGTTGGTGAAAAATAAGTATCACTATCAAAATAACAGAAATGCAAAACATACTTGAGATGGTAATCTTGAGTATTCTCGACACACCCATTTTCGCTACAATATGAATATTCGCATACGCACTAATCATCAATATCGATGTCGTACCGGCATATACATAGCCCAAGTCAATAACATCAAGGTCATAGGTATTCATGAAAATTAGAGGTGCTGTACTTACGTAGGCGAAAAGGCTAATAGAGGAAAGTACCTCGAACCCGATAAACGTTCGAGAACGAACTTCAACTAATAATTTTGAATAATCCCTGAAAACAGAGTCAAAACTAAATTTAGATCGAAGCTCCGCTGGGTAAGTTTCTGGTTGATAATAGAAAAGATAAATAAACGTAAGCAGTCCGATCAGAGCCATAATCAGCAACGGAGCTTGCCAACCATAACCTGCTGTTACATGACTGCCTGCAATGGGCGATAGAACACGTATAAAAATAGCGACAAATGTTACCATTGAGATAAATTTGGCTGTGTTTGTCTCATTACATTGGTCGCTGACAATCGCATATGCCAGAACCGCAACGATGCCGGCGCCGAGTGCCTGTATTCCTCGTAAGAAAAGAAAAGTATAAATTGTGGTGGTAAAACAGGCCATAACGCTGGCTGCTGTAAACAGGAACAAACTCATTAAGGCTAAGGGTCGTCTGCCATTAACGTCGGAAAGTGGTCCTCCGAAAAACTGACCAACTGCCATCCCAATGAAAAAGACACCAACATTCAGCGAAACCAGATTCGGGCTTGTATGAAATTGTTCTACAAGATGGTTTTGTGCAGTTAGATAAAACTCAACGGCAAAAGGACCCAGGCCTGCGAGTACACCAAGAATGATGATAGCCGTTGCATTCATGGCGGCTTATTCATTAAATAATAGTTCGCCGCGCCATTTATCCTCGCTATGCGCCAGTTTTACTGTCTGTCGTATAAGCTCCATCACCTTTAATGTAGCAATTGTACGGGGCCTGTTTGATGGGGATAACATGCTGACCGTACGGTGCATGCAGGGATTAATAATTTTCCTCGCGCAGATAAGTTTCTGCTCATGTTTCTCATGGATCGCCGACCAGGGTGATATTCCATATCCTATTCCAGCTTCAATTAGTTTTATCGCCGGATGTAGTGCAGTGTTACTTGAAATTATTTTCAGATCCAGTTGCTGCTCCTGCGCGTATCTCATTACAGTCTGTCCCATTGAATGCTGTACCTGCGATATGATGATTGGATAATTTGCGAGATCCAGGAAATCAATTTCTGCTGTATTGCTATCTCCCTCGGAATACTGGGATATAAAATAGAGATCCTCCCTGATTAGAGGCTCTACGCTAAGGTTATCAGACCCGTCTTCATTAAGCCCCACCAGGATGATATCGAACAACCCCACGTCAAATGCCTGACGTATATTACCGGTCAGACCTTCATCGAGATTCAGTTCAATAGCAGGATAGTTCTTTTTCAAAAATTGAAACAATGGCACGGACAAAACATTGGCGACGCTGGCTGGCATAGCTATAGAAACAGTGCCAGAGGGATTATCATCGAAATCGCGAATGCTTTCTTTGGCACGATTCACTTGCCGGATTATACCTCTTGCGTGTTCAAGAAAAGCCACACCCGAGTCCGTCAATGCCATGCCCTGGCGGCTCCGCTCAAAAAGCCGCGTATCCAGTTCTTCTTCAAGGTTTTTGATATTCTGGCTGAGCGCCGGTTGGGCAATATGCAGGCGCCCTACCGCCTTTGTAAGGCTCGTGGTTTCGGCTACCGCGATAAAATAGTGAATTTGTCTTAGTTCCAATACTTTCTACCCTAAAATTTAGCGCCAATAAACTATATCAAAAATAACGATAAATGTATTGCGGAGCAGAATCTTGTCCCTCAGGGCAGCATAGCTTGACTGAAAGTGTCCAGTGTAAATCCCTATCAACGGTTAACACAATCTGGTAAAAATAATGATAGAATTTATGAGATTATAATATTTTATTCACCAACAAAGTAATTTTACTCGTGGCCTTCCCAAAGAACTCTATTCGGATATCTTTGCATCATATTCGTCCCAAAGAACTCTATTCGGATATCTTTGCATCATATTTTTGTGCCTAGCAATCATCTGTTTAGACACAACATTAAACCATAGGTATTTCGGCTGACTTGGAAACTTTTCTCCAGGGTCGCGTATGATATTATAAGTTTCCCGTGATTTAATATGACGCTTCACATCACGATAACGAACTGCAGCCAAGTGCATAGTTTTACTTGTATCTCTCGAATCGGTACCATTTGCGTAATGATAAATATAATTTCTATGTGAATAGCCTTCACCATTTATGAGGAATGAAGTTTGGTCAATCCCGTCAGTTACACGATCTGATGGGATTTTATCGAACCCACCGGCTATTCGTGCTGCAGTGGTATACCAATCCGTTACATGTATTAAATCCATGGGATCCTGTCCTGTTTCGATAACCCCGGGCCAATAGGCTATTGCCGGAGTCCTTACGCCCCCCTCATACGCCTGCCCTTTATGGCCACGCAGCCAAGAATAGCCAGATGATGGGAAAAACCGATACATGGGCCCATTATCGCTCATCCAAACAACCAATGTGTTTTCAGCAATGTTAAGCTCATCCAACTTGGCAATAATACGGCTAACATTTACATCATGCTGAGCCAATTGCGATGCCTGGCAATTACCTTCATCAACATGCTCTGCTCCGCGGTATTCTGGTGGACAGGCAAATACTTGATTAGCATTGGATGCATAATAAACAAAGAATGGCTTTTCACTCTTGGCGTTTTGTTCAACATAGCTAATTACTTTATCCGCAAGCTCATCATCGTGTTTGTTATATCGTTCGAGACTTAACGGAGCTATCTCCTTGGGAAGATCTCTCTTCCGGCTTTCCAGAATACCAAGAATATCTATGCCAAACTCCTCTTTATAGTTTTTTGGCATATCCAACTGATATGGTATTTCTCCAATTGTTGTGTTTTCAAAATCATAGTATTCAGAATTCTCCGCCCACGGCCATACACCACCGTTATACAGTGTATAGAATGCATAATCGAAGCCTTGATTTGTGGGCTGATGCTCATCTTTTTCCCCAAGATGCCACTTCCCGAACATGGCAGTGTGATATCCGGAATCGGATAAAAGCTCCGCCAAAGTATACTCTTCTGCAACCAATCCTTTGGTTTGGCCGGGGAATAGCACCCCATCTAGACCAGTACGTGCCGGTATTCGACCTGTCATCAAAGCAACGCGTGTCGGGGTGCAGGTTGGTTCAGCATAGTGGGAATTAAATTTCATTCCCTGACTTGCTAAAACATCCAAGTTTGGAGTTGGAGTACCACGAACTTTACCGCCGCCATATGAGCCAAGTTCACCCCACCCAATATCGTCGGCTAATATATATATAATATTGGGTCTTTTACCATACTTTCTTAGCAATTTATTAAGCTTACTACTTATTATTATTTCTTGCTGGCTCCATATTTCTGAATTCCTTTCCTGCTCAATTTCGAATGCTGCATCAGGTTGATAAGCAACGCTAAGATCACCATAACTGACAACAACTACAGTCATCAATGTTATGAATACCAACCTCTTTAACTGACATATACAAAGCATATTATCTCTATCTCCTCTACTGATGATTTAGTCACATTTAGACACATAACCTACGCCTCCATAAACCAGAAAGAAACTAGATATATAATCATTACGAAACATTAACCAACAAAAAATATAAGTACGTTAGTGTAACCAGAATCAAAAATAAAATTCCGCTTATGCTCCAGTATTTCAAAAGAATACCAGGCTGCAGATCTTTAGGTACTCGATCACTCCACATAGCGCGATGGTTAAGAAAAGCGAGGATAGGACTTACAACGAACACAATCACTGAAGTTATGGTTATGAAAATGGTAAATGACTTCAACATTGTTGCTAATGTAAGAATTGCAAGCAGAATCAAAACGCCCAGATAAATATTATAAAGTTTCTCGCTAGGTTCTTTTAATACTGACTCTGTAATACCAACTGCAACTCGAGTCATGCCATCAACAACAGCAATCAGTGTAGATAACATGACAAATATTGTAGCAATGGAAATTAACGGGAAGCTCCATGTTCCAATTGTTTCAGTAAATAATTCGATAAGTTGTCTGGAAAACCCGACGCTACTTGTTTCCAACTCAGTCCCTGAAACGTGCATTACTCCTGTCCCAAGGACAAGAAAGCATAGCGCAAGGACAACACTCATGATGTATCCGACATTAAAGTCGAGTTTGGCATCAGATGGGCTTGGTAGCTGTCCCTTTTCCTCTGCTCTTGCGCAGGTCCATAAAGATTGCACTACGGATGCATCAGTTGGGGTCGGCATGAAACCAACCATAGCAACCATGTATAAAAGCATTGGAACATCGATTGGTGGTAATAGAAATTTTGAAAAAGACCAGTCAATTTTTCCAGCCACCAGGACTACGGCTAATAGGATCAGGATGGAAAAAATTGCCACGATGAACTTGCTGACTGTTTCCAGTAATCGATAATGACCCGTCAACAATATTACGGCTACAATACCAAGAAGCAGGGAAACGCCTAGTATTGGATTCATCTCAAAATCTAGCGCTACCTGAATCAGACCCTGGGTAAATAGAGAAATAGCCGCGATGACGAAAACCATACTAATAATTTGAGCAACCGAATAAATGCCAAATGCCCACCAGCCCTGACTGCGATAGTTAGATATCAGACTTTGACCGGTAGCGGCGGCATAGTCGCCACCGAACCGTATACACGGGTACTTAAAAAAACACGCGATGATAATTATGAAGCTTAACTGGAGACCGTAATCAGCACCAGCCCTGGTCCCCTGGATAAGATGCGAAACTCCTACAGCCGACGCAGCATAGAGAATTCCCGGGCCTAATACGGAGAAAACTGAACGACTGGAATCATTTTTTTCACGCGCTGGATTCTTAGTCAACATGCTATAATTCCTCTAAGATAATATTCCTGAACCGAACGCTACCATTATTAGCACTTTGTAATGCAATATACCCGCTACTATGTTTAGTATCCTTTAGCCGTGCTGTAACGATTCCATTTACTGTAACCAGAATATTATTTTGGGCTGCAATTATCTCGTATTTATTCCATTTGTTGACAGTCTTTACCTGTGCCAGGGGTGGGGACACTAATGTCACAATTGAGCCAGTTCGATATTCCTGCTTTGGGTGTTGATCCCAAATGTTCATTTCATAACAGTTGAATGGGGTGATTTTGTCCGCATCAGAACATCTGATAAATACGCCGGAGTTTACTTTTTCGTCAACCCAGAACTCGAGGCTCAACTTAAAGTTAGAGTATTTTTCCTTTGTTATCAGCATCCCATCAGCTTTGGGATCTGCGACTGATATCTGGCGTTCTGACACTTTCCAGATTGCAGCACCTACTTGTATCCAATTGTTCAGATTATTTTCATTAAAAATTTTCCTCCCTACCGCATTGTGATTTCCAGTAATACAGGCAGACAATATGAAGGATAAAATAATTAATACACTGATGTGTAGCATTTTCGCTAATCGCAATTGAGTTAACTCCTTTTTTTAATAACTATTTGATTCACTGGTTCCATCCTATCTATCATTTTCTCGGGCTCTGGAGCACGCCAGGCATAGAATTCAATGGAGATGGCCTCTGGAAAAATATCAATTATGGTAAATCCATTTTTCTCCAGAGGACCCTGATATTCTGTGGTTTTCATCGCTGTCGGTGTTCCCGGTAAAACCCCTCTGGCAGCGGATGGGTAGGCGGGGCCGTCAGTCCCAAGTGGTCCAACAACAAATGAATGGACTGGGTTATCCTTGAGATCTAGGTCTCCACTACGCAAAATTTTTGCACCAGCGAACATGTGTAAATCTCCGGACAGAATCAACGGAATCCTTTTTAATTGCTCACTCAATCCCTTGAGAATCCGCTGATGCTGACGCCACCATCCTGACGGCCAGTAGGGTTTTGATTTGTTGACTACGAGCCTCCCTTCTTTTCCTAATACATCAGGATACCATTCGCCCCACTTACCCGCCGACCAAGCTATGGGAGTTGACGGAATATGTGCAAGATGTGTTGTGTCAACTTTAGCTGTTCTGTCGAGCAGCCATCTCTCGACTTCAGGAGGTACCATACAAGCTGATTCACCATTGATGCTGACATAACGTTTGGTGTCGTACAGGAGGCCTTCGAATAGCTTGCCATAACGAAAAGTTCCAAAAGACTCAGATAGACCACTTACCCTGCCAGTTAAGCGGCTACCCGGCAAATTCAAGGGGCGATTCTCATCAGGAAGAAATTCCGGGTAGTAAAGATGCTGCGTTGCACGTGCCACATCTAACAGATGTTGTATGGGTGGCAGGGTAATATAGTCATCGGTTGCTTCGTCATTTTCAAACAAATCATGGTCGTCTGTCAGCATAAAAGTGGGAATTGAACGCAAGCTTACCCCATATAAATGAGCTATTTGTCTATCGACGACGCGTTTAAGTATCGCTTCGTTTGATGTACCAAGTATCGCTTTACCCCGATCCAATACACCCAGCTTTGCCTGTAAGTTGCGCCAAGCGTCCATGATTATTTTAGGTTTATTTCGGGTCATTGATCGTTCGTCCCAGTACACGTGGTCACCATTCGCGATAACAACATTGGGATTCATACTCAACCCGCGCGCAAGGAGGCGCTGTCTGTGCTCAAGTGGAATAAACGATGCCTGTCCATCTGCGAGTAAAAGCTCCTCGTCACCACCCCCGCAGGTATAGGCAAGAATACGCAGGCTCTGTACATTTTGATTTGGATTAGGGAAGGTTTGTAAAGGCCAGGAATCAGTTAGGCGTTTTAGATCATTGTCATATAACTGCAATGTGTAATTAGTCGCGGAGTTTAATTCTCTGATATCAAAAGACCAGAATCTACCCTGCGTATCCTGCTTTTTCCCATCTACATAGCGTCCGTCTATCTGAATTTTCGGTATGGTTGTTAACGGGGAGAGAAAAGACGTCTTGATTAAAAACCTGTTGTGATTTGCAGTGGGGATGAGGTGTACGAGGTCACCTTGATCCCATGCGCTTACTTTTAATTTCTGAGTCTCGGTAGACTGATGTAGTGTATCTGAATTAGCACTAAATCCGAATATTCCAGGCAGTACTGTAGAAATCGTTGTCAGGCCAAAATACTTGAGGAATTGCTTTCGTGTCAGCTTTTTGACCATGTCTCGCCTCAAATAAATTTAGTACTTAATATCACGCGCCCTCAAAGAGGTAGTGCTCACGATGAGGGCACGTCACCTTTTTTTAGAAATTATATTCAGCTTTTAAGCCAAATACAGCTCCGCGAGAAGGGGCTGCTCCCCGAAAGATAACACCGATAGCTGCCAAGTTGTGGCCGCCAAAATTATAGTAGCGTTCATCAGTGATATTGGTACCGTAAACCGACGCTTTCCAGTTCCCATGTCCCGGAGCATAGCTCATATTAAAACCCAACAATTTGTAGCTTTCTTGGATCAATCTAGTTGCTCGCGTTGCCGTAGACCATTGGTCGTCGACGTGACTATAATCAACGCGGAAGTCCAAGTCCCCGCCTCCTAAATAAATGATGTAATTGGCGCCGACATTAAACTTCAGATCGGGCGATTGAGACATACTGTCACCTACCTGTATGCCTGTACTGGGTTCGGCGGATTTGAATTCTGCATCTAGCAAACCGAATGTTGCATCGAATGACAGCGCATCGGTAGCAAGCCAAGTCACTTCAGCTTCCAGTCCCTTACTTTCCGCTTCGGCAGCGTTCCCTATTGCACGGGCTGCAGTGAGTGGGTCCACTACAAAAGCGTATTGCAAATCCTCCATTTCTTGCAGGAAGAAGGTCATGTTAGCTCTCAAACGATTATCCAACCATTCACTGCGCAGGCCCACTTCATAAACATCAAGAGTTTCTTCGTCAAAAGCCACTACACCAAAATTATTTTCCGCTGTGCCGCCTTTAGTGAGTGGTCGATCATTTAGCCCGCCAGAACGATAACCGCGAGCATATGATGCAAACAGAAAAAGGTCATCGTTTGCCCGATACTCCAGCGAAACCTTGCCCGATAAGGCTCCCCAACTATCCTTATTCTCAACATCAGTACTGGTACCAAAAGTAATAAAAGTACAGTCATCGACATTAAAGGTTGCTGCGGTGCAACGAGCTTCTCTAGTTCCTATTTCTTTATCGTCCTCGGTGTAACGTAATCCTGCTGTCAATGAGAAGTAGTCGTTGAAATCCACAGTGGTTTGACCGAAGACTCCGATACTCTCTAGCTCGTGCTTGTAGTTATTGCGAATACTGGCGCCCTGGAAACGGAAATCTTCAGATTCCTCAACATAATAAAACATGCCGGTGATCCAGTTCAGATTATCGGAACCACCGCTTAACTGAAGTTCAACTGAGTAAGAATCAGTTTCACGATCAAGCCCGGCGATATCAAAACGCGGACCTGGTACAACTATCAGAGTAGGTGGACGGGGGCCATTTGGATTCGGCACCCGTTGAGTTGGCCCGCCTGTACCGTCGAAGTCTGTACTACCTTCCGAGTCCAAGGTTTGATAGGACGTGACCAGTTTTAGCGCCACAGTTTCTGTCATATCCCAGTTTAGCGTCGCTCCCAGGCTGATTGCCTTATTCTTATCTTCGGCATGTAGATCTGAGGTAGAACGATCCTCGTCTCCAGACACCAGCGCACCGGGAATATCATCGGCACTCACCGACGAAAACGCCGTAGTCACCGCCCCATTGCGATCAGTATCTGTGTAATTAGCAGACAGTAACAGTTCCATTGAGTCACTTAGTTCGGATCGAAAGGAAGCCCGGAAAACGTTTGTACCCTGGTCTCCCAGATCCTGTTCGAGCGCATTTGTTACATACCCATCCTGATTCACCGTGCCAGCCAATAAACGCAAAGCAGATTTTTCCCCAATCGGAATATTTGCGCTGGCACTTACATTTTTCTTTGCATCAGTTCCAACGTCTATCTTTAATTTATAACTTGACTCGCCTAATTCAGGCTTTTTAGTAACGTACCGAATGACACCTGCAGAAGCGTTTCGACCAAATAGGGTGCCCTGGGGGCCTCGAAGGACTTCGATATTTTCCGCCCCGATCACGCTTAACAGCGCCCCATCGCTTCGGCCGTAGTAAAAATCATCGATATAAAGTGCTGCCGCTGATTCCTGATTAATAGCATTTCGGCCGCTACCCAAGCCACGTATATAGAATGCTGCGTTGTTTCCAATACCGCCAGTAGTTCCAATATGAACACTTGGTAATTTTTCAGACAATTGTATGATATTTCCAATGTTCTGACTTTCCATTGCTCGTTCGCTAAATGTCAGCACCGACACGGGTGTTTCCTGAAGATTTTCCACTCGCTTGCGGGCCTCTACTACCACTTCCTCCAGTTGCGTTTCTGAATATACATTTAGTGCCGTTAGAGTGAGTAGATTCAGGCTTATTAGCTGAATGAATAAAATTGAATATTTTTTCATGAATATCCCCTTGTGTATTTACCTATACAAGCATTTGGCGTTACACATTATAAGTTGAGTGACTTCTAGCCGTTTATTGGCAGAAAAGGTTTAACAACATTTTTTATTAACTTTATAATAAGCAGAACAAAAATATTAATAAAATACTATATTTTGATAATATCTATCACTATTTTTAATAGATTATATTTACCGTTGACAAACACCGAGGTGTGAGACATTGGGGGTTACGACAAATTCACGATTTTATAGCTGCAGCCAAAAACTGATAGCCTGATAAAGGTGGTATAACTTATGAATATTGCTCAGCTAGCCCTCAGCCAGAAGATTATGAACCTAGATACGGATCGGAAGGCTTTTTTCGAAACCTGATGTGCTGCCCGGCTTTGAAAAACTTTGTTTTTGATGAGTATGAGAGAGCGTAGCTTCCATCAAGGCCAGAAGCGAAATGCCTCACAAACAGGTCGGATATATGCCAGCAATCGATCCTTGTTTTGCCACTCATCGACTACTTCCCTTGCTTACCCCACTTTCGCAATTCAAGCCTATGGAGACACTCAGTAATTGATTTCATTGAACCCAAGGTCCAAAGGCCTTCACTACAAACAGGATGTTTAGCGGTAAGCGCAAAACGAACGATAGGGTGGCGTGTTAAATCTTGATGTGCTCAGCGGTTAAGTTGCGTGGCAATAGGGCTTCAATATCTTCCACGGTCTGAGCGCTAATCGGTTTCTGATTAATTGCGTATTGTCCTTCTTTGCTAATTGTTACGTTAATATAATCAAGATTTTTATCAGCAATATTTGCTTCAGCTGTTGGTAGGTTGATTTTTAATTGGCTAAAACGAGCAAAGGTTGTACTAACAACCAAGAAAATAATAATAACAAGCAAAACGTCGATTAAGGGAATAAAGTTTATTTCAAATTCATCAGTTTTT
>ENA-OSJC01000481-OSJC01000481.1-marine-metagenome-genome-assembly--contig:-NODE-481-length-38796-cov-6.475735_pt1 | contig 38796 bp, 33 predicted proteins | sample MGYA00237885_ERZ534234 | MGnify/ENA primary metagenome ERZ534234 (study PRJEB26413, sample SAMN06343907) | marine metagenome | isolation source: coastal waters | place: Atlantic Ocean: West Antarctic... | reverse complement strand
GGCAACTACTTCTTCAGCAGGGGCAACTATAGCCTGCTTGACTATACCGGCCTTTATAAGAATATTAACTTTTTCAACGCCATTTGTAATATTACCAAGAGCGTCTTCTACCGCATAACGTCCAGAACGCTTTTGGTAAATAGTATATTTATCAGTTTTTTTCAATACTTTCATCTTTGTATCTCCTTAGATTACTCGCTGCAGTTTTAGTTTTAGTTTTAGTTTTAGTTTTAGTTTTAGTTTTAGTTTTAGTTTTAGTTTGTTCATTTTTCTTAATTTAGCAAAAATCAGATGAACTGATCAGTTTACTTGCTTCTAAATAACCTTTTTTTTCTCTCGCAATTGGATGTTCATTTCCCTTAGCTGCCTAATATCAACGAGCCCCGGGGCATCCGTAAGAACGCAAGCGGCTGTTTGCGTTTTAGGAAATGCAATAACATCACGAATTGAATCGCTACCAGTCATCAGCATAACCAATCGATCCAAGCCAAAAGCTAGGCCTCCATGTGGAGGGCACCCATAACTTAATGCCTCCAAAAGAAATCCAAATTTTTCTTGAGCCTCTTCATCGCTAATTCCGAGAGCAGTAAATACCGACTTTTGCATTTTTAAACTGTCTATACGTATAGATCCACCGCCAAGCTCGCTGCCATTTATAACCATATCGTAGGCCAACGATAAGGCTCCACCTGGATCACTTTTTAACTCCTCGGAGCTGCAAGCTGGGCGAGTAAATGGGTGATGCAAAGAAGTCCAGCCTCCATCATCAGTTTTCTCAAACATAGGAAAATCAACAACCCATAAAGGAGCCCATTCGCAAGTATATAAATTTAAATCTTCACCTAACTTAGTACGCAGAGCTCCCAATGCATCAGAAACAATTTTTTCTTTATCTGCACCGAAGAATATTAAATCACCATTCTCTGCCCCTGTACGGTCCAGTATTGCAGCACGAACCTCAGAAGAAAGGAATTTAACTATTGGTGACTGCAGGCCCTCCTCCAAGTCATTTATGTCATTAACCTTAATATAAGCTAAGCCTCTGGCGCCATATATTCCAACAAATTCAGTGTAGTGATCGATTTTCTTTCGACTAATAGTGCTACCACCAGGAACACGTAGTGCCACCACACGGCCGCTAGGGTCTGCTGCTGGGCCAGAAAAAACTTTAAAATCTACATCAACCATAAGGTCTTTAACTTCTACTAGCTCAAGGGGTATTCTTAAATCTGGCTTATCACTGCCATATTTACTTATAGCTTCACTGTATGGCATTCGAGGAAAACTACTAAGCTGCACGCCCAATAGCTCCTCAAAAACTGAACAAATCAAACTCTCGCTTACTTCCATAATTTCTTTTTCACCAATAAAAGATCCCTCTATATCTACTTGAGTAAACTCTGGTTGGCGATCAGCACGTAAATCCTCATCTCGAAAACACTTTGCAATCTGATAATATTTATCTACACCAGAAATCATAAGAAGCTGTTTGAATAGTTGTGGTGACTGAGGTAGTGCAAAAAATTTACCTTCATGTGTACGACTCGGTACTAGATAATCTCTGGCTCCCTCAGGGGTAGCTCGAGTTAAAATTGGTGTCTCAATATCAAGAAACCCTTTCCCATCAAGATGGTTTCGGATCAAAGTAGTAACTTTGGAACGAAAAATTAGATTTCTTAACATTTCTGGGCGCCGCAGGTCCATATAACGATATTTTAAGCGAACATCTTCTCCCACCTTGCTGTGCTGATCTAATGGAAAAGGTGGTGTTTCAGAAGTGTTTAGTATCTGTAATTCTAGACCATATAATTCTATGGCGCCTGTTGGCATATCAGAGTTAACTGTTTCCGTAGAGCGAGCGCGAACCATGCCTGTGACTTTAAGCACGTACTCACTGCGTACAGTATCAGCAATATCAAAATAATCACCTCCATCGGGGTCGAAAACCACCTGAACGACTCCCTCTCGATCACGAAGGTCAATAAAAATAACGCCGCCGTGATCTCTGCGACGGTGCACCCAACCACAAATTGTGATTTTCTGGTCAATGTTCTTAAGAGTAAGAGCACCGCAATAAATTGTACGCATTATTTCTTCCTGTATTAAATTGAAGCTCTATAAATAAATCCGCTCATTTTTAGCGGTTTGTCTCTATAAATATAAAAAGTTCGGCATTATACCTCATGAAAACGAACGCTAGAAGAACGGATCTCGTATGATAACTGCCGTCTAACAAATATATCGCATATATTAACCCCTGATCTATCAGGCGAACCTTCAGTTACAGCTGAAACTATTCCCAGAAAGTGCAAGCACCATAGATTTAATTCGAACCTGTAGTTCATTTCCCCTGTATTCCGTTTGCGGGGAAAACCCCCATATCGGGTTTGGCCAAGAAACGTCCGTTTTGTAGCGAACGACATGATGCAAATGCAACTGAGGAACTATGTTACCTAAAGTAGCAATGTTAATCTTATCCGGTAAAAATAACTGCATCAGTGCTTCAGCCAATAAACAAGATTCACTCATAAGCTGATTTCTTTCTGCATCTAATAGATGATAAATTTCTGTAATGTCCGGCTTCTTTGGCACCAATATAAACCATGGATAATTTGCATCTCGATGAATAAGGAGCTTCGAAAGCTCAAATTCACCAACAAATATAGTATCCTTAACCAACTGAGGGTGTAGCTCAAACAATATAAATACCTCTCTGCCCTATACCAATACATGCGACCGTCGTAAAATAACCTTTTTTACGCTAACCGCCAACATAAAGAACAAACTATGCGAGCCAGCAAATTTTTAATTACTACAAAGAAAGAGATCCCTTCTGATGCAGAAGTCATCAGCCATCAACTAATGCTAAGAGCAGGAATGATTCGAAAGCTAGCTTCAGGGATGTACACATGGCTTCCAATTGGATTACGTGTACTGCGAAAAGTAGAAGCTATTATCAAAGAAGAAATGGCCAAAGCAGGGGCGCAAGAGATCCTGATGCCAATAACACAGCCTGCAGAATTATGGTCAGAATCTGGTCGTTGGGAGCAATATGGTCCAGAGCTTCTCCGTGTAAAAGACAGGCATAATCGATCATTCTGCCTGGGTCCTACCCACGAAGAGGTGGTAACTGACGTAGCGCGAAATGAAATTCATAGTTATAAACAACTCCCTATAATTTTTTATCAGATACAAACCAAATTTCGTGATGAAGTGCGTCCTCGCTTTGGTGTTATGAGATCCAGGGAGTTCTTAATGAAGGATGCATATTCATTTCATTCATCTAAAGAAAGCCTGCACCAAACTTATAAGTTGATGCATGCAGCATATGCCAATATTTTTAATCGCATAGGCTTAGACTTTAGGTCTGTTCAGGCAGATACAGGTAGTATTGGTGGAGATCATTCTCATGAGTTTCATGTTTTAGCTGAGTCAGGTGAAGATGCTATAGCATTTTCAACTGAGAGTAATTTCGCAGCGAACATTGAAATGACTAAAGCAATTTATCGAGATACAGGAAGCTCAATTGGGAAGGAAAAATTACAGGAAATTGAAACATTCGATCAGCATAATCCAGAAAAAATAAGTAAGTTTTTAGGTGTCGACAAAGCCAAAATTATTAGGACATTCATTGTATTGGCTGAGCCGGAAAAACAGTCATCTGATGATACTAAAAATGACAAGCCTAATCCTTTAGTGGCTCTAATTCTTTGTGGAAATCATGAATTAAACACCATTAAAGCTGAAAAAATTAGCGGTATTAAGTCTCCTTTAACCTTTGCCAACAAAGAGACTGTTAAAGAACAGTTGGGGTGTGATATCAATTCTCTAGGGCCAGTGGGTCTAACCATCCCTGTGATTGCTGACTATGCTGCTAGCAAACTAATTGATTTTGCATGTGGAGCCAATAAGGACGCTGTCCACCTTACAGGAGTTAACTGGGGGCGCGACTGCCGCATTGAGAAGGCTGAAGATATAAGAAACGTTGTCCAAGGAGACCTCAGTCCCGACGGCGAAGGCACTTTAAATATTAAGCGGGGCATAGAGGTAGGGCACATCTTTCAATTAGGAACCAAATATAGCGAAGCTATGGATGGAACGATTCTAAATGAAGAAGGAAAGAAACAACCGATGTTTATGGGTTGTTACGGGATCGGAGTCAGTAGAATCGTGGCTGCAACCATTGAGCAAAACAATGATGATAACGGGGTCTTATGGCCAGATGCACTAGCACCTTTTCAGATTGCATTAATACCTATTAATCTCCATAAATCTGAACAGGTAAAAAAGGTCTGTGAAAAATTATATGCTGAGCTTTTGGGCTTGGGATTTGAAGTCCTATTTATGGACCAAGAAAAAGCCCGACTAGGCGGCATGCTCGCAGACGTTGAGCTGATTGGGTTGCCTCACAGGATAGTGGTAGGGGAAAAGGGCCTAGCACGAGAAGTAGTTGAATACCGCAATAGAAAGCATTCTGAAAACAAAGACATTCCTCTTGGGGAGCTCAGTCAATTTTTACTTCAAAATATACAGCAATAGGCAAAAAAATTACTGAGTATTTACTTGTAAATTCAAGGCAGCTCATCAAGTTCTGCGCCTTCTTTTTCGGCAGGTAAGAGATCCTCTCTTTTTAAACCTAGACCTATTAACATGTTAGACGCTACGTAAATTGATGAGTAGGTCCCAACAAAAACACCTACGATCAAGGTAACAGCAAAATTATGGATCAACTCTCCTCCAAAAAAGAATAGCGACCCCAGCACTAATAACGTAGTCAGCGATGTGACCAAAGTGCGGCCCAGAGTCTGGGTTAACGATTCATTAATTACTACTTCAACGGGCGAAATACGTAACACACGTAAATTTTCTCTAATCCTGTCTGACACAACAATAGTGTCATTTAGTGAATAGCCTATTACTGCTAATACAGCCGCCAAAACAGTGAGATCAAACTCCAGGCCGGTTATAGAAAAGAACCCCAACGTTATAATTACGTCGTGAACCAATGCAACCACTGCACCTATAGAGAATTTATATTGGAATCGAATAGCTATATACATCATAACGACCAATAGGGCTACAATCATCCCTAGACCGCCATCTTCTCTCAATTCATCTCCTACTTGAGGCCCAACAAAATCGACGCGACGTAAAGTAACACGAGAGTGGCTCTGAAGTGCCTCTAAAACTCTATCAGACAAGCCCGATTCAGGCTTCCCTTGCATGCGTATAAGAACATCCCTTTCAGATCCAAAATGAACAACAACCGGGCTTTCAAATCCTGCTGAAACGAGCTGGGTGCGGATATCTGTTAAATTAGCCTTCTCCTGATAGCCCACTTCAATCTGAGTTCCTCCAGTAAAATCTAGCCCTAAAACCAGCCCTTTGGTTGCGAACGAAAAAATAGACACAGCAATCAAAAAAATAGACGCAACTAATGCTAATTTGCGCTGACCCATAAAATTAATAACGTTCTTAGTGATCATAAAAAATTTCCTAAATCCAAATTTTTTCTACAGCTCGACGACCATAGCTCAAATTAACTAATGCTCTCGTTACGACAATCGCAGTAAACATAGACACCAAGATACCAATTGAAAGAGTTACAGCAAATCCTTGGACGGGGCCAGAGCCGATAAGAAAAAGAATGACGGCAACTATGAGTGTGGTTACGTTAGCGTCAACAATCGAAACAAAAGCTCGGTCATACCCAGCATCAATAGCAGATTGAACAGGCAAACCATTAGCCAATTCTTCCTTAATACGAGAAAATATGAGCACGTTTGCATCTACCGCAATACCTACTGTTAAAACAATACCGGCTATACCAGGCAAAGTTAAAGTTGCTTCAAGTAAAGACATAAAGGCTACTAGAATTAACAAATTTAAAGTTAAAGCAATATTGGCAAAGAGCCCAAATATTTTGTAGTAGAGCATCATAAAGATAACCACAAGAAGCATGCCAATAGAAACAGATTTTACACCCAAAACGATGTTTTCAGCCCCCAATGATGGGCCGATAGTTCTTTCTTCCACAAAATACATTGGTGCGGCCATCGCACCAGCCCTTAAGAACAAAGCTAACTCAGAAGCCTCACGAGGACTATTGAGCCCAGTAATCTGAAAACCTACACCAAGCGCACTCTGAATTGTCGCTAAATTAATAATTTTTTTATCAACAAAACGCTCAGGGATTGCTTTTTTCTTGCCACCAGCATCGGTAATATATTTGGTTTTTGTTTTATACTCAATAAACAAGACGCCTAAACGACTCCCTATGTTATTCCTAGACATTCGGTGCATTCTAGCACCGCCCTGACTATTTAAGGAGATATTTACATTCGGTGTCCCCTGCTCATCGTAACCTGCTGAAGCCTTTGACACATGGTCGCCGGTGATGACTACGGTACGCTTTAAGAAGGCATCTTTAACCCCCCTGCTCCGGACGTAAGCATCACTAAACTCGAATTTCTCACGATTGGTAGAGCCTGCTTTTGCTTCTAATCGAAATTCTAAATTTGCAGTTTTACCAATAATGCGTTTAGCTTCAGCGGTATCCTGTACGCCAGGTAGCTCGACAACAATTCTGTTTCTTCCCTGACGCTGGACAACTGGCTCTGATACACCCAGTTCGTTTACACGATTACGTAATGTAGTTAAATTCTGGTTGATAGCGTAGTCTTGAATTTTTTTGACTTCTGATTCCAGCATTTTGGAGCGAATTACAAACAAGCCGTTTTCTTCACTGACACTACGAGTTATTTCTCGAAATTTGTTACGAATAATACTGCTTGCTTGCTCTCCATCAGCCTTTTCTTTAAAGATAGTAACTATTGATTTTCCATCCACAAGCTTTATAGATTCATAGCGTAGTTTCTCTTCACGCATAGCGGTACGTACTTGACGAACTATTGTCTCCATCTGTTTACCTACCGCTTCATCAGTATTCACCTCAAGCAAAAAGTGCACTCCTCCCCTAAGATCAAGACCAAGTTTCATCGGGGAAGCCCCAAATTTTGACAACCACTCTGGTGTTGTTGGAGCTAAATTTAGCGCAACAATATAATTGACACCAAGCTTATCTTGAATGATTCGTTTTGCATGCAATTGCTGGTCAATATTAGCGAGACGAAGAAGCCCACTTTCGCCGTTTGTTTCCTCGCCAAAATAACCAATATCAGCTACTTTTAACGCACCTGTTATTTTATCCATAATAGGCTGATCAATTATCATCTCTGAACCCTGCCCAGAGATTTGTATTGCTGGATCTGCAGCAAAAATATTAGGCATAGCGTAAGCGATACTCATGAATACAATTGCTAGAATAAATAGATAAGTTCTTAAAGGATAACTGTTCATAAAATTGTTCTTTTGTAAGGCCAACTAAGTAAAAGATTTGCATTATAGGCTGAAATTAAAAATCTTGTGAGGTCTGTTGAAAATTATTCACCACAAAGACATATAAAGCCTAATTTTACCTGACATATTCTATAAATATAAGCGGGGAAAACCTAACATATTAACTTCAAAAATATACTTAGCTACCTTCACCTGGCCTTAAACCCTGTTGCTGATAAAATTGCTCGGAAAAATCATCCAACCGATGCTCCTTTATAGCCTCTCGTATATGCGCCATAAGCGTCTGATAGTAACGTAAATTATGTATAGTATTTAATTGCGCGCCAAGTATTTCATTGCATTTCTCTAAATGATGAAGGTATGCCAAACTAAAGTTTGTGCAGGTATAACAATCGCACTCTGCGTCTATTGGGCCTATGTTATTACGATATTTAGCATTTTTAATTTTAACGACACCAAAGCTAGTGAACAGATGCCCATTTCGCGCATTTCGGGTAGGCATCACGCAATCAAACATATCAACCCCACACTTTACTGCTTCCAAAATATCGCAGGGCTTACCGACTCCCATTAAGTAGCGAGGCTTTTTATCAGGCATTTTACATGTCAGATTATCAAGCACTCTAAGCATATCTTCTTTTGGCTCACCAACAGAAAGTCCTCCGATGGCATAGCCATCAAACTCTATTTTTTTTAGGCCAGCTAAAGATAATTCACGTAAATTTTCATACATACCACCCTGAATAATTCCAAATAATGCAGCAGGGCTATCACCATGTGCTTGCTTACTTCGTTCCGCCCATCGCAAAGATAACTCCATAGATATTTTAGCTTCTTGCTCTGTGGCAGGATATGGCGTGCATTCATCAAAAATCATTACCACATCAGCCCCTAAATCCTTCTGAACCTGCATTGAAGTCTCCGGGTCTAAAAATACCGGACTACCATCGATGGGAGATCGGAATGAAACACCCTTTTCGCTAATTTTACGAATCGATCCCAGACTAAAAACCTGAAATCCGCCTGAGTCAGTCAAAATCGGGCCCTTCCATTGCATGAAATCATGCAAATCCCCATGAGCCTTAACTACATCTACTCCTGGTCTCAACATTAAATGAAATGTATTCCCAAGAATAATTTGAGCGCCAATACTCTCAATATCTCGAGGCAACATTCCTTTTACTGTTCCGCAAGTTCCAACAGGCATAAATGCTGGCGTCTCCACATCCCCTCGCGAAAATTGAAGTTTTCCACTTCGGGCTTTTCCATCTGTGGCATTCAACTCAAAAAGCATGGGGCACTTATGTTTCATTTAAAGAATTTCCTTTATAAGATTCTGTGATCGGAAGCTCATCACAAGCATTTGGATTGTGAGTTAAAAACATGGCATCGCCATAACTGAAAAATCTATACTTTTTCTTGATGGCCTGGTTATAGGCGCTCATTATTTTTGAATACCCAGAGAAAGCACTAACTAGCATCAACAATGTAGATTCCGGCAAATGGAAGTTTGTCACCATGGCATCGACTATTTTAAACTCGTAACCGGGGTAAATAAATATATCTGTTTCACCCCTCATAGGCTTGATTGTTCCCCCAGCAGCAGCACTCTCTAAACACCTCACGCTGGTTGTTCCAACAGCGATAATGCGCCCTCCTCTTTGGCGAGCTGCTATTACTTTCTCACAAACAGACTGTGATACATCTATCACTTCTGAATGCATTTTATGGTCATAAATACTATCAACTCGAACGGGCTGAAACGTGCCGGCACCGACATGTAAAGTGACGCATGCTATATCAACACCCGAAAGCGATAATTGCTCTAATATCTTCAAGTCAAAATGAAGCCCAGCAGTTGGCGCAGCAGCTGCACCAGGTATTTTAGCATATACCGTCTGATAACGATCTCTATCGGCAACCTCATCAGCGCGTTCTATATATGGTGGCAGCGGCATATGGCCATTCGACTCCAATGCATCAATCGCAGATTTATCACCAAGAAATCGAATTATAAATCTAGCCTCTTGACGCTCCTCAACTACCGCTTTAATTTCACCTTCAAATATAATCATGGATCCAACTTTGGGCGTCTTGCTTGCACGTAGGTGCGCCAAGACGCTCTGGCGATCAACCAGCCTCTCCACCAGCATCTCTATTTTGCCGCCAGTATCTTTTTTGCCAAACATTCTGGCAGGCATAACCTTTGTGTCATTAAGCACCAGCAAATCTCCCGGTCTCACTAAAGAAGTGATCTCAGAGAATGACTTATGCCTCACTTGATCATCTTGAGACTCCAGAATAAGCATCTTGCTATCTCTGCGCTCAGCAGTTGGTTGATGGGCTATTAAATCGATGGGTAATTCGTAATTAAAATATTCTCGTCTCATAAGCGCTTATTTGTATTAATTTGATTTCATGAAAAGTCAGCAAGGGTAATAGAAATTGAGCCCGATAACTAACGGCCTCAAGTAAAGTTTTTGCTGAATTAGAAAAATATCCTTACTTGATTCTGCTAAGACCACTGCTATAATCATGGCCTGTGCCAGAGTGGTGAAATTGGTATACACAGGGGATTCAAAATCCCCCGCCCTTAAAAGCGTGCCGGTTCGAGTCCGGCCTCTGGTACCAACTCAATTTAAAACTCCCTTTTACACCTTATATCATCAGTGAGCTATGGTGGATCAACGCGTTAAGAAAACATCTCTGCACTGGTAAAGCTTTGACCTCGCTTATCCTTGTCAGAAAGGGATGGTTGTTTTTCAATCGGCCAATCTATTTTTAGTGTGCTGTCGTCCCAAACAATGCAGCGCTCATGTATTGGTGCGAAATAACTGGTAGTCTTGTAGAGAAATTCAGCCGTTTCACTGATAACCAGAAAGCCATGAGCAAAACCCTCTGGCACCCATAATTGATGCTTATTTTCTGCAGAAAGGAATTCACCGACCCATTGGCCAAAAGTAGGGGATGATTTTCTGATATCCACAGCTACATCAAACACCTCGCCCTGAATGACACGAACGAGTTTTCCTTGAGGTTGCTGAATTTGGTAATGCAGGCCGCGCAAAGTGCCCTTTTTACTGTAACTATGATTATCCTGAACAAAAGTAGTTGATTTACATATAGCTCTTTCAAATTCAGCCTGATTAAAGCTTTCGAAGAATAAACCTCTCCTGTCACCAAAAATTTTGGGCTGAACTAAAAGGACATCAGGTATTTTTAATGGCGTGACTTTCATTAGAATATTTTCCTTGAGCAGACATATTTCTCTTTGGGAGCGCTAATGCATTATCAAGTGGCGATGTTAACTCATCATCGATCTACCAGCAATACTGCCAGCCAGGCTTAATGTCCTAAAAAATTTCAGTGAAACTCACGAGCTATTTTCTTACAAGGCTAGTTTTTATGCTAAAGATAACTTATCAAAATTAGGGTATGATTGAATTAAATTAGCGCAATCATGGAATTATTGATCTAAATATAACAATAACGCTATCCATCATGTAAAACTGAAAGTTTCTTAAAATGAGTTCTACTTAATGACTAAACTCACACTAATCTCACTCGTTGGTTTTTTCGCTTTTATGGCTAGCATGCAGATTAATGCCGAAGAGCTCTACATTTGCCCTGTAGATCAGGTATACAAAACTGGGGCTGGTAGATCTATTGATGTAGAGGGCGGGACTATAAAGTTCACGATTAACGGGGAGGATATTGTCATAACGAACCCAAGTGTCAGCGGTTTTGGATCAATTCCACTAAAAATAATACAAAGAAATGGAAACCAGATCAAAGCAAAAAGTCGCACCGTAATATTTACATATAAGGTCGTATCACGTGAATATGTAGTTCATACCGGTATTGCCCCCATGAAGTTTGATGTAGATGTAGGTCACAGGGGCGGGCAAATGAGGATCGCAGGGGTCTGCAATCCCCAGTAGAACAATTTTAATCATTAGTAAATAAGCACCTGCTAGTTAAATACAAGCAATTATCGTAGCCCTATATAAATATTATACTATTCAATCCAATTGTTAAGATAGCCGTTAACCTCGTATTCAATTTTCCCCTTGAGGGCCGACATTAACAGCCCCAGCTTAATATCAACCTTAACGTAGGACTTATCAAAACTTATTTCGGCATCTACCCCTCGATAAATATAACTCACTGAATCATCCTCTAGTTTGTACTCTCCACCAAACTTACTCTTAAGTTTTTCACCAAGATCCCCAACCAAAGATCTGAGTTGCGCCTCTGTCATGTTATGTGGTTTTTTAATTAGAACTTGACTCATTATTATGACCTTGTAGTCTTTATTTGTGGTTTTTTCAAAAAAATATAAGCTATTATTAGCAATCCTTGATGTAAGGGCATGCTTTTTAAGAAAACTACACCTGTTTAATTCAGGGTGGCAGCAAGACCTAAACTAAAAAAATGTATTTTTTCTTTACAATAAATACAATTATGGCTGATATTAAGAGCATTAGAAACGAGTATGGAAACTATCGAATTTAAAAAATCTGCAAATCTTTTTCGACGACTAATGGCAATGCTTTACGACTCATTTTTACTTGTAGGTATTATTTTTGCCTTTGGAGTTATTGTTCTTCTTCTAAGACGCCTAGCAGGAGAGGACACGATGCAAGCGCCCAGCAATCTTCTTCAAGGCATCATCATGTTAGGCACATGGTTAAGTTGCGCTATATTTTATGTGTGGTGCTGGCATCGTAACGGGCAGACACTAGGTATGAAATCTTGGAGACTTCAAATACTCAACCAAGATCAAGAGGGTCTTTCATGGAGAAAATGCTGGTTAAGGTACTTTTTTGCACACATTTCACTGGGGTTTTTAGGTATTGGCTACCTATGGTGCATAATTGATAAAGAAAATAGATGCCTTCACGACATTTATAGCCGCACAAGGGCTGTGGTAACACCTAAAAATAACATAAGCTAAGCTAAGCTAAGCAATAGATTAGATGGACGGATCCCTATTTTTCCCTTTTTTTCATGAAAGAAGCCTAGGAGGCCCGTCTCAATAATGAAATTCCTGCATATGAACATACTGCTGCAGGGAGTATCACTGCAATAAAAGGAGAGAAGCCAAATACAATACTGGCAGGCCCAAGCAGATCCTGGCTAATTCTAAATACAATCCCCACGACTACTCCAGCGAAAATTCGATAACCCATAGAGACTTGGCGCAATGGTCCAAAAATAAATGAAGCTGCAATTAGAATTAAGCTGATAATAGTAAATGGCTGCAGTGCTTTGCGCCAAAAATCTAACTCGTACCTAGAAGCATCTTGCCCCTGATCTTTTAGGTAGTTACTGTGCTTGCTGAGGTCTCGCATTGAAAGCGACCCAGAAGGAAGTGAAGCTATATTTAGCAATTCTGGTGATAAATCAGTACTCCAGTCTCTGGTTATAAACGTTTCTACTCGAGTACTGTTTTCTTCGAAATGCGTTGCTGCTCCAAGCTCCTCTACCCATCCTTCACCCTGAAATGAAGCCTTACCTGCAAAGCTTGCGATTTTTAAAACATGATTATCATCGAACTGATAGCGAGTTACCCCGAATAATTCGCCACCAGGAAAAATTGCATCGATATGCGTAAACTCATTTCCCTCCTTGTTCCAAAGACCACTAGCAGATCCTTGAGCTAGCTTTCCTTTAGTTAGCAGCATACGTCGACTTTCGGCATATTTTTCGCTATGAGGTACTACGTACTCTCCAAACATTGAACAAAACAATACTAATACAAGAACAGGGCGAATAACCATCCAAACGATACGAAGCACCGAGACACCCGCAGCCCTAATAATAATTAATTCAGAATTATTTGCTAAGGCGCCTAGGCCAACAAGACAACCGACTAGAGCGGCTGTAGGGAGAAATTCATAAATTCTAGAAGGGATAGTTAAGGTCACATAAATCAATACCTGAAGAAAAGTATAATCTGTAGTAATGTCTCCAGCTCCATCAATCATTGCCCCAATAGAATCAAGCGTGACAATAATTAGCAACACAAGCCCTATAGAACCGATGACTGCAGCTGCCACATAAGATGACATTCTCCTCATAGAATTAAGGTCTCTCAACACTAGATTTGATATTGTTTTAGGTGAATGAAAAATAGTTTTTTTAGAGACCTCTATATTCTTTAAGTAACCTAGCAACTGAACTGAAGTCTTCTTGACCATTTCAAGTTTAGTTATGGTTGAAGTGCGTTTTTTTTCAAAAAAATGGACAACAGTTTTTTTAGAGATCTCTATACCTTTTAGTTTCTCTATAAACTGAATCGAAGTCTTTTCAATCAACGTTATATTCGTCAACGTCAGGGTGTGTAATTTTTTTCCCAGGTGCATAGAATAAGAAATCAATCGCACTGTAGTCTTTTGAATCAACGTTATATTCGTCAACATCAGGGTGTATAATTTTTTCCATAAACATGAAAAAGAGAATCTCTTCATTTTTTCACCGACGAAGCAATATGTTGTTTAAACCGCAGCTTAATGGAAGGTAAAAATAACAGAAACAAGGCAACAAGAAAAAACAACAAATGCACTGACCATAATCCAATATATGGTGAAAGTGATCCCTCTTCTAACGAACCCCGAGCACTATTCAACATTACCAGATAAATCATATAAACCAGTACCGCTGGGATCATTTTGGAGAATCGCCCCTCTCTTTGATTTGTTTTGCTCAAAGGGATAGCTATTAAACTCATTACTAACACCAAAATAGGGACTGAAAAACGCCACTGTAGTGCTGCTATATGAGCTAAATCCTCGGATTTCATTAACTCAGATGTAGAGAGCGTTTGAGTTTTTTTCCTGGCACGGCGATCAGGATTCTGTTTTTTCATAGATTGGCCAAACTCTTCAAATCGAGTAATTTGATAATCTGCTTGCCCAGGCATTCCTTGTATTCGGTAGCCATCTCGAAGAACAAGATAATCTATACCATCATCAGCGCTTTTCTGCTCGCCAGTCTTCGAAACAGTTAAGACCAACTGCTTTCCATCCTCAGCATCGGGATGATGTTCGGCAAGAAACACATCCAACATCAAACCATCCTCATTTATTTCTTCAGCATAGGTCACACCCTTACCTTTTTGAAGTGGATAAAAATGGCTGGCGGCCATACCATCTAGATCTCCACGTTTATTTTGGTCAGAAATCAATGCTTCCGCTTCACGTGTCCCGTTGGGTGTAGCGTAAAGACTAAGGTAGGACACCAGGAGCGCCATTATTAGCGCTGGAGCCAATGTATAAGACACCAGTCTGATCTGGCTCATTCCACATGCAATCATTACTGTCATTTCATTTTGCACATATAGCCGTCCATAAGCCAAGAGCACCCCTAAAAAACATGCGAGAGGTATAATTAACTCCAAAAAACCAGGAAGCCGAGCTCCAATTAATGCAAAAAGTATTCCGGCATCCATGTCACCAGCAGCCGCTTCAGCAAGATATTTAACAAATCGACCACTCATGACAATCAGCAATAGCACCACAGTAACTGCAGATGCAGATGCTATAAAATCTCGAGCAAGGTAACGAAAAATGAGCAATAGAAAGATTCCTGTTATGCTTCAACATGTATAAATTTAAATGTGTGCAATTACCCCATGTATAAAGGAGCTCGTCATACCTAGTGTACGTCGATTCAAATTCCTCACCAACTAAACTTTGGAGAAATAATGCAACTTAACGCTATCACCTGCAATCTTATTACAAAAAAAACTGACTGCTTAGTCTTGATCGTTGGAAATCAACTACATGATAACACTGCAGGATCAGCTAACAGCGACAATTCATATGCTTCAAGATTTACAAGCACCGCAACAGGCGATCTGATCTCGCAATTACAAAAAAGTGGCGATATTAAGAAAACTTTAAGTAGCTCAATTGTAATTAATAATCCTGATGGATTGCAGGCAACTAGGCTGCTTATATTTAGCAGAGGAGAGGCAGAGGTACTCGACGAGCAAATGTTCGCAAAACTTACTAAAAGTATTGGGAGCAAGCTTGCCAGTCTTCCTATAAAAGATGCAGTAATATCGCTTGAAGATACCAGTGTTCATGAAAGAAACCAAATATGGCAAGCTCAAAAACTTGCGCAAAGTTTAGGTGAGCAAAACTATTCTTCTGGATCGCTAAAAACTAGTAATAAAGAGCCCTTATCTTTAAAAAAAGCAGTTCTTGCAATACCATCGAAAAAAGATTTGCAGAAAACGGACCAAGCTTGTGCCGTAGGGTTTTCAATAGCAAAAGGAGTGAATTTATCTAGGTATTTAGGCGACCTACCAGGAAACATATGTACACCATCTTATCTGGCGGAAGAAGCCAAAAAAATTGCGTCAAAATGTCCCAAGCTTACTTGTAAAATATTAAATGAAAAAGAAATGATGACTCTTGGTATGGGATCCTTACTATCAGTTACCGCAGGCACTCAGCAGCCTGCTAAAATGATTATTCTTGAGTATTCCGGGTCCAAAAAAGAAGGCAACCCTATTGTGCTTGTCGGAAAAGGTGTTACTTTTGATTCAGGTGGCATAAGTCTGAAACCTGGCGCTGCGATGGATGAAATGAAATATGATATGTGCGGTGCAGCGTCTGTCCTAGGCGTCTTCTCTGCAATTGTTGACATAGGCTTAAGCATTAATGTGATTGGCATAGTTCCAGCTGTAGAGAACATGCCAGGAGGCAACGCAATCAAACCAGGTGATATTGTTAAAAGTATGTCTGGTCAAACCATTGAAATCCTAAACACGGATGCAGAGGGACGTCTAATTCTATGTGACGCACTAACCTATGCAGGCCGTTATAAACCAAAATTCGTAATAGATATTGCAACTCTAACAGGGGCATGTGTTATGGCGCTAGGAAGTCATGCTAGTGGCCTGCTAAGCAACAACGAAAGTCTGGTAAAAAAACTGGAAACTGCAGGAAATTTCTGCGATGACAGAGTTTGGCGGCTCCCCCTTTGGGGTGAGTACGACAAGCAGCTAAAAAGTAACTTTGCAGATATGGCTAACATTGGCGGCCGAGCCGCCGGAACAATAACAGCCGCATGTTTTCTCGCTCGCTTTACTAAAGAGTATACTTGGGCTCATTTAGACATTGCTGGAACAGCCTGGAGAGGTGGCGACAAAAAAGGCTCTACAGGCAGGCCGGTGCCATTACTAACTCAACTTTTGATAGAAGAAGAAAAAAATGACTAACGTGATTTTTTATCGTATTTCAGGAGCCCTTGATTCAGCAATATTGCTTGCTTGTCAGTTAACTGAAAAGGCCTTTAAGCAAAACATGTCTGTACTTATTCACACAACAGAGGAAGCTACGTCAGAGATAATTGACAAAAAATTATGGGACTTCAGTGCTACAGCTTTTCTTCCCCATCAAATTGAAGGATCGCCAGTATCTACTATTTCTATCAGTCATCATTCAAATCCAGGGGATCACGATGATCTACTAATAAACTTGTCAGGTCATTCTACACCAGATTGGTTTTCTCAGTTTAAAAAAGTGATAGAAATTGTTTATGATGAACAACAAGTTACGGAGAAAAAGCGCGCACGTTATGGTTTTTACCAAAGTCGAGGATACCCTATCAGGTATCATGACTTAACCAAGACCAATTAACTAAAAGTTAGTATTTTAGATAAGTTGATCGACGTAGTCATACCTATCCATTTATAATTCACAGCCTTGTAGGCACGGAATTTTTTGTTCGGTCAGTGCAGATAAAAATAAATTATTACTACGTTATCACAATAAATTGAGTGCCCATGGAAAAAACTTATTGCCCCAAAAATATTGAAAGTCAGTGGTATAAAATTTGGGAAGAAAGTGGTTATTTTAAGCCGGCGGACAGTCAGTCCTCGCCTTACTGCATAATGATACCGCCGCCCAATGTCACCGGGAGCCTTCACATGGGTCACGGTTTTCAAGAAGCTATTATAGATGCCTTGATCCGCCATAAACGAATGAAGGGCAATGACACTCTTTGGCAGGTTGGCACAGACCATGCTGGGATTGCTACGCAAATGGTCGTAGAGCGCCTTTTGGGAAACAAAGGAGTAACTCGTCATGATTTAGGGCGGGAACAGTTCATTGAAAAAGTTTGGGACTGGAAGGAAGAGTCAGGAGGGGCTATTACGAGACAGCTTCGGCGCCTAGGTGCTTCACCAGACTGGTCCAGAGAGCGCTTCACAATGGATGATGGCTTCTATAAGGCTGTTCAGGAAGCCTTTATAAAGATGTATGAAGACAATCTAATCTATCGGGGAAAGAGACTCGTAAATTGGGATCCCAAATTACATACTGCTATTTCTGATCTTGAGGTTATCTCTGAGGAAGAAGACGGAAGTTTATGGCATTTTAAATACCCATTATCAGATGGCAGCGGCTCTTTAATTGTTGCTACTACACGACCAGAGACTATGCTGGGAGATACAGCTGTCGCTGTTCACCCTGAAGATGTGAGATACAAAAACCTTATCGGAAGCTATATCACCCTTCCACTTACCAATCGAGAGATTCCAATAATAGCTGACGATTACGTTGATCAGGACTTTGGAACCGGTTGTGTAAAAATCACACCAGCACACGATTTCAACGATTACGAGATGGCTCAGCGTCATAACTTACCCATAATAAATATATTCAATGATGACGCGCATTTAAACGAAAGCACCCCTATTGCATACACTGGAATGGAAAGGTTTGATGCAAGAAAAAAAATTATCGCTGATCTAAATGGCCTCGGATTACTTGAAAAAGTTGATGATCATAAGTTAAAAATACCTCGAGGAGATCGCTCTGGTGTTGTTATTGAGCCCTACCTTACGGATCAGTGGTACGTGAAAACATCTCCTCTAGCAAAAAAAGCGGTTGCTGCGGTCGAAAATGGGGCCATAGAATTTGTTCCCAAACAGTACGAAAATATGTACTTTTCTTGGATGCGAAATATACAAGATTGGTGTATATCGCGTCAGTTATGGTGGGGTCACCGTATTCCTGCCTGGTATGATGACAAAAAAAATGTGTATGTTGGACGATCTGAGCAAGAAGTGCGTGATAAAAATAACCTCGGTGACATAAGGTTAACACAAGATAGCGATGTGCTAGATACATGGTTTTCATCAAGCCTTTGGACTTTTGGAACTCTTGGCTGGCCTGAAAAGACTGAGTTTTTAAAAAAATATCACTCCACTAATGTACTTGTTACTGGATTTGATATTATTTTCTTTTGGGTTGCCAGAATGATCATGATGAGCCTCTATTTCATGAATGATGTTCCATTTCAAACAGTCTTTGTGCATGGTTTAGTGCGTGATAGTCATGGTGAGAAGATGTCGAAATCTAAAGGAAATGTAATTGATCCTATAGACTTAATTGATGGCATTGAACTCGAACCGTTAGTCATTAAACGTACATCTGGCATGATGCTTCCTCAATTACGAGAAAAAATCGACAAGCAAACACGCAAAGAATTTTCTAATGGAATCGAAGCTTACGGTACAGATGCGCTTCGTTTCACCTATTACTCACTAGCATCAACCGGACGGGATATTAATTTTGATGTGGGTAGAATTTCAGGTTTCCGTAATTTTTGTAATAAAATATGGAATGCCGCACGCTATGTATTGATGAACACAGAAGATCAGGATTGCGGTCAAGATGGCCATAAAGACTATCGTCTTTCCCTCCCCGATCGATGGATCATTAGTCGCCTCCAGCAAGCTGAAACTGCAGTTGAAAAAGCAATCGATAGCTACAGGTTTGACCTAGCCTCTCAGGCTATTTATGAATTTATATGGAATGAATACTGTGACTGGTATTTAGAGTTATCAAAGTCTGTCTTGTGGGATGAAAGCTCTGAATTATCTCTTAAGATAGGAACCCGCCGCACCTTAATTCGTGTTCTAGAAGCTACTCTTAGAATGACTCATCCACTTATGCCATTTATTACCGAAGAGATTTGGCAGCAAGTGAAGGCCCTAGCTGGGGCTAAGGGCGAAACCATCATGTTGCAACCTTACCCTATACCAGACAATACCCTGATAGATAATGAGGCTCTCAGTAACATCGAGTGGCTTAAAAGTGTTGTTATGGGCATTCGCAATATTCGCGGTGAAATGAATATATCTCCAGCTAAAATGCTAACTGTTTATTTGCGTAACGGATCACAAGAAGACAGATCTCGTCTAGATGAAAGTAAGACTTTTTTAATGAAACTAGGGCATTTAGAAAAAATAATCTGGCTTTCTTCCAATGAGGAGGTACCAACTTCTGCAACAGCATTAATGGGAGAAATGGAAATTCTTGTACCCATGGCCGGCTTGATTGACAAAGAGGCAGAAATTACAAGACTCAACAAAGAGCTGGATAAAATTCAAAAAGAAGTAGCTCGCATCAAAGGAAAGCTAAGCAACCCATTATTCGCCAGCAAGGCCCCTTACGAGATTGTCGAAAAAGAAAAGGTCCGACTGGTTGAGTTAGAAGCAGCTTTTATTAAAATCACACAACAGAGAGCAGACTTCGATCACCTTGAGCAAGATTAATTAAAACTTACGGTAAGTTCTGTTGAACTATTCTGGGCGCATATGAGGAAATAGCAGCACATCCCTTATCGATGAAGAGTCAGTCAAAAGCATAACTAAACGATCAATCCCAATGCCTTCTCCAGCAGTCGGGGGAAGGCCATACTCTAGCGCCCTTATATAGTCTGAATCATAGTGCATTGCTTCTTCGTCTCCACTATCTTTTTCAGCCACCTGCTGACTGAACCTTGTAGCCTGATCTTCAGCATCATTAAGCTCAGAAAAACCGTTAGCTATCTCTCTACCGCCCACAAAAAACTCAAACCGATCAGTGACAAATGGATTAACATCACTCCGACGAGCAAGCGGTGAAACCTCTGTTGGGTATTCCGTAACAAATGTGGGTTCGTCTAGAAGATGCTCTACAGTTTTTTCAAAAATCTCAATCTGAACTTTACCCAAACCCCAAGTATCCTTTAATAGAATATCTAAATTTTCAGCTATTCTCTTTGCTTTACCCTCATCCTTCAGCTCTTCACTAGTAATATTCGAATTGAACTTTAAAATAGAATCAAAAACTGAAATTCTTTGAAATGGTATAGAAAAATCATAAGTTTTCTCTTGAGTCACTTCGCCCTCTTGATTCTTTAATGTGCTGCTTACCCTATGACTGCCCAACACTTGAAAGGCTAGCTTCCTCAACATGTCTTCCGTCATATCCATTAAGTCAGTATAGTTAGAGTAGGCCTGATAAAATTCAAGCATAGTAAACTCAGGATTATGACGAGTAGAGAGTCCCTCATTACGAAAACTGCGGTTAATTTCGTAGACCCTTTCAAAACCACCAACTACCAGTCTCTTTAAATACAATTCTGGCGCTATTCTTAAATACATATCCAGGTCTAATGCATTATGGTGCGTTATAAAAGGGCGAGCCACTGCGCCACCGGGTATTGCCTGCAGCATTGGCGTTTCTACTTCCATAAAACATTTTTCATCAAGGTAGGCTCGAATAAAGCTAATGACCTGTGAGCGGACCTTAAACACATCACGAGTTTCAGGATTAACTATCAGGTCAACATAACGCTGCCGATACCTTGTCTCTTGGTCTGATAAACCGTGATGCTTGTCAGGCAACGGTCTCAATGATTTTGTTAAAAGATAATTGTCATCCATACTGACGTATAAATCACCCTTACCAGATTTATGTAAAACTCCGGTCACACCAACAATATCTCCAAGATCTAGGCTTTTAGCAAAGGGGCGAGCCTCCTTAATAACATAAAGCTGTATGGTTCCAGACATATCCTGAATCACCATAAACGCACCCCGATTTCGTATTAATCTACCAGCAACACTAACTTGGCAGCCTATAATCTCTAACTCCTCCTTTGACTTGCTTGCATATTCATCTTGCAAGGCAGCAGCTAAATTTTTGCGCCTAAAATTATTAGGGAACGAACTTACATTTTTAGCTGCAGCCTGTTCGCGAATTACAGCCAATTTAGCTCTTCTTTCTGCAATCAGCCTGTTCTCATCTTGCTGCGGTTCTTTGTTCATGTATTTCCCAATCGATTTAATTCTGATTTATTATGTCTGCGAAATCTGTATTCTTAACCAAGGCCTGTATATTTACAAACCCGCTTTTAGTGAGGCTTCTATAAATTGATCTAAACTTCCATCCAAAACTGAATTGCAGTTGCTGGTCTGAACATTAGTTCTTAGATCTTTTATTCTTTGGTCATCTAAAACATAAGAGCGAATCTGACTTCCCCATCCAATATCTGATTTAGAGTCCTCCAGTGCTTGAGCCGCCTCAGTTCGCTTAAGCATTTCTTGCTCATAGAGTCTCGCCCTGAGCATCTTCCAACAGTTATCACGATTTTGATGTTGGGAGCGCTCACTCTGACATTGAACTACTACACCTGTTGGAATATGAGTTAGCCTTACCGCTGAGTCTGTCTTGTTGATATGCTGCCCTCCAGCACCACTAGCTCGATAAGTATCTGTTCTCACATCTGCTGGATTAACATCAATCTCTATATCATCATCGATTTCTGGGGACGCAAAAACAGAACAAAAAGAAGTATGTCTTCGATTGCCTGAATCAAATGGTGACTTTCGAACTAATCGATGAACTCCTGTCTCTGTTCGCAGCCAGCCAAAAGCATGGTCTCCCTCAAAATGTATTGTAGCGCTCTTAATACCAGCCACTTCTCCAGGCGAGACCTCCTCAAGTGTTGCTTTAAAACCTTTTGCCTCACCCCAACGCAGGTACATGCGTAGAACCATTTCCGCCCAATCTTGGGCCTCAGTTCCACCAGAACCTGACTGGATATCTAAATAGGCATTATTGGGATCCATTGGGCCAGAAAACATTCTGCAAAATTCTAGTTTAGCTAGCTGCAATGACAATTCAATTAACTCTGATTCTATCGACTGAACAGCAGTAATATCTTTTTCCTCAAAAGCTATCTCCAAGAACTCCCAAGCATCAGAAATGCCCAAATCCAATCTATCTATAGTTCCAACAACTAATTCCAGGGAAGATCTTTCGCGGCCAAGACTCTTAGCTCGATCAGCGTCACTCCAAACATCGGAATCTCCCAGCTCAAGTTCTACCTCAATAAGGCGGTCCTTTTTATTACTATAGTCAAAGGTACCCCCTAAGCACGTCAGTTCTTGCCTGAAGATCCTTAAGAGTATTTTTTATAGGGTTGATTTCCATTAAACTCCTGGCACCTGAAGATTGCAGTTAAAAACGAATTCTATCCGAATCCTCACTCCTTCTCCACCTACTTAGACATCGACTGAATGATTGGGCTAAAGAATTAACAAATAATCTTTTATGGATGAAAATAGATACATTGTTAGTAATTAGCTGCATATTGCCACGCAACTTCTAAAATTCTGTTAAAATTATCGACTAACCATCAATGGCCCATGAGAAAATTCACCATAATCCAGAATAAAGACATATAGAAACTCCTTGGCAGATTCAATAGGTCTTTCTACGAACTACTTGATTTATGTCTAGCGCAAGAAAATTTTTTTCTTTAACTTAATAAGCAGTGGAATGAATTATGAGCTTAGTCCGACTCGATGACATATCCATTGAATTTGGCGATGTCCCATTACTCAACAACACTAGTTTTTCTGTAGAGCCAGGTGAAAGAATTTGCTTGATAGGGAGGAATGGTGCAGGTAAATCAACATTACTAAAAATAATTAATGGGGAGATTATCCCCGACTCTGGCGAGCTTCATTTCAAGCAACACCTGCGAATCAGTCAGCTAGAACAAAGCCTGCCGACAGCAGTTGATCGTAAAGTTTTTGATGTAGTAAAAGATGGGCTGGCAGGACAGCAAGGATTGATTGATCAATTCAATCAACGGGCTGACCAAGCTATGGATAAACGAGGGCTAAAAGAGCTTGGGAAACTACAAGCACAGATTGATGCTGGTGGTGGCTGGCAGATCGACCAGCAAGTTGAAATTATTATCAGCCAACTAAATCTGCCTTCTAACAAAACGTTAGCAGAACTTTCTGGAGGATGGCGTCGTCGAGTGGCGTTGGGAAAAGCTCTTGTCTCCAATCCAGATCTGTTGCTCTTAGATGAGCCAACTAACCATCTAGACATCAGTACAATTGAGTGGCTGGAAAATAAGATTCGCGGCTACAAAGGTAGTGTAATTTTTATTACTCATGATAGAAATTTCCTTCAAAAATTGGCAACACGTATTGTAGAGATAGAGGTAGGAAAATTAATTAGCTGGCCCGGAAGTTTTAACAACTACTTACTGCTCAAGGAAAAATCGATAGAGCACGAAAAAACTCGCAACGCTCTTTTTGATAAACGCTTAGCGGAAGAAGAAGTTTGGATTCGCCAAGGAATAAAAGCTAGGCGTACTCGGAATGAGGGCCGTGTTCGTGCACTAGAGGGAATGCGAGAAGAGCGCTTGCAACGATCTAGCCGGCAGGGTAAAGCTAAGATCAGCGTAGAGACCTCAGACAAATCTGGTCGAAAGGTAATTGAAGCGCGCAACCTATGCCACGGATACGAAAATGAAAAACTCATAAATAATATTACCCTTAAAATACGCAGAGGAGATCGTATAGGTCTAATTGGTAACAACGGTGTAGGAAAATCGACTCTTTTAAAAATTCTTTTAGGGCAAATAACCCCTGATAGTGGATCTATTAAACTGGGCACGAATTTGGAAATTGGTTATTTCGATCAGATACACCGCGAACTGGATACAGAAAAAACTATTGCAGAGAACGTTGGTAATGGTAAAGAGTACATAAAGATCGACGGGAAAGACCGTCATATTATAGGATATTTGCGCAACTTTTTATTCTCACCAAAACGCGCTATGACTCCAGTAAAAGCTCTTTCTGGTGGTGAAAAAAATCGCGTACTATTGGCCAAGCTATTCACTCAGCCAAGTAATTTGCTGATACTGGATGAACCAACAAATGATCTCGATATAGAGATGCTCGAGGTCCTCGAAGAACAACTTGTAGAATACAAAGGCACATTAATTATCGTTAGCCATGACCGTCAATTTCTTGATAATGTCGTGACAAGCGTATTAGTTTTTGAGGCGGAAGGGCAGATACAAGAATATTTAGGGGGTTATACCAACTGGGAAAATCACGGCAAAGAGCTAAAAATTACTGACATTGCAGGCGCCAAGGAAGCCCTCAAAGATGAATCTGTAAAATCGACTCACACTGAAATAAGAAAAGTGACTCCAGTAAAGCTAGGCTATATGCTGCAACGTGAACTTGACTTATTGCCAGAACTAATCGAAAAAATTGAAGCGGAATTAGCTGTCTTGCAGACTCAAACTACAGTGCCAGAATTTTACCTTAAACCGTTTGCTGCGACACAGCCGCTATTGGATGAAATGGAAGAAAAGCAGCTAGAACTGGATTCTGCATCGGAAAGATGGCTTGAGCTTGAGGCCACCAAAGGCTAGACAAAATTCTCGATCATTAACTGTAATGATTCCCTGCCCTGCCAAGAGTTAATATTCAATTTATAAACCACCTCTACCTGTTTTTTTTTGTAGTCTGGCCAAACATTGAGATCTACATTAAATGCAATAGCATCGAGCGGGTTATCTTGCTTTTCATCCACAGATAATTTTAGCTTAAGATGATTTTTCCCAATAATATGTTGGCTTATGAGGAAAAAATTTCCTTTAAATAAAGGCTCTGAAAACTGCTGACCCCAAGGTCCAGAATCTCTTAGCAGCAATCCATTTTTTAAGCTTAATTCTTCTGAGGTTAGCTCCCCATCTATTAATACTTTGTTTTCAAGATCAAAAGGAGTCAGCTGCCGCTTAACCTCTTCATCAAATGCTATGGAAAAGGCAACATAGTCGTTGGCTTTAATGCTTAAACCTGCTGCCATGGCATGTCCGCCAAATTTACTTATTAGTTTCGGATTGGCGGTAGCTATAGCCTCCAGAGCGTCTCGAATATGCAGCCCAGGAATTGAACGAGCAGACCCCTTATATTCATCGCCAGTATCGGCAAAAACGATAACTGGGCGATGTATTCTATCTTTAATTCTCGATGCAAGAAGACCAACAACCCCTAAATGCCAGTCTTTATCAAATAAACACAACCCCCAAGGCAATGATTTTTGGTCCATTTGAAGGCGGCTAAGGATCACTAGCCCTTCCTTTTGCATATCTGTTTCAACCGCCCTCCTTTGGCAGTTGAGCTGATCAAGCTGAAGTGCATATTCTCTTGCAGCGCCAGATTCATTTTCTATAAGACACGCAATACCGATGCTCATATCATCCATCCGTCCAGCAGCATTAAGACGAGGTCCTGCGCTAAAACCTAGGTCACTAGCAACTATTTTTTTCAGATCTTTATCTGCTAAGTCTAATAATGCCTTGAGGCCAGGCCTTAATTTGCCAGCACGTATTCTCAATAAGCCCTGATGGACCAATATTCTGTTGGTATGATCAAGAGGCACCACATCAGCTACGGTTCCAAGTGCAACTAAGTCAAGCCAATCAGCCATATTTGGAATATCAATATCGTTGGTAGAAAACCACCCAGTATCGCGCAACCTAGCTCTAAGGGCACTCAACAGGTAAAATACTACTCCAACACCAGCAAGATTCTTGCATGGAAAACTACATCCATACTGGTTTGGATTTAAAATAGCGTCTGCAGATGGTAACTCAAGGCCTGGCAAATGGTGATCTGTTATTAGCACCTTGATTCCGGCATTTTTCGCTGCCATGACACCATCAATACTTGAAATTCCATTATCTACAGTAACAATGAGGTCTGGTTTTCGCAGTTTCGCCAATTCAACAATTTTGGGAGTTAAACCATAACCATACTTAAAGCGATCAGGGACAATAAAACCTACATGCTTAAATCCCATCGCACCAAGAGATAGCATCGCGAGAGCGGTGCTGGTTGCACCATCAGCATCGTAATCTCCAACTATTAAAATGTTTTCTTGGTTATTTAATGCCTCTTCCAACAGCCTTACGCTTTCCCCTAGGCCCTTAAAGCCATCAAGAAGAGGTAATCTTGCAAGAGAACGGTCCAACTCTTTTTTTCTAGAAATACCGCGGCCCAAAAATATCCCTCTCAGGAATTCAGGCAAGCCATCCCCCAAGTTATCAAATTTTGAATCAACCTCACGCTTTTCAATTCTAAGTTTTGAGTGCGTAGACTTTATCAATTTTTCTCCTTACGAGGCATCACAACTACTTCAAATTTTTAGAAAACTACCTATATCGAGTGCTAAATTAAGCTGCTCATTTATTCATAAATGCAGATAGATTTTAAATCAGAAATTACCCCTCTAAGCCAAGCTTTATTACTGCTACTGATAGGCTTTTTACTCAAAATTTTAGAGCCGTGAGCAGGCTGTAAAGCTTTAGAGGCGATTTGTCTTACTTCTTCAAGCTCCATGTCTTGATATTTAAGAATAATAAAGTTCTCTGCTTCATTTAATGTATAACTATCATCGAGTATTTTTATTAAAAACTCCAAAAGATGTTTGCGTGCCTCGTTTCTTATATCTACCATTTTATCTTTTTATTAACCTCAAATTATCATGAACATAGCATCTAACGAAAGATTACTAAGCTACTTTAAAGCTAATGCTTTAGAGCTAAATTTAATACGAGCCCATCCATATTGAATAAAATTTCTTATATTTACATGGCTGCTTCCAGATGGATTTCCTAATACATCCAGGCGATAAAAATCACCAAAACAATGCAGTGTTTTCGATTCTGAAAAACCATTAAGAAGACTAAATGCAAATATTTTACAGGAGCCGTTATTTTCCCCCTTGATATTTTCAGTTTGGCCATTAAAAAAGCTAGTTTCTTTGAAGTGATAGTATTCATCGATAACAGAAATGGTGTCTTGAAAAGATATTTCTTCTGGAGTATTTTTCAATATTTTAATGTATTCATCTACTGTCATTTTATGATTCCTAATTAAGGATTCTAGAGAATTTTTCCAAAAAGATAGAAACAACAGGAAAATTATTTAATTTATTTTTGTCGAAAAAGTGATCTCTGTAAGCCCTGCTTTTCGCGAAGCCTCCATAACATTAACTACGAACTGGTGGGGGGTTTTGGCGTCAGCACTAATTATTACTAGAGATGTCTGTGAGTTTTTTTTTGATAAACTGATAAGCTTATCTGCTAGCTCTTGAATCGAATTTACTAGCATAACCTGATCATTGACTGCGTACCTTCCCTCCTCGGAAATAACAACATTGATAGGTACATCTTTTGGCTCCACAGATTTTGCCTCAGCAACAGCAAGATTAATTTTTAGCTCGCTAAAGTTATCAAAAGTTGTACTTACTGCAAGAAAAATAATTATCACAAGCAATACATCAATCAAGGGAATAAAATTTAACTCCGGATCATCAGATCGATTATTTTTTCTAAAGTTCACAAATTGATTCCTTTAATTTTTAAGTGCATTTATTAGTCGACTCGAATAAATTTCCATTTTATTTAACAAGTGATCTACTTTTGATCTAAAAAAACGATAAGCAATCATTGCAGGTACAGCAACAACAATCCCTCCTGCTGTGTTGTACAGCGCAATCGAAATACCTTTAGCAAAAACTGAAACATCGTGCCCCCCGGAGGAAAAGGACCCAAATACCTCCACCATTCCAATAATTGTTCCAAACAATCCTAACAAAGGGGCAATGGTTGATATCGTGCTTAGGCCTGATAAGTACATATCTAAACGATACTTGATATTTTCAGCAGTCTGGCAAACAGTGGATGTCATTTCTTCAGTCGATCGGTCATGGTTCTTTAATATGCTAATAAAAATATCTCCTAGAAATGAGTTTTTAGACAATTCTATTAGCTCTTGCTTGTTAATGCTGCCTCTTTCAATCATATCTAGAGCATTATCAACTAAGACTTCAGGAAGGATAGCGCGCTCCCTCAGAAACCATGCCCTCTCAATCACAATTGACAAGCCAACTATTGAAACAAAAATTAAAGGCCAAATTGGCCAACCTGCCCCTTCGATAATTTCGAACAACATACTTGCTCCTCTTTAACAATTGATTAATTTAATGCGAATTTTATTGGTACCAGAACTGTAAAAATATCATCCCTTAAGGAGCTTTTCTGTGGTGGAAATGGTGCTGCCCTGTCTATCATGCTTAAGCCTTCATTGTCGAGAACCTTGAAGCCTGACGAAGCAATAATTCTCCTGGTCATTAACGCCCCAGATCCTTTGATTCTAACCTCCAACAACACTTTGCCTTGCCACTCTCTCATTTGTGCAATTCTAGGATATTGTTGAAATTTTGCAATATGTGCTGATAATTGATCAATAAGACTCTCTAGAGATTTGCGGTCTGCCCCTCTATTTTCCCTCTGGATATTACTTTCGACTTCGTTAGATTGAAGGGGTGATATTTCACTTTTTCTCTTGGATATAAACTCCTTATTTTCCTCTTCTAATTTTTCAACTGAAGCCTTTTTAAGTGAAGTAACATTGTTAGCAGGAAAAAATTTTTGTTGTATGTATTTTTCAGGAGAAGGTTTAGGTGTTACTAGATTTCTAGGCTGTATCTTGACGGTAATTTTCTGAAAATCTGCGGGCATAACGCCTACCTTTAAGTCCTGCTGAACGTGCGTTAGAAATACCGCATCATAACTGATCAAAAAAACACCGTGGATTAATATAGAAAGAAGTAAAGCCTGCGGTAAATCTATATTTTTTACCAAATTTAGGATATTTATCATATTTCATCAATTACCTGAGTGCACGTGAGCCCAAAAATTCAATGCTATCAGTCTTTAACTGGAATTCTAGCTGAAGAAAAGGTTAGAGTGGCTGAAAAACCATACTTAGTAATCAGCGAATGTTGTCGGCGATAAATTTTTGAACCTCATCTATGTTGTTCGGCTGTATCGAGTAACGCTCTTCCCTCTCAAATAAATCTGCCATATAACTAGGTAGCTCCGGATCATTTGGAAACCCAGCTTTACGTGCTGACTCAGGAAATTTAGCAGGGTGGGCCGTAGAAAGACACACCATTGGAATATCTTGTCGTTGAGGTGTTTTGCGCGAAGCTTCAACACCTATAGCCGTATGAGGGTCTAAATAATATCCAGTAGATTCCCAAACATGAGACATAACCTGCATCATCGTCTGGTCATCCAATCGATAACTAGAAAACAGTTTGCGAGCCTTTTTTAAGGCGTGATCACTCAAAATTAATTTACCTGTTTTCTTAAAAATAGCCATTAAGTCATTTAAAGCTTTACCGTTGCGATCATAAAGGTCAAACAGCATTCGCTCGAAATTACTCGACACCATAATATCCATAGATGGCGAAAGACTTTGCACTAAAGCCTGAAGACTGTGATCATTATGGCTGATGCAGCGATGTAATATATCATTAGCATTTGTGGCGATAATAAGCTGATCTATCTCTAAACCCATCCGCTTTGCAAGATAACCTGCAAAGATGTCTCCAAAATTTCCAGTTGGGACTGAAAATGATACGGGGCGTTGAGGAGAACCCAATGCTAAACCGGCATAAAAATAATATACTATCTGGGCCATAATTCTGACCCAGTTAATCGAATTGACTGCTACAAGCTGACGATTTTTGGGCAAAAAAGATTGGTCCCCAAAACTACTTTTTACCATATTCTGACAGTCATCAAAGTTGCCTTTTAAGGCTATGTTAAAAACATTTTTCTGTAGCACCGTTGTCATTTGTCTACGCTGCACCTCTGAAACCCTGTTGTGCGGATGCAAGATAAAAATGTCAACATTATCACTATGGCGACACCCCTCAATTGCTGCGGAACCGGTATCTCCGGAAGTCGCACCCATAATAACTACGCGCTGATCCTTCTTTTTCAAAACGTAATCAAGCAGGTTTCCTAAAAACTGCAGGGCGAAGTCCTTAAAAGCCAATGTAGGCCCATGGAATAATTCAAGAATAAATTCGTTATGGGCAGTTTGCACAAGAGGGGCAATAGCATCATGTCGAAAAGTACTATAAGTTTTTTCAATAAGAGCCCTTAGGTCCCTATCAGGAATATCGCCGTCTATAAATGGAGCCATAACCTTGAAGGCTAATTCTTGATAGGACAGACCGGCCCATGAAGTAATCTCCTCTTTAGAAAACTGTGGAATTGTTTCTGGTACATACAGGCCGCCATCACTAGCTAGGCCAGCCAACATTGCATCTTCAAATGACAATACAGGGGCTTGTCCACGAGTACTAATATATCTCACAATAGCTACCTACCTAACTGATTTCTAATTACTGTGTTTTGTATAGCTGCACGCTGAAACACATTGCAACCACTTTAGCTCAATGACTCGACTCTTATTCTAACCACACTCCCTGTGATCACATCCAGCGCTTTGATTTTCTCTACAGCCGTGTCTAAAGAACTCTCCAGAGTCCTGTTGGTTAAAAATATCAACTGGACATGATTCTTGTCTGCTGCCGGCTCTTTTTGAATGATAGCCTCAATACTTATATTTTCCTCGCTTAGCGCCCTTGTAATTTGGACTAGTACCCCGGGAACATCTAGAGCAGTGATTCTCATATAACTAGCAGTTTTTACCTCACCCATAGACAATATATTAATGTCCTTCAATTGATCAAACTGAAAGCCGAAATGAGGCACGCGCTGTTCAGGCCTTGAATCTAACGTTCGAGCGATATCACAAATATCGGAAATTACTGCAGAAGCAGTTGGTTCAGCCCCCGCGCCAGAGCCATAGTACATAGTGGGCCCAACTGCATCGCCTTTAATCAATACCGCATTCATTACACCGTCAACATTGGCTATTAAGCGCTCCTCGGGAATCAAGGCTGGATGCACGCGCAACTCAATTGCATCGTTTCTTTTTCTAGCGATACCTAAATGCTTGATTCTATAACCAAGCTCCTCGGCATATACAACATCTTGTGATTCAATTTTAGTAATTCCCTCTGTGAAAACCTTATCAAACTGAAAAGAGCACCCGAATGCTAATGAAGCCATAATAGACAGTTTATGTGCTGCATCTATACCCTCAATATCAAAAGTAGGATCAGTTTCAGCATATCCAAGCTCCTGAGCTTCTTCCAAAACATCAGAAAAATCACGATTCTTGTCTTTCATTTCAGTCAAAATAAAGTTTGAAGTGCCATTAATAATTCCTGCAATCCATTCAATATTATTAGCCGAAAGCCCTTCTCGGATAGCCTTTACAATAGGAATTCCACCTGCTACGGCAGCTTCAAATGCTACAATAACCCCTTTTTTTTCTGCTGCATGAAATATTTCATTACCAAATTCGGCAATTAATGCTTTATTGGCCGTAACAACGTGCTTTCCTTTATCTATAGCCCTTAATACCAAATCTTTAGCAACTGTAGTCCCGCCGATGAGCTCCACAAGAATATCAATGTTAGGATTGTCAGCTACAGAGAATATATCATGAGATACACTGATCCCCGTGAGATCACAATCCGAGGGATCACGCCTAGATCCAACCTGAGACACCACAATCTCACAACCTAATCGAGCGGTGATCTCTTTAATATTTCGATGTAGCACATTAATCGTACCGCTTCCTACAGTACCTACACCACATATACCAATATTTACAGAATTCAATGTATCAGTCCTAGATTTAAAATTAGTTTTTTAATCTACAAAAAATTTAGATTTTACACCCAATAATGGGGTTCGCAACCATAATAGTCGGCCATCTAACTGTCAATGACAGGAATATATTTTACATACAAGCCATTTAACCGCTGTCTCTTTAAATTAGTTGGTCTTAATAATTTCCAGTAATTCTTTGGCTGGGCGGTATCCCATTAATAACGTGCCATTTTCCAACAAAATTGAAGGCGTTCCTGTTATTCCTAGCGTTTTACCAAGATTATACTGAATAGCAATGGGATTTTCATTGCAGACATTTTCAATAATAGTTTCACGATTTTTTAAGGAGGATAGGGCTTTTTTTCTGTCTTTAGCGCACCAAGCAGACGCCATTTTTTTGTATGAATCAGAGCCGACCCCTGCTCGTGGATAAGCAAGATAGCGTACCTCCACCCCTTGCAGACTTAGTGCAGGTAGAGTCTCATTATGAAATTTTCGACAAAAATGGCAGTCAACATCAGTAAAAACATACAGGACCGAATTAGCTTCCCCTATCGAAGGAAATACAATTATATCTTCTATGGGAACAGCATTAATATTATTTTTTCGCAGCTCTATTGTATCTGCGGATATAACAGGGGAAAAACCTTCAGGCTTGGCCTGATACATATCTCCAGCTATAACATACTCTCCCGTTTCTCCCGCATAAAGAAACTCAGTGGTGTTGACTCTTATCAAATAAAGTCCTGAAATTGCTGTCTTTTTTACATCTCCAAAATTCAAATCTGGACGAGACAGCTCAAGCGTTCCTATGATCCTATCAACAATTTCGGCTGAAACATCTTCAGCATAAGAGTGCATAAAAATAAGGCAGCTGCTAGCTACTACTAATATATATGCCGCTACTATATTTATATATTTTTTACGCATAAATACTGATCTCTATTTTAAAATTTTTTCACTTTCTTCTCAGAAATTAAACAACTTTGAAGTTTAGCCCCTCGGGTGATGCTCGGCATGCAATGCCTTCATCCGACTGTTAGCTACATGTGTATATATTTGAGTAGTTGAAAGGTCACTATGGCCAAGCAGCAATTGAACCACCCTTAAATCAGCGCCATGATTCAGCAAGTGTGTTGCAAAAGCATGGCGAAGTGTATGTGGTGAAACAGGCTTATTTATTCCTGCATGTTTAGCGTGCCTCTTTAATCGATGCCAAAAAGTTTGCCGAGCCATCTGCCTAGCTCTAGTGCTAACGAATAAGACATCACTTTGGACTTGCTTCAACAAAACCGGCCTTGAATTTTTTATGTACCTATCTAGCCAACTCATTGCTTCATCGCCCAAAGGTACAAGTCGCTCTTTACTGCCCTTGCCAAATACTCTTACAACCCCCTGACGTAAATTTACTTCATGCAATCTTAAGCTTACCAGTTCTGTAACCCTTAACCCAGAAGCATATAAAACTTCCAACATAGTTCTATCACGCAAACCCAAAAAATCTTCGACATCTGGGGAGGCCAATAACGCCTCAACATCTTCTTCAGATAAACTCTTCGGTAATGGGCGACCTATCTTTGGATTGTCTACAAGTGCCGTGGGGTCTTCCTGTATATTTTTTTGTCGTAAAAAGTGACCATAGAATCCACGTAAACACGATAAATGCCTAGCTGTAGTTCTTGCAGATAAACCTTGCTCGAAACGATAAGATAAAAACATCTGTATATGTCTGCGCTCAATATTCAGCAGATTGACGCCTTGAGGCTTCAGCCATTCAGTAAAAATTTTTAAATCTCGACCATAAGATTCTAGGCTATTTTGGCTTAACCCTCTCTCCATCCATATAGCATCAAGATACGCATCTATAAGAAGCTGATCAGTACCGTCAGTAGCCATATTTTCCTCTAGTTATCAGAAGATATAAAAACATTAAGTGTAACGATATATGAGTACATCCAGAAGGTTTAATAAAAAATTATAAATTTTATTGAATAAAAAGGCGCTATAAAATAGCGCCTTTTTATTCAACCTAAATACAAAAAAATGTAAGGTTACACTGAATTAAGTTTTTCTTTAATGCGCGCCTTACGACCTGTCAGATCACGCAGATAATATAGCTTAGCTTGTCGAACATCGCCACGACGGCTAACTGCCATACTTTCAACTTGAGGACTGTAGGTTTGAAAGGTTCTCTCTACACCAATGCCGTTAGATATTTTACGCACAGTAAAGGCAGAATTTAGAGCGCGGTTGCGCTTCGCTATCACAACCCCCTCAAAAGCCTGAAGTCGCTCTCGTGTACCCTCAATAACCTTCACCTGAACAATAACAGTATCTCCAACAGAGAATTGTGGCAACTCTTTGCCCATCTGCTCCGCTTCGATTGCTGCTATAATTGAATTTTTACCGCTCATGGTTTGCTCCTCAGCTTTTTTAATTTGGTGCTATCACCTTTTTGAGTAGCGCCGCACAGAGAGGACAACAATTTAATTGCTCTCATCAGTCGACTCTTTTGAAATACCGCCCTTGACCAGACTATCAAGTATTTCTTGTTGCTCTTTATTAAGTTTAAGTCTTTCTAGTAAATCTGGTCGCCTCTGCAAAGTTCTTTTGATCGATTCCGTCAATCGCCACTGTCTTATACTCTCATGATTCCCAGATAACAACACATCTGGAACTTTTAAATTTTCATAGCTTTCAGGTCTTGTATAGTGAGGATAATCCAGCAGCCCCTCTGAAAATGAGTCTTGTTGCGCGGACTCGTGGTGACCCAATGCGCCTGGTAATTGACGAATTATTGTGTCCATTATCACCATAGCAGGAAGTTCTCCCCCACTAAGTACATAATCACCAATAGACCACTCTTCGTCTATTTCTAACTTAATCAGTCTCTCGTCTACACCTTCATATCGCCCAGTAACCAGAATAAGGTTGCACTCAGCGGTCAATAACTCTACACCTTTTTGATCTAAGGCTCTTCCTTGTGGAGACAAGTAAATAACCTTTGCTTTTCCTCCTAACCACTTCTGCGCCTCTTTAATGCATTGACGGAGTGGCTCAATCGTCAACACCATTCCAGGGCCACCGCCATAAGGCCTGTCGTCGACTGTCTGATGGCGATCAGTCGTGTGTGATCTGGGGTTGAGCAGCTGAACCTCAATCAAGCCAAGCCTAACAGCTCGACCGCTTACGCCATAATGAAGCAAAGCATCAAACATCTCAGGGAAAAGCGTGACCAGAGCTATTTTCATTGTCACTCCCTTTCTTAGCTGATCCAGAAATATATAGAAATTACTAGATTCTCTTAAAATTCAGGGTCCCAGTCTACTTCAATTCTTTTAGACTCAAGGTTTACAGATAAAACGATATCTTTAATATAAGGTATCAGCCTTTCTTTAAAATCCAAACTATCGACGTCCCCTTTCACCTCAAGAACATCATTTGCTCCAGTTTCCATCAGGCCAGTTACAACTCCTAGGTCAATCTTTCCTTGAGTTGAAGTAACTCTTAAGCCTTCAAGCTGGTACCAATAATACTCATTTTGACTTAATCCGGGAAACACTGATCGTTCTACTACAATATCTCTTTGAGATAAATTCTGACGAGCTACGTCTCTATCATCGAAGCCTGTTATTTTCACAATAAAATCTTGGCCTGCCATCTTGTGCTGATTAGCTTCAATTTCTATCCAGCCTTCATCAGTTTTTAGCCACCAAGGCCTGTATTCAAATATATATATTTTTTCGTTAGTGTATGAATGAACTCTAACCCACCCTTTAATGCCATGAACAGAAGTGATTCTACCAACAATAACAGGGTCTGATGGTGAAGATTGCTTTACAGCAGGAGGAATTAAACTCACTTCAGCTAGGCAATCTTCAGCATCAGGCTACAACAGATTCTTTTATCAGGCGCGAAACGCGATCACTTACGCCTGCCCCCAAATTCACCCAGTGCTGAACACGGTCAGCATCCACCCGAAGACGCTCTTCCTGTCCTCGTGCTACCGGATTAAAAAATCCAATTCTCTCTATATATTTACCATCCCGAGCCTGACGACTATCAGTTACATGGATGTGATAAAAAGGGCGTTTTTTAGAACCCCCGCGAGCCAAACGAATTGTTACCATGAAGCTTCTCTTTTTTTGTTAACTATCCTAACTTACCGGCCGTGACTGCATTAAAAAAAACATAAAATGCAACATTAAAACCGAGCACATTCAAAGGCGCCGAATTATATCCAAAAGATAACAGCGTGTATAGTTTTAGACTAACTCGAGACAGATAAATTAGACTATAGAAACTCTTCCTAAAATGGAAACTTTCCATTTCCGCCGGAAAAACCGCCGTCATTAAGCTTCGGTGCAGCGCCAGATAAACCCTGCATCATTCGCTGCATTCCTTTACCTTTCATTTTTTTCATCATCATGCCCATTTGCTTGTGTTGCTTTAACAAACGATTTAAGTCTTGAAGAGTTGTGCCTGAACCTTGAGTAATCCTGCGCTTGCGAGAACCATTTAAAATATCTGGCTTACTGCGCTCTAACGGAGTCATTGAATCAATAATAAACTCCATTCGAGAAAAATTTTCAGCCATACCTGATTTTTCAGCTATTTGGGGCATGCCTCCCAACCCAGGCAATTTATCCATCATACTAGATAACCCACCCATGTCCTTCATTTGCCTCAATTGATCTTTTAAGTCATTTAAATCAAACTTTTTTCCCTGTGAAACCTTTTTCGCAAGTTTCTCTGCTTTTTTACGATCAACTTTTTGCTCTACGTCTTCGATCAGCGACATCACATCGCCCATTCCTAGTATGCGAGAGGCTATTCGCTCTGGGTGAAATGGTTCCAATTCATCTATTTTTTCTCCGACACCTAAAAACTTAATGGGCTTTCCTGTCACATGTCGAACAGATAGAGCGGCGCCGCCACGAGCATCCCCGTCCACCTTAGTAAGAATCACTCCAGTTAATGGCAAGGTATCATTAAAAGCTTTAGCAGTTAAAACCGCGTCTTGCCCAATCATTGCATCAGCAACAAACAATGTTTCTATTGGCTCAACTGCTGCATGTATCAGTTGAATTTCAGTCATCATTTCACTATCTACATGAAGTCTCCCTGCTGTATCAACCAACAAAACGTCTATAAATTTAATTTTTGCAGACTTGAGGGCACTTAAGGCAATATCGGAGGGGTTTTGCGAGGGCTGACTGGGGTGAAACTCAACACCCACTTCACTTGCTAAGATTTCTAGTTGCTTTATTGCCGCTGGGCGGTAAATGTCAGCACTTACCACCATTACTTTTTTCTTTTTTTTCTTAACAAGAAAGTTTGCTAATTTTGCAACAGAAGTTGTTTTACCGGCGCCCTGCAACCCAGCGACCAATATCACTGCTGGGGGCTGAGCAGCAAGATTAAGCTCCTCATTGCTTTCACCCATTACACGCTCTAACTCCGATTGAACGATTTTTATAAATTGCTGACTCGGGGAAAGACCTTTAGCAACATTCTGTCCTATAGCTCTTTTTTTGACAGCTTCAATAAATATTTTAACTACAGGCAAGGCAACATCAGCTTCAAGAAGAGCCATCCGTACTTCTCTCAAAGTTTCCTGAATATTTTCTTCGGTAAGATTTGCCTTGCCAGAGATTTTCTTTAATGATCCAGCTAGGCGCTCACTAAGATTTTCAAAAATTGCCATAATAAACTCGTCGCTAAAGGGTTAACTTAAGATACAAAATATTATATCTGAAATATTTTTAATGTAATCCAAATTAGTCTTATTTTATATTACCATTCAGCTATTTAAGGCAATTTTTTTAATTTTCCCAAAGCTTTGCCATTAGTCATTTTTGGTTGCCCTCCCTATAAGAGGGACCAAGATTTTATCAGCCCTTTTCGCGAAACCATATCTATGACACACTTTGATACTATTCTATTTTAATAATAAGGCTAATGCAGATTATGCTCATCGCCACTACCTCAATAATATTTTACCTGATCGCTACCATCTATCATGCTATTCATCTTGGCAGCGAGGTTAACAAGAGGCCTTATATGTTTCTTGTTATAGCCAGCCTAGCAATCGCCCTTAACGGTTATGCTTGTTTCCAGTGGATACTAGCTGACGGAAGAGTAATTTTAAGTTTGGCTTCAATGACAGCTGTTATTGTTTTTACAGTTAACTTCATCGTTTTAGTTGGAAGTTTTCGCAGGCAATCCCAAAATTTGCTTTTAGTCCTACTCCCTTTGAGTGCCCTTATTCTATCTATCGCTATGTCAACGATCTCCATGAAAGCCAAAAGCATTGAAATAATATCGCCTTCAATTTCGTCCCCAGTGGGCTTTCATATCTTTGTTTCTATTTTATCATATAGCCTTCTTACCATTGCGGCCTTTCAGGCATTATTTTTGGCTCTTCAAGAATGGAGGCTCCGTCATAAACATTTCGGAGGCTTCCCTCAAATTTTTCCATCGCTTCAAACAATGGAGTCTCTTTTATTTGAAATACTTTGGGCTGGTTTTGCCCTATTGACGCTATCACTCGGCACCGGTTTAGTTTTTTTTGAAGACTTCTTTGGCCAGCACCTTGCCCATAAAGCATTTTTCTCGCTTTTTTCTTGGATATTTTTTGCTATTTTGCTATGGGGGAGGCACGCAAAAGGCTGGCGAGGAAAAACGGCTGTACGCTGGACTTTGTCTGGGTTTACC
>ENA-OSJC01000480-OSJC01000480.1-marine-metagenome-genome-assembly--contig:-NODE-480-length-38865-cov-7.169460_pt1 | contig 38865 bp, 51 predicted proteins | sample MGYA00237885_ERZ534234 | MGnify/ENA primary metagenome ERZ534234 (study PRJEB26413, sample SAMN06343907) | marine metagenome | isolation source: coastal waters | place: Atlantic Ocean: West Antarctic... | reverse complement strand
AACTTCTTTGACACTTATTACGATAAAGAGAACAAGCGTTTTCTAGGTGAGGACTTTGCTTTTTGTAGGTTATGGCGCAATGCTGGAGGCAAATGCTACTGTTACATTATGGATTATATTACCCATGTAGGGGAATTCCAGTATACAGGTCGTTTATGGGACGAAATGAAGCCTTCGAGTGTTGATAGCACTGAAGAATAAGGGTAAACTTGTATTAACAAGTATAAGGAGAGTGTCGTATGCCATTTTGGTTAATTGCAGGTCTAACTAGTTTTGGAATAGCTAAACTATCAGGGGCTTCAACAAAAAAAGCAATAATGTCAGGCATCTTCGGTGGTGCTACGGCGGGTATTTTTGGTCCTGGTTCACAAGCATCTAAAGAACTTGCTATGACTAAAACAGCCACAGATGCGGCTTCACAATCTGCTTTGAGTAGTCTACCACAAGGTATGGTAGATCAAACTTTATCTGCTGCTAGTAATGTGGGGACAAGTACTTTAGGTAATACAGCTTCTGCTTTTGTAGCTCCTGATACAACAAGTATTTTACCTAGTATAACTTATGACCATAATACAGGACGAGTTCTTGCTGATTCTGGAAGTTTAGCAAGAATAGATTTAGCTAAAGGCATGGGTGTTAATCTTAACAACCCTTACCCATCAACATTAACGCAAGGCATTCAAGGTAGGGCTGCAGATATAAGAAGTCTTTCAGGCACACCTAAACCTTCTTTGTTTCAAAATCCTGTAAACTATGTTAAAAACATGAGTACTGCTAATAAAGTTGGGGTAGGTACAGGCTTACTTAGTTTAGCCGCACAACCAAAAACACCTGATAAAAAACCTTCTCTTTACGAAAGTCAAGAATACAAAGATTTAGTTGCTTCTGAAAGAGTAAAAGCCAATAAACAGATTGAAGGTATTACTACAGCTAGAACTTACACAGAAGAAGATGATGCTATTCCTGATCTTTATAATAATTATGGTAACAATATGATGTATGCCAACAAGGGCGGAATTGTTAGTGTAATGCCTAAATACAATGAAGGTGGTATTAATTACTTACCGAGTAAAATGGAACACGATGAGAAAGATGTAAACAACTATGTTAGAGCCTCTGGGTATGTGGAAGACGGCACAGGTGTAGGCGACAAAGATGAGGATACTATGTTGGCTCAACTAGCTGACGGTGAATTTGTATCTCGTGCTGATGCAATACTTGGAGCAGGTATTATGGCCGGAGCTGATCCAAAAGACATGAAGGAAATGAGAAAGAAAGGGGCTGCATTCTTTTACAGCCAACAAAACAGCTTCAAACGTGTGTTTGATTTAGTCAATTGATTAAAATAAAAAAAGTACAGATAGAAGATGTAGATAGTTGTTGGGAAGGCGTGAAGGGTTGGATAAGTAAAGCGTGTGACTTATCTAACGGCAAGCATACAATGGAAACAACGTACTGTTTGATTAAAGATGGCACTATGGATTTGTTTTTAGTTTACATACATGGTGAGTTAAAGTCAGCTTATGTGGGACAACAAATGTACTACCCGGCAAAAGTTATATATTTGTTGTTGTTTATAGGAGGCGGTGAGGTTGTAAAGAATTTAAAAGAAATGCAAGAATACTTTATAGCTTATGCTAAATTTAAAGAATGTGAAGGAGTAGAGGTGATCGGTCGTGTAGGCTGGTCTAAGGTGATTAAAAATGAAGAGATTAAATTTAAACAAACTGGAAGTTATTATGAGATTGATTTTTAAATTATTGCCAACACAATTTAAAATCTGGTTATACGAAAAACTACACAAAGATATTGCATCTTGTGGTGAACACGAAGATACAGAACTAGCTCATGTCAACACTTATGAAATAGAGTTGTTAAAATCAATCGGTGGAGCAGGTAAACTTAACCCTAAAACAAATTTAAAAGGTTATTTTGGTGGCGGGGGTAGTACTTCAACACCTTCCGAAACACAAACAACCTTCAGTCGTGAGGCACCCGAAATCGAAGCTCGTAAATTAGCTTTGTACGATGCCTCCGCACAACTTACCCAAACACCTGTTAACATTCCAGCTTTTCAAGCAGCAGCCCCTACGCAATTAGAACAACAAGCTTATCGTGGTGCGGCAACGACAGGGACTGGAACAACTGCTATGAATCAAGGTATTGCTTCTGCACTAGGTGCTCAAACAACAGCGATGCAAGCTCCTGATGTTAGTGGTTTTTTAAACCCTTACAATCAATTTGTATCAGATGAAATAAACCGTCAATCGCAAATGCAACAAAATGCAATAGGCGCTAATGCAGTAAGTTCGGGAGCATTTGGTGGTGGGCGTGAAGGTGTTCAGTTAGCTGAACTTCAAGGCAGAACACAAGGAGCTATCGGACAAGCTGCTCAACAAAATTACGGGACTGCTTTACAAGCGGCACAGCAACAACAAGCCAGTCAGGTAGGTGCGCAACAACAAGCAGCAAGTCAATTAGGTAATTTTGGTATACAACAACAAAACATGCAAGGTCAAGACATACAAAGACAACTACAAGCAGGACAGTCGCAAAGAGCAGCGGGACAACAAGCTTTGGACGCTCAACGACAAACTCAATTAGCAAGAGCGTATGAACCTTACCAAAGATTAGAATTCCAAAAAGGAATTATGACAGCATTACCAACCGCAGCGAGTCAGGTGACATCAACCACGGCTCCCGGAACTAACCCATTAGCTCAAGCGGCAGGAACAGGTTTAGCGGCATATGCGGCATTCAATCCAATTGCAAAAGGAATGGCAGGATAATATGGATAAAATATTAAGCAGAAAATTATTTAGACAAAAGTATCTTGATTTAGTCGGTGTTAAAAACTTACCTAAATTTGCGGTCGGCGGTAATATGGGGAATGTGGATATGTCTGATTATAAACAAGGTAACCAAGGAATAATGGCTGCATTGAACCCTTCCCAAGACCAGTTAGCTGCAATGAATACAAAATTAGAAGAGGCTTCTACTCCTAAAAAAACTACCAGTAATGAAACCTTTATGGGTTTTGGTGGTGAGGGTTCTGCTGTGTCGGCCGATCAAGCAAGGTTAAATATACTATTACCCATCGCCGCACAATTAATGACGGGTACCGTGAGACCAGGTCAGTCTAGTATTAGTGGTCTTATAGAAAGTGCGGGTAAAGGTCTTAGTACAGTTGGTACTAACATACTTGCTATGAAAGAAATGGATTTAAAGAAAAGAAAAGAAGATCGAGAGGCTAATAAGACTGGAGCTTTAAATACATCGCAGATGTATGACACTCTTCAACAGAAGACTTTGCCTGTCCCCTATGCGTTAATAGCAGCTGATACAGAAGGTAGATATCAACAACCTAGCCCTAAAACACAAAGTTTTATGGTAGCTGAGGATGGGATAGTAGTAGATCCTTCAGACCCAACTAAGTTTCTTTCAAAAGGAGAAACTCATACGTTTACAGGTGATGTAGTTAGACAATTTACTAAAAAGTACGGTAGTTTAATATTAAACCCTAAAGGGGACCTAGAACTTACTTTAGAAATGCAAGGTAAGAGGAAAGAACAAGATTTAGAAAAGGTAAGAATAGACAAGGCTGAAATTAAAGGAGACGGTGTTTTAAATTTATTAACTTCTAGTAGACGTGCTTACGATCTTTCTAGTGCAGGTGCTGAAGGTGGTGTTTTAGGTAGTACCCTTATAAATGTAGACAGTTTCTATGAAGGTGTTAAAAGAAGTATTTATGGAAATGATCAAACTAGAGCTGATTTTGAAGCACAAGAAAAAGGAATAGCAGAAAAAATTGAAAATGGAGAAGCAATAATTTCAAAAGGTTTTCCTAGTTATTTAGACGAAAAACAAAGAAAAATATTTGTTGGGCTGAGTGTAAAACTAAGGTCTAGAACTTTAGAGTTAGCTTATAAAATAGCAAAAGCTCGTGAAGAAGGTGGTAGATTCTCTGTTACAGATATCTCTATGGCTTTAGATGCTATAGGAAGCAGTTCTAACCCAGAAGTGTTTAAAGCTGCACTAATGGAAATTTCTATGGACTTAGCTACTAGTAACTTAATAGATTTACAAGGAGCTTACGATTGTTCAGGCAAAGAACAATGTACAAAAGTGGGTATGCCTAATAGATACTTAGCTTTGTTTGATCATATAAATAGCTTACAAAAAGGTATATTCCCAGATATAACAGGTATTTCTCTCCCTGACGCAAAAAAAAGCGGTGAAAGTAAAGAAGTTGACAAAGAATATCTTAAATAATTTATTATGAAAATTAACCAAATTAAAACATTAGAACAATTTAGAAAAATAGCACCTGAATCTACAAAAAGTGATGATGCTTTAGCTGAATATTTTTTTACAGAACAAAAAGAAGAAGGGGTAACTAGAGATAATTATTACGATTATGTAAAAAAATTTAACCCAGAAAGCCCTTTAGTTTCTATGGAAAATCTTAAAGAAGCAGATTTAGAAAAATTTGCTGACGGTCGATTTAAAGATAGTTTTAGTGAAAAAGATAATATTCAAAAAACCAACGATATTTTAGAATATATACAAAGTGTAGATCCAAGCTTTACACCTACCTTTAAATCTTTTTTAAACGATACCTACGACAAAAGAACATCAATGCAAGCTAAACCAGGTGTTGCACCAGGTGATGAATTTATGCCTGTAGGGTATGAAGATCTTGAAGACCCTTACGATGAATTTGAAATAGCTAAAAGTTTTGGCGTAGAGGTAAACCCAAAACCTGAAGTGGCTGCAGCAAGAAAAGCTCAAAGTTTTGCTGAAAACGAAGAACAAGGTGTAGCTTATTTAGCTAAGTCTTTAAAAGAAGTATTTGGTGAAGACATTCAGCTTAGAACAGGACCTAAAACAGATGCTCTTGAGTTTTACAATCCTAATAAAGATCAGTGGAGTTTAATAAATCCAGAAGGTGCGGATATGTCTGATTTTTCAAGATTTGCAGGAGATGCGATTGTGGTTCTTCCAGATTTAGTGGCATCAACAGTTGCGTTTATTTATACACCAGCGGAGCTTACAGGTAGAATCGCAGCGGCCTCAATTACGTCAGGGGCTACAGTTCCTGTAGCTGATGGGGTTAGACTAATGATAGGTGACTATTTGTATGGTTCTCAAACAGTAGATGGAGCTATAAGTGCTTTTAAGAAAAGATACGGCGAGGACAAGTTTAGTGAATTTAGTGCTGTATTAACTGCTGGAGGGTTTGCCATAGGGCCTATACTTTCATGGGCTGGAAGAACATCTAAAAGATTAAGTAATAAAGTTGTGGGTAGTAAATTTAAAACTACACCTGATTCTTCTGATTATTTAAATAATTCGGAAATAGAAAGTTTAATGGTAAAAAATGCAAATACTCAATTAGCTGTAGAAAATTTAGCAAAAATAAGAGCTGCTCAAGACAAAATGAATATTAAAAATAAATTACATTACACCATTGCTACAGCTTCGGATGACCCTGAAAAATTAATAGCTCAAAAATCTTTTGAGCAAAATGCAGAGTATGGTGTAAGAACTTCTGGTGGGGTTAACGATACAGGTTTACTTGGGTTTAAAAAAGATAATGCTGAAAGCTTAGCGGAATATTTTAAACTTAGTGAAAAACCTTTTCACAAAAGAAGCAGTTATGATAAGTCAGCTTCTGTGGAAGCTGAGGAGTTAGGCTCTTATATAAACAAAATTATAATAAAATCTCAAAGTCCTGCGAGAAAAGCAGCCGTAAAAGCTGAAGTTGACGCAGGTAGAAAATTAACTAATGAAGTTATAAAATTTAAAAACGGGCAAGAAAAAGTTTTAGGTCAAAAAATACGAACTAATTTAGAAACTGTTGATGATGTAGCCCAGGAAGAGTTTAAAAAAAGATATCAAAAACTTTTTGAAGCAGGTGGTGGGAGGACTATTAATACAAACTTAATAGCTAAAGCAGCGGATAAAATATTAAAAGATGCTGCTGACAGCCCCGTAGTATCTAAAGAGCTTGATTCAAAACTTAAACTATATATGTTTGGGCCCGATGAAACATTGACCATGAAGCAAGCTCATGACACTTTAAGCAAATTGTTGTCGGTTGGGAGATATATAAAAAAAGGAGGACCTGATGATATACCTGGGTACCCTTCAGAAATTTTAAAAGCTTTTAATAAACAAATAGAAAAAGATATAGGTTTAGATGATATTTTTTATACAAAATATCTTAAAACAGGAGAAGACTACAAATATTACCTAAAAAATAAAGCTTCTGTTATCAATAGTGTAATGAAAATTGATTCTTTTAGTGTTTTGAAATTAGGGGACGAGAAAGTTTTTGAAACAACTTTTTTAAAAAACAATCAAAGAAATGTTGATAATATTTATGACATACTTAAAGAAAAACCTACTTATTTAAAAAACTATAAAAAAAGCATTGAAAATTTTTACAGAAATTTTGTTGATCCTACAGGTTCAAAAGTTTTTGACAGTGCGAAGCATAGCCAGTTTATGAAAGATTACGGAGGTTATGTTAAAAAGTTTTTCGACAAGGATGGTGTTAATAAATTTACTACGATAAAAGAATTAGATAATGTTTTTAAAAAAAATACTAAAAAAAATACAGAGCTTAAAAAAACACTTGATAAAAGCCCTTTGGGCAGACTTATAAAAAATACTGACGCTAGTCCTGAAAATGTTATAAAAGTTTACGATAGTGCTCAAGTCGCCACTCTTAGGGAAATGGTAAAACTTGTTTCTAACGAAGGCCCTGCCACCTTAAAAAGACTACAAACAGTTGTAGCTCAAAACCTCCGAAACAAATCTATGAATAAAATGGATGACACTATAAATTTAGAAAAATTTGTTGAAAATTTTGCTAAAGAGGAAAGCAGATTAAAAATAGTTTTTGCAAATCAACCTGAGTATTTATTTAATTTAAAAAATTTAAAAAATAGTCTAAAGATTTTAGGTAGAAAAGCCCCTCCAGGTAATACAGGTCTGATGGAAAATATAGGGACCACAATAGATACTTTTATAAAAGTTAGACTTGCTCCGCCTTTATCTACAAGAGGTAGGCTTTACACCGGTATTAAAAGAGGTTTAGGTTTAGCTCACTCTAACAGAGTAGCTCAAATTTTATTAGACCCTGATTTATTAAAAACCTTTAATCAATTTGTTGAGATTGGTAATAAAATGCAGGTACAAAAAAGAATCTTTAGAAAAGATAAACCAATAAGTTTTAAAAACCCTGTTAATAAAAAATTCTATACTCAAAAAAGAAGACCCACTACGGCATTAGCAACTAAATTTAAAAGATTAGCTCAACTTCTTTTTGGTTCTTATATAAAAGAAGAATATGACCATGGTTTAAACAGAGGTGATAACGATGTTGAAGAAAACATTGAGCTTTATAGAGACACTAAAGGTATGGATCTTAGTTCTTTGCCATCTAATTCTAATAAACTATCGCAAGCACCAATTAATGTCGCTACTTTAGAGAACGAGGTTCCCGTAAATCAGGATGTGGCTACACCTCCAAGTCAAGGACCCGTGAATCCACAAGGCATTGCTGCTTTACCCACGGATCAAGGTCCACGGGCAACGGGCAGTACGAATGTTGCTACGGTAGATAAAATGAAAGACTACGGTATGGAATTTCTAGCTTAGAGGTTAATTATGAAACAAAACTGGCCGGAACATTTATTTATAGCTTCAATACTAACTATGTTAGTAGTTTTTTTATTTACAGACGTAAAAGCAGCAGATTCCAATATCCGATACAAAGATATGCCGGTAACTCCACCATCCGTACCATCAATGGGAAGTTCAGGTGCGTACTCTGATATCTGTGTAGTAGCTAGAGCAGGTGGTGTATCAGGTGGGTTCATTGGTATCTCTGCTGGTATCCAAGTGGTAGATAAGAACTGTCAAATGATTAAACTTAGTAGAGCATTGGCTCAACTTGGGATGAAAGTCTCAGCGACTGCTATGTTGTGCAGAGACCCAAGAGTATTTGAGAGTATGATAGCGGCAGGTAGCCCTTGTCCTGTCAATGGTTTGATAGGCGATAAAGCTATAGCCGAGTACCGTAAACGTGGAATATTAGATGAACAAAATAATGTTATTAAAAACCCTAGTCGCAAGCCTGTTAAGTTTGACGTTATTAAACCAAGCAACAGGCGCAGAGACTACTACGGGCAACCTTCTAACTAACTCAGACTTTGAGGATAATATAGTTGGATGGACTCTATCTGATAAGGGTGTCAAGATTGATGGGCCTTACTCAGATGCAGGCAACTCAAAAATCATACGATTCAAAGGACAAGACTCTACTATTAGTCAGCTTGTTAACTTAACTGCGGTAGAAGAAGGCAAAGAAATTTTAAGTTATACCATTAGCTATCACGGGTACGGTTGCGGTAACGATGCTAACGGACATTGTACACAAGAGAACCACGATAAGATTATAACTAACATAAGTTTTACTGATGGCTCTAACACAGAAGTATCTAGTCATAGCACCAGTGTTATATATGAAGACGGCTTTACTCACCACACCTTTACTAAGTCTATCAACGATACCTTTTTAACAGGGATGGTTGCTATTAACTTTGAACTAACCGGACAGGATAGTCATACAGGTAACAACTGGTTAGCTCCTATCACAGACAACTATGAGTTTGCTATAACCTATCAGGACTATGTGCAGCAACAAGCCCAAGAACAAATAGTCCAGGAGACTATGATAGGTGGGCTACAGTTAGATACATCGGTAACCTTAGACTTGATTTCAGACATACAAATTATGCCAGAGATGGAGATGGTAGAGATGCCAATGGATATGCAGCCTATGGAAATAAATATGGATATGCCTGAGATGGAAATGAATGTTGAAATGCCTGAGAATAGTGTAGCAGATAACATGCAAGTTCAAGAGATGCCTGATATAATCGACATTTCTCAAACCAGAGAAATAAGAATAGAGATGCCTTCTGACTTACCGGAAATAGCAGAGGTGCAACCTATCGAAGAGATCAAGGAGATTAACGTTGAAGGACCATCAGAACCAGAGCCCGAAATTGAAGTTGTTGAAGCAGAACCAGAACCAGAAGCCGAACCAGAAGCCGAACCAGAACCAGAAACAAAGACAGAGCCAAAGACAAAAACAAAGATTGCAGCAAATGAAAGCGGCGACTTATCAGACGGAGGGGAAGATGAGTCCGACAATAAAACAGAGAAAAGCGATGATAAAAAAGAAAAAAGTAGTAAAGAAAAAAGTAATAGCAAAAAAACTAGTGCAAAAAAAGAAACAGTTGAAGAAAAAACAACCGTTAAATCTACTAAACAACCTGTGGATAAAACTGCAAAATCTGATGTCCGCACTGAGCCCTTGGGGGAAGTAAGCATTACTAATATGGTATTATTGCAAATAATACCTGAAACAATTATAATCGAAGAAACAGTGTCATTAACACAGGAGGCTATATATGAGCAAGACATTAACGCTTTCACCAGCAGTGCTACTTACGATAGTCTTATCAGTAGTTCCAGCAGCAGGTGGCTTCGTATGGTGGATGTCCGACCTAAGCACACGTTTAGTGGCTATGGAAGGTAAAGTAGCTGGTAGTGATACAGGCACTTTAAACGACAGATTAACCACAAACGAAAGCTTAACTCAGTTTAATAATGACTCTTTAAAAGAAGTTTACGGTAATATGGATAAATTAGATGCTGAAATGAAACGTACGGAAGAAAAATTATCGGATTGGATGGAAAGAGAGATTGGTAAAGTCTATGACATAATCAACGACAACCCTTTAGGAAAATAACATGGCTACCAAGACAGAACAGTGTTTAGCAAGGTTGGAAGAGAAGTTAGACCACGTCCATAAAGATGTAGAAGAAAACAGCAGAGACATTAAAGAGTTACAAGCAAATATATCTATGGGAAAAGGGGCTGTAAAAACTTTAGTCTGGATAGGTAGTATAGCAGGAGTCATTTTAGGCTTACTTAAATACGGAGGAAATCCATGATTGGACTTATTTTTTCAGGAATAACTAAGATAGCTGGGCAATACCTAGATAACAAAAGTAAACAATCGGTTGCTAAAAGTAATTTAAAAATTGCACAGATAGATGCTAAAGTTGCCGTACAGAAAAAAATAGCAGAAGGAGATGTAGCTTGGGAAACCGCACAGGCAAAGGCTTCTGATGACAGTTTTAAAGATGAACTTTGGACAATTTTTTTTGTACTTATTATTGCCGCCAGCTTCATTGAACCATTACAACCCGCTATGGCGAGAGGGTTTGAGTTTCTAAAAACAGCACCAGATTTTATTCAATATGGAATACTAGCTTCCATAGCTGCTAGTTTTGGGCTAAAATCTATCGGTAAGTTTAAAAAATAGGAATTAATATTATGAAAGGTGTAAATCATTATACTAAATCAGGTACGCTGTTCAAAGGTAAAACACATAAGATGGCTGACGGCTCGTTGCACACAGGTGCAGCTCATACCAAATCAAGTAAAAAGTTATTTCATTTAAAAGATCTATCCGCAACTGTTAAAACTAAGTTGAAGAAAAAATAAATGAAAATAACTATAGCAGGCTACGGCTTTGTTGGCAGAGCTTACGCCGCCATTTTACAAAACTATCACGAAGTTGAAATAGTAGATCCAAAACATTACGACAGAAAAGTCAGCCAAGACACAGAGGCTGTCATTATTTGTGTACCTACCCCAGAAGGTAACAACGGAAGCTGTAATATAAGACACGTCTCTGAAGTCATGAGAGATTGCCCGGATGTACCTATTCTAATTAAAAGCACGATATCTATAGAAGGTTGGGATCATTTAACAAGTTTCTATGCTAAACGTATGTCTTTCTCCCCGGAGTTTTTAAGAGGGGCTACCGCTTTAGAAGATTTACGTCAACAAGATACTATTATGTTAGGTGGAGCAGAAGTAGAATTTTGGTCAAAGTTATTCAAAGAAGTTTTTCCCAGTTGCCCTCATATAATACAAGCAGAACCAAAAGAACTTATATTGATTAAGTATTTTAGAAATTCTTTCTTGGCGACTAAAGTTTCTTTCTTCAATCAAATACACGACCTTTGTAAAGCTTCCGGTATTGATTTTGAACATGTAAGAAAAGGAGTAGTCCTTGATCGCAGAATAGGGGCCAGTCATAGCCAGGTCACTAAAGAACGTGGTTTTGGTGGGCATTGTTTTCCTAAAGACACTGCGGCAATTAAACAATCTGCTTTATATTACGGTGTTAATTTAAGTATAATTAAAGAATCCACTGAGTATAACAAACTTTTAAAAGATGAGGCTGATGAAGATACAAAGAACTGATACCAGCTTTACGATTGATGGGTTTAAAAACACCCGCCCTTATCAATATAAAAATTACACTCGTAATGATAGTGAAGGACCACGGACCTATAACGTGGGTGATAAAAAAGTACCTAGTGTTACGACTATATTGTCAGCAACACAATCCCCTGAGAAAAAAAGAACTTTAGACAATTGGCGTAATCGAATAGGCCATGAAGAAGCAGCACGGATCACGAACCAAGCGGCAACTCGAGGGACTGAAATGCACTATGTGTTAGAGCAGTACATGAATGGGTTGGGTTACTTAAATTTAAATAAAGATGGTGCTCTTCCTAGAATGATGGCCCATACAATTGTAAACAATTTACAAGACTTGTCTGAGGTATACGGGACTGAAATAAATTTAGCTTATGAAGATCGTTGGGCAGGATCTACCGACTTAGTTTGTAACTACAATGGTATGCCAACTATTGGAGATTTTAAACAATCTAATAAACCTAAAAGAGAAGAGTGGATTGAAGATTACTATTATCAAATTGCCGCTTACTCTTTAGCCCACAAATACCAATATGGTGAAATTGAACAGGGTGCTATTTTTGTTTGCACTAAAGATTTACTGTTTCAAAAGTTTATTATGGATAAATTTATGCTAAAAGACTACGAAGAGAAGTGGTTAGAGAAAGTCGATAAGTACCACAAAAAGGCTGATTTTTAAGGATTTTGCGAAAAAAACGAGCTCCTGAGAGGCTCATATAGAGCTTTTTAGAAGACCCCCTACCCATTGGTAACCCCCCAAAATCTACAAAAATGAGAGAACTTCTTCACCTAAAGTTTGAGCGCTTAATTTTATTTTTTTGTTTAAAGCTTTGATTATAAATTCATCAATAGTGTTCTTTGCAATAATATCTATGTATAAAACATTAGATTTTTGACCTATACGATGCGCTCTATCTTCTGACTGTTGTCTTTGTTCTAAATCGTAATTGTTACTAAAATAAATAACAGTGCTTGCTGCAGTTAAAGTTAAACCGTAGCCACCTGTTTGAGGATTGCTTACAAAAAATCTAGTGTTTTTATTTGTTTGAAAAAGCTCTACAGCTTCTTCTCTATCTTTACTTGAAATAGCTCCGTAGTTAGCAACAGTACTTTCCTCTCCAAATTTTTTCTTTAATGTTTTAATGATTGTTTCTAGGGTATGAACCCAATTGGCCCAAATAATAACTTTCCCCTCTGTTTCTTCTAATATGTTTAAAAGCTCATCTAATTTAGCATTTTTTAAATTTTTTATCTCACCGTCATCTGAATTAACAAAACCTGCTGTTACTTGTAGTAATTTTATAATCTCTGTTAATTTATTGTTATAACTTATTTCTTTGTCTTCAATAATAGCTCGGGCCTCTTTTTTTAGCTGATTGTATATATCGGCCTGCTCTTTACCTAACGTGACTATTCTCTTTTGATACACTTTATCAGGTAAATCAAGACAGTCTTCTTTCCTAACTCTAAAAGAAAAAGTTTTAATTATTTTTTCCAACACGTCTAAGTTTCTGTAATATTGAGGTATCATGAATGATTTTGTACCTGTATTAATACTGTGCATAACACAGTAAGTCGCTCTATACACATAAAAATTATCAGTGCCTAAGAGATTAGGGCTTAAAAAGTTAGCTTGACTAAATAAATCTAAAGGGCTTTTTGTGATTGGTGATCCTGTAAGAATTCTTTTATATCTAACAGGCCTACCTAAAGTAATTAAACTTTTAGTTCTTTTAGCTGTTCTGTTTTTAATCGTAGTTGATTCATCAATCACCATCATGCACTCTTCTTTGTATTTTTCTATTAAAGGTTTTAAAGTTTCTATACCTGATTTATGGCTAAAGGCTTCGACATTCATTAAAAAAACATTTAATTTATTTTCCTCAAATTTAAAATCTTTTATCTTGTTTACTTTATAAGTAAACACTGATGTTTCAACAGGGCAGTGTATATCTATTTCTCTTTTCCAATTTTGGTAAACAGAATTAGGGGCTATAACAATGACTACTTTTATTTTTTTATCCAACCAGAGCTTAGAGAAGTTATCGATACAAACTTTAGTTTTTCCAGTTCCCATTTCCATAAAATACGCATACGAATAGGCTTCTGCTCCTTTTAACAAAGCTTCTTCTTGATGCGCATACGGTTTTGTTTTATATTTATATCCCATGATGATATAGAATAATAAATAATTTCTGTTGACATTGCAAGACAATAATATTAAATTATACATTCTATAAATATTTAGATAGGAGAGTTATGATTGACTTAGAAGCAGAATCAACTGTAACAGTTGACACCGCAGCAACGAAAGACATCGCTGAATCTTGCAATAAGTTATTAGAAACTCAGAAAGAAGTACAAGAAGTTGAAGATCAATTGAAAAAGTTGAAAGATACTGAGCGTGAGCTTTCTGAGCAGACAATACCTAATGCAATGCAAGAAGCAGGACTATCAATGATAAAGCTAGAAAATGGCGTTAGCGTTGATATCCGACCTTTCTATGCTGCAAAAATTCCAGCATCCAAACAGGAAGAGGCTTTTAATTGGCTTCGTGAGAATGGTGCGGGGGATTTAATAAAGAACACTGTATCCTTAACATTTGGTAAATCACAAGATATTGATGCTAGTAATCTTGTAGATGATCTAAAGACTAAAGGGTATGCTGTAAACCAAAAAATGAAAGTCGAACCAATGACCTTAAAAGCTTACGTTAAGGAACGTATTCAAAATGGACAGAAAATCGACATGGAACTTTTTGGGGTATATATCGCAAACAAAACTAAACTAACCACGTAGGAGTTACTATGACTAAAGCAATAAATAAACAAGAAGCTAACTTGCCCGTTGTATCCAATCTTGAGCAATTTTCAGGTCAGGGTACAGAACATATTACTGCAAGAGATACGAAGTTGCCTATTTTAAAACTAATAGGGAATACTTCCCCTGTCTTAAACCCATCTGATCCGAAATACAATGAAGAAGCTAAACTAGGTGACATCTTTAATGAAGTCACGGGCTCTTTGTACGGAGCGAAAGAGGGCTGTATTGTTGTGCCATGTTTATATGTGAATACTTTTAATGAATGGGCTGATAGAGGGGATTCTGCTGGAAGACCCGTTAATATACACACAGACCCAAGTATTATGGCTCAGACAAACAGAGCAGACGATGGTAGAGATAGACTAAGTAATGGTAATTATGTAGAGGACACAGGAAATCACTTTGTTTACATATTAGACAAAGATTACAACCCTGTTGAAAGCGCACTACTTACTATGAAGTCTACTCAAAAGAAAAAATCAAAACTTTGGAATTCTATGATATCAACTAGAAAGATGAAGGGTAAGAATGGTTTTTTCACACCACCTTCATGGGCAACTGCCTACAAACTATCTACTGTACAGGAATCTAATAGTAAAGGTTCATGGACTGGATGGGCTGTAGAATTTGACCGCTTGTTAGACCAACCGGCTGATTCACCAATTCTTGAAATAACTAAAGAGTTTTATGAATCTGCTGTTAAGCTAGATTTATTTGGTAAGGTTGCTTTTGATTCTGACGCTAGTGCCTCTAAACAAGCACTTAAAAAAGAAACTTCTTCTGAAAAAGTTCCTTTTTAGTCATGCACAAAAAGTTACTTAAACTTTTTGCGGGTGACAGCACCCGCTACCTCAAGTCCTTGCTAACAGGCAAGGACGATGAGAGGGGTAAGAAAGGTACTGACTACCAGACGATTCACGAACCACTGACCTCGGAACTTTGGCAACAACACTTAGACGGTAAGATACGTATAGGTTTAAAGCCTGAGCTAGAGGATAAATGTGTCTGGGGTTGTATTGATGTAGACCCTCACAGCTACACTTCTTTCTCAGCTAAGAAGTATGTAGATATTATAAAAAAATATAAACTACCTTTAATTGCTGTTAAATCAAAGTCAGGCGGTTTACATATTTTTGTATTTTTTACGGAATGGGCTGATGCTAAAAAAGTATCCAGAAAACTTTCTCAAATTAACGAACAGTATTTTCAAGCACAGGAAGTATTTCCGTGCAATAAAATGTTGAACATGCCCTACAACGATCAAGAAGCTACAATGGAACATGCTTACGATGACAATAACAATGCGTTGTTGGTCGGTCGTTTTTTAAAACTTGCGGAACAAAAGAAAATAGTACCTTCTGATTTTTACAATTACAAAGTCAAAGAGTACGATGTTGAATCTGAGTGGGGTCATTACCCACCTTGCGTACAGAAACTAATTCAAGAAGGTTGGTCGGGAAACAACCGTAATAATTATTTATTTAATGTTTTAGTTTTAGAAATGAAAAAAAATAATGCACTGACTGTTCAGCAAATAGAAGATATGGCGCAACAAAGAAACTCCAGTATTTTCACAACTCCTTTGGGTAGAAACGAAGTGTCTTCTTTAGCGAAGTCAGTTCATAAATCAGGTTACGAGTTCCAGTGCCCTCCAAAGCATCCTGAATTTCAACCTATATGTAACAAAGATTTGTGCAAAACTAGAAGACTTGGGATTGGGGAAGCTATACCAGAAATTATAGATAATTTTGAAAATATAACTTATATACAAGATCCTAAAAATACTTCCTATACTTTTGATTTTAAAGAGCAGCATGTTGTAGTAGTTCCTGAAGATATGAAAGACGAAAAGTCCTTTAGAGTCAAGTTGTTACGTCACAGAATATTTTGGATGACTCTACCTAAATCAAGAAAAGGTCCTGACCCTTTTGAATTACTAATGAAAGGGATCGTTGAGAAATCGGAAGAAAATAAAGAGCATACTTACGAAGATACACTTGAAGAAGAAAGATACCAAGCCTTGAAAGATTTTTTTGAATCTCATATGGAGCAAGACAAATTTGATAAACTTAAAGACGGCTACGTTATTTTAGATTCCAAGACTAACTTTTGTTACTTTAAAAAAATTACTTTAGATAGATTTTTAAAGAAAAGTGGTACAAGAATCTTTGCTTCTACGACTGATGCTATTCGTCTATTAGGTTGCTCAAGAAAAGATTATCACGAGGGTGAGAAGAATGTTTGGTGTGTAGAGATGCCTACTTTTGTAACACATAAATTAGTAAAACAAAAAATAAAAGATAAACCTAGTGAGATGGATGATGACTACCACAAAAAGTTCAGGGATTCAAAAGCAAAAGGAACTGCACCAGAAAACCATTAAGATATTTGGTCCTCCTGGAACAGGTAAAACCTACACTCTTATCGAAAGGGTGCTGAAAGGCTACCTGAACAAAGGTTTCCATCCTAAAGATATTGCTTTTATTTCTTTTACTAATAAAGCTGTCAACACGGCTCGTGACAGAGCCTTAGCTACTTTCCCTAATTTTAATTTAGAGGACTTTGCTAGGTTTAAAACTTTACATAAATACTGCCGTCAGTATTTTCAAGAAGAGGTTTTTGATCCTAAAAATTGTATGCTGGATTATGCGATGGAAGCAAAGATAATTAAGACTTCGGATTCAAGACTTGCTGATGATAATTTTACTTACAAAGATTGGTCGCTTGGGGTTTATGATAAAGCTAGAAACATGTTGGAAGACCCACGCCTTGTGTACAAAAAAGAATCGTACAAGAAAGATAACTTAGATATTTTTTGCAGAAAGATAGCAACTTACGAGCATTATAAAAAAGAATCTTTTATAGATTTTACGGACATGATTCAAAGGGCTATTGATGAGGTAGAGTTCCCACCTCTTGAGGTTTTAATTCTTGATGAAGCTCAAGATTTTACACCTTTGCAATGGTCGGTCTTATATAAAATGGCAGACAATGTAAAAAGAATTTACTTAGCGGGGGACGATGATCAGGGTATCTATCGTTGGAATGGGGCTGACCCTAAATACTTCACTGACTATTTTCCCGGAAGAAAAGTTATTTTAAGACAAACCAGAAGGTTTGGTAAAGACATTCATCATTTTTCTCAAATTATTAGACGGGGTATTGTAGATAGTGTAGAAAAAGATTACGACTATTTAGAGAAAGAGGGTTCGGTAAAAAGATATTTAAATTTCAATGAGATACCTATTGGTGAATTACCAGGTACTTGGTATGTTCTTGGGCGTGTTAATGAAACTGTAAATGAACTTAGGATGAGGGCTAAAGATTCAGGGTTGTACTATGCCGACAACAGAGGCAATAAATCTTTTGATATAAAACAATGGAGAGCCATTAAAAGTTGGACTGTCCTTAGCAACGGTAAAAAAATATTGAAAAAAGAAGCTGAGAATATGTACCGCTACATTAGAGAATTAGAACAACCTAAATTCCGTACCCCTAAGTTTTGGTCAAAGACAGCAGACTCTGAAGAGTTAAGCTTTGTGGACTTGGTTGAGTACTGTGGTTTAGATTTAGGGGAGGAGCATAGAAGTCTTCCTTGGTTTGAAGTTTTAAAAAGAAACTTTACTCCTAATCAAGTGGTTTACTTTGTAAAATTATTAGAAAGATATGGCCAGAAAACTATAGATGGGGAACCTGATATAATAATAGATACTATACATTCAGTTAAAGGTGGTGAAGCCAATAATGTTTTATTATACTCAAAGGCTAACTGGCCTTCTGCTTTTATTAATAAAACCAGCGCTGAACAGTCTGATGAAAAAAGAGTTATATACACAGGTGTTACAAGAGCAAAGGATACTTTGCATATTTTATCTACCGACCATAAGTTTAATTACCCCGTTGGGGAAGACTATTTAATTTTTTTACAGGAGAGTAAAAATGTCTAATCTACAACTAATCTTTAATTTTAAAAAAAGTATTTGGTCTGCTCCAAGTGGCTATAAAGATTTGTCTCAATACGATGAGATTGCGATTGATTTAGAAACCAGGGACGGTGGTATTAACGCAGGGTTAGGTGCAGGATGGGCCACGAACAACGGAGAGGTTATTGGTTTTGCGGTAGCTGTAGAAGGTTGGCAAGGTTATTTTCCTTTTGCTCATTTTGGTGGTGGCAATTTAATTAAAGAACAGGTCGTTAAATACATGAGGGATGTTTGCGCTTTACCTGCTACAAAAATATTTCACAACGCTCAGTACGATGTGGGTTGGTTACGAGCTATGGGTATTGAAGTAAAGGGTGAGGTTGTTGATACGATGGTAGCTGCTGCTTTGATAGATGAGAATCGTTTTAGTTATACTTTAAACTCTTTATCTAAGGATTATTTAGGCGAGCTTAAAGCTGAAACTGATTTGGTTGAAGCTGCTAAACAACACGGTGTAGATCCTAAAGGTGAGATGTGGAAGTTACCCGCAGAACATGTTGGATTTTACGCAGAACAAGATGCACGGCTCACGTTGCTTTTATGGCAACGCTTTAAAACTGAAATATATAATCAAGATTTAGAGACTATTTGGACTTTAGAGAAAAGCCTTTTACCTATAATAATTGAAATGAGAGAGAAAGGTATAAGGGTGGACACAGATAGATGTTCAACTTTGCAAAGTACTTTTAAAAAACAGGAAAAGACAGTTCTCCAAAAGATAAAAAAACTTGTTGGTCAGGATATTGATATATGGGCAGCAAGGCAGATAGGTTTTGCTTTTGACAAACTTGGTATTGATTACCCTCGCACTGCTAAAACAGATGAGCCCAGCTTTACTCAGAATTGGTTAAATAATAACCCCAATGATATTAGTAAATTGATAGTACAGGCCAGAGAGATAAATAAATTTCACAATACTTTTTTAAATTCCATAATGAAGTACGAGCATAAAGGGCGAATCCACGCTGAGATTAGACAGATTAAAAATGATTTTGGTGGTACTGTCAGTGGTCGTTTATCAATGTCTAACCCAAACTTACAGCAGTTACCTGCCCGTTCTAAGGAGTTCGGCCCTATGATCAGAAGTTTATTTTTACCTGAAGAGGGTTGTAAGTGGGGTAGCTTTGATTACTCTCAGCAAGAGCCTAGGCTTGTTGTTCATTACGCAGCATCCATTGGCGAAGGCTACGAGGGATCTAAGGAGCTTGTTGAAGCTTACGCTAATGCTGATGCAGATTTTCACCAAACAGTGGCAGATTTGATAGGTATTGAGCGTAAACAGGCTAAAACTATTGGTTTAGGAATAATGTATGGTATGGGAAAGAACAAATTAGGCACTATGTTGGGTCTAGATCCTGATGAAGCCCACACTTTAATTAACAAATACAACACTAAAGCGCCTTTTGTTAAGTCTTTGTCGGATAGATGTATAAAGAAAGCGTCATCTGAGGGTGTTATCCGCACGAAATTAGGTAGAAAGTGCCGTTTCGATATGTGGGAACCCAAAGATTTTGGTATACATCAATCGGAGCGTTTTGATAATGCTTCGGCTAAATATGGAGCAGGTAACATTAAAAGAGCCTATACCTATAAAGCTTTAAATAGGTTAATCCAGGGCAGTGCTGCAGATCAGACCAAACAAGCCGTTGTCGACTGCCATAGGGAAGGCTTTACCCCTATGCTTCAGATACATGACGAGCTTTGTTTTAGCATTAAAGAAGAAAGTGAAGTTAAAAAAATTACAAAATTGATGGAAAATTGTATGGAGCTTAAAGTCCCTAGTGTGGTTGATGTGGCTATAGGTAAAGATTTTGGTGAGGCTACATAATCTTTTTTAGCTACAATATTTCTTGACACATCTTATTGTGATGTAATAAAATAAGCCCTAGCTTGGTTATTCTCATTTTTACCTTCCTAAGTTAAATAGGGTAACCAAGTTTATTTTAGATAATTAAGGAGGTGTTTATGTCTTGGGAACAATTTAATGTGGAAGATGAAGACGATGGGCAACAACAACTAAACGATAACGAGGAACAGTCTTGGGAAGAAGAAAAAAGAAAATATAATCTAAAGTTATTAAACGATTTATTAAAGGAGTTATAGATGGATATTACAAAATGGAAAAGCGTGGCTATTACAGTTGAAGATTACGCTGTTTTAAAAAGTTTGTGTACTAAAGAGTTTCGAGCACCTGCCGCTTTTGTTAGTATGCTGTTAAAGCAGTACGTACAAAAACAAGCTAGAGGCGAGAAGATTAAACCCGAGACTTTTGTAAAAAAACTATTATCTGAAGGCGCTAGCGCTGATTAAAAAGTTGTTGGAGGAAAAGGTTAGGGTCTATTTACATAGTGAGTAGACCCTTTCTTTGAATATTCAGGTAACAAAACGGTTTAAAAACAAATGATAAAAAGAATACATGTCAATCAACATATCATAAAGAAAAACGCTAAAACAGGTGAAAGAGATCCTGCTATAACTGTTAAAACTTCAAAACAAAATGTTTATGGGCATACTGTTGAAGTACAAGGGGCATCGAAAGTTGTTTATTCCCCTGATAAACCATTATCTTGTGGTGCAAAAGTTTGGATAGAAACTAAAGAAGTTTGTATTGTAGACAACGGGGAAGAAAAAATAAAAATTATTTAGCCGTACCACAGCCTCCTATATAGGGTCAAGAACTGGACATTTTCATACTATGTGTAAGAATAACTGTATGGGAACAAAGAAAATTACAGATTGGCAGGAGCTATTAGATACAGAGATATTTGCCACAGGTTTGGTAGACCCTTCTGATTTAAACACCGAAGAATTAAGCGCCTTTATTGAATCTCTTTATAAAGATTATACCTTTTATAAAAACCAAAAATATGATACATATATAATTGAACTTTATGAGCAAGTTTTATCTCATGTAATTAAGACATATGGGCATTAAATAATTGAATGACTTTACTGTAGCCAACACATATAGAATATCCCCAGATTCTTTAGCCAGTCCTGAGCTAAAGCCTGAAGAGCGTTTGTGGCGTAGTGTTGTTGTGACTGCTTTAGAAGATACTTTAATTGAACATTCTGATCGGAAGCACTCCATAGCTAAAATAAAAGCACATAACTGGATCTTAGGTAATCTTTCTGATTTTCAAGAAATATGCTGTTGGGCAAATTTAGAATCGGACGTAATCATATCGAATTACCGTAAAAGTTTAAAACAGGGAATGGTTACCTTTAACAAAAAACAAATACTTTGGTTTAGGTACGACAGGGTTTACCAAAAGCTTAAAGAAAATTTATCCCCAGTACAAAAAAGACATATACGTTCCCAAGTAAAAAAAATGAGATACAAAATACACCATACCCCTGTTACTACTTTAAGTAATGTTTTTGTTTCTTCTTTGTTCTAAAGAGAAGTACGGTGACGACCCTGTAGTTTCATTCATCCTTTAATAGATAAAGCCTCACCATACTTCATATTTATTATTACCTCATATAACCCTGTTTGTAAACCACCTGCACCATGCTGCACCCTACTTGCACCATATTGTTATTTCCTATAGCTTTGTAGTATGTCTTTAAGAATTACTGATAAAAGTAACCATATTGAGTTGACCGACAAGTTTCTTAAAACCTGGAAACCTGATTTCAATCAAAAAAGAAACATATACATTCGAGATACCATACAAAAAAATTTATTATGCAATGCCAGTAAAAAAGGATCTCATAGTTTCGGCTTTGATTATTCTTTGAGAGGTGTTCATAAATCAAAAGTCTTTGGGTATTATCCTGCCATGTCGATTGAAGAAGCACGGCTCAGGGTGGTGGAGTGCGAGAAATTAGTTGCTAAAGGTTTAAACTACGATGATGTTTTTGAAATAGAACGGTTACCCCAGATGGTTTATTTTTTAGAAAATTCTCAAGGTCTAATAAAAATAGGTCGAAGTAAAGATTGGGTGCATAGAATAAAACAACTTGTTATGTCTACCGAAGGTATAAGATTAATTGGTATTCGTTTAGAAACAGAAGTGTTTAATGAGACTCGCTTACATAATCTGTACCAAGCCTTTCGTTTTAAGGGTAATGAATATTTTGAAGATGAGAAAGGTTTTATCAAACAACTTATTACTCAAGCCGTTGTCTACCATGTTTCCGATGAGCAAGTTGATAAAATGATAAACTCCCAAGAAAGGGTTATTTATGATAAATAACCCTATGCCTATTTTGTTATTGTAAGTTAATCTCAGAAGATTTTAGATATACCTGTGTGCCATCTTCATCCATACCCAAAAAATCATATCCATCATCTATAGCACGTTCAATTTCATTTATAGCTGAATCAAAGTTTTCTTTAATATATTCTACAGACTCCTCTTTACCTTGTTTATATTCTTCATCAGGAAAATTGTTCTTTTTTTGCCATTGAAGCCTTGAATAAAGCTCTTGTAAATTTATTAAAGAGCTTTCATCTACTAATCCACCTTCAAGTTTAATCATCTGTGTAAACCTCTGGTTGTTGATTGTTCCATTCATCTAATTTAATCTTAGCTATATTCTCAGCGTATGCACTAGCCCATCCATGTGCCTCACGATCTTGCATTGCGAGCTTACACTCATCAATAATATCTATAAGAATGTCGCAGTAAAACTCTTCGTACTTATCTTCTTGCTGTTGTATATTTAAATCGCTCATTATTTACCTCCACATCTGTTGACTGCTACCACTAAATTTTTAGACCTTGTGAGTGTGTGTCTGACTTCACTAATGTGTCGAGTTACAAATTTCTCTACTGATGGATCATACTTATGACCAGCTACTGTATCGATTAACTCATTTATCTTTAGTTGAAGATCTTCTGAAAGCTCATTAAGCCTATTCAAGTCCTCTCTTTTATTAATGTCTATTACTTTTTGAACTTGGTCTTTAATAGCTACTGCTTTTTTATTTATTTTTTTCATATTGATATCCTTTGTTGTTGTTTAATAAATTTTATTTTCTGTAAAAACTTTTTACTTTTCGCTCTCCTCCTCCTCTTGTTGTGGTAATTCATTTTTTTCAGCATTAAACTCAATGTCGATCGGGTCTCCCCAAGCATAGTTTTTTTGCACTTGCTTTATTGCGTCCTCTGGAGAACAAGCAAATATTATTATTTTTTGGTAATGTGAAGTTATATAAACCGAGTATCTATTTTTTTCTTCATTCATCATTCACTTCCTCGGTTGAATTGTTTAATTGATGTAACTTCTTTAATAGTTTCTTACCCTTTTGCTCAAGCTGAGAAATATCCTCACCAATCTCTTTACTAGTCTCAAGTGCCACCCATGTGTGCTGAGTAGCATTGAGCTGTTTGTGCTTTTCAAGATAAATCTTAAGCCATACGATCTGCTGTTGTAAATTTGTACCGTATTCACCAAATACGTCCATAGTCTTATTCATTGTTTTCATTGCTTACCTCATCGTTGTTAAAATTATCTTACTATCCATGCACCAAAATTATTTGATACATATTCCAAAACCTCGCTAAAATCTTCCATGGTGCGAGTGGTATATACATCACCGTAATAATTCCAATGCTGTATGCTAAATCTAGGCATTCCTTTCCATTCCCTATCATCTTTATCAGTTTCTGCTATATATATTTGAAACCCCTTTATTCGAAAAGATGGACAAAGGTCATTGCCGTAACTTACATCTGCCCATTCTTTAGGAATGTCTAAATCGTATAGATTGTGTTCGTCCCATCTATTCCATAATTTAATTGTCATAACTCCTCCCTATATAGTTTATTTACATATTCTTTATACGGACTATTATTAAATTTATCGTCAATAATTTTTTCTATCTTATCCAGCCTTTTGACATCTGATTTATCTGTGTCTAAATTGTTCATGGCCTCTAGTAGCTCATCAACATCACTGGCACACTCTCCGCATCGCCAACCATCTACATCACCATAGACTGGATATCTATTAACAAATCTACCAGACCCAAAATGACAGGGTAGGCCACAATCGATACAAACATTTTCTTCAAAAAAATCTATCATTTTTCTATCCTCATTGATTAATATTCTAGTTTAAAGTTACCCTCACCGAAGGCATACATAAGTTGCTGTAGGTCGTCTATTTCACCGATTAGCATGTTAGGTGGTAATTGATTAATAGATACTATAGCTTCTCTGGCTTGGTACTCGTATATATCGCTATGATACTTTTCATATAGACAACCATCCTCTACATAAAACCAACTGAATTTAGGTGTTGTTTGACGATCTACGTAATACGTATGATTTCCTATATTAGGTGAGTATTTATACTCATATTTAAGTGGGTTATCAAATGTAATTCTGTTTTCTTCTGTTATGTTTTGATTTATCATTAGCCCTCCTCATCGCAGTCGCTATAATTAGATCCTTTATCTACCCATGTTTTCTCAGCTACATATTTAGACGTGGATTTTCTATCTAAAGATTCAAGGAAAGCTTTGCCTTCTACCTCGCTGATATCAATAGTAATAACAAGCTGATCATCTGCAATGTAATACACAACCTCTGTATTATCCTCGTATGTATGATTTTCTAGCGCCTTAATAGTCATATGTAAATCTGATACCGTATCTTCTGCTTGCTCTAACTGTTTGTTATTCTCTGCCTCTGCTCGGTCTTGCTCATCCATGTATCTGTCTAAATCTTGCTTTACTGAATCAGTCATCGTAAACCCCTATATTAGTTAATGTTAATGTTACCTTGTAATTATCTCATGTAGATAGGAGATTGCAACTTATTTCTCGTAGCTTGATAAGATATTGTTAATATGAGGGATCACGGGACACGGTGCAAGGGGATTATTTCTATAAAACTGATAAATAGAACTTATGACCTATTTCCCCCTAATGCGCTTCCTTAGAGATTATTTTTTAAATCAAAAGTCTTGGAGAGAGAATGTTTTAGGAAAATGGAAAATACAGTATAGCAATAGGCATAGAGAGAATTTCACTTTAGGAAAGTTTTAGGAATATTCCTAAAGTTTAGGAAAAAGAGAGGAAGTCCCTATGGAATTTTATTTTTTTATTTTTTTTTGTAAGGAATGACATTAGGGGAATCAGCCTGACTCACTTGATAATACCTTCTTAATGACTTCTATATTTGCCAGTATGTCTTTAGGGCGAACCTCAATATAAGTTACTCCATTTTCCTCATGTTTGATAATTTCAGGATTTTGATCTGTCAATAATTTTTGGGTAAAACATTTGTAAAACGCATTTTCTATTATTTTTTTTACTTCTTTATCTAATCCCAAATAAAAGTATATAAATTTGTCCTCACATTCTTTATCGTCAATCTCAAAAAGAGGGATTGTTAAATTACCAAATTTGTCTATTTTTTGTTTCATTTTGCCACCATTTAAAAGTGTATGTGCTACTATTCTATCAAAAATAACAATGGAATAGCACCCCCCATGAAAATAAGCGAATCATTATTATGGAAAAAGATTAACTCGATTCAAAAGACCTCTAAAAACTGGCATTTAACACGCATTGAATCGTCTACAATCAACGGAATTCCTGACATTTTCGGTATTGTCAACGGTCGTCCTTTCTGGCTCGAATTAAAAGCAAATAATGCTAAGAATTTGAACTTAACAAAGTTCCAAATTAACTGGCATATGAAATATCAATCGTGTGGTGGTGTGGTTCGTATTCTTAATGCACTACCCTCACAGAGCACTCTCGAACTTCTCCAGATCCGTGAAGATCGTTCCCTGCGCCGTGTATCATGTTACAACACACAAAAAACCTTTGACGAAAACCTACGGGTCATGCTCCAAGAAGCGAGTAGGTAGGAATTGTAAAAAGTCAAGAAATTAATTAACTTGACTATCCCATCAAGCTGTGCCATACCATACCATACCATATCATTATATTAGAATATTAGAATATGCTAATATTCGCCCCCCCCCCGGACCTTGGCCCTTGAAAAAAGTCAAGTAGAAAATTTTGATGGGGTCATAAGTAGAATTGATTGGACTCTCCTATCCAGATGTGCTAGGTCATACCATACCATACCATACCATATCATTATATTAGAATATAATAATATGCTTATATACGCCCTCGGGATTTTACTACCATATCACCATATCATTATATTAGAATATTAGAATATTAGAATATGCTAATACTCGCCTCGGGATTTGATCCAGGGCCATACCATATCATTATATTAGAATATTAGAATATTAGAATATGCTAATACTCGCCTCGGGATTTGATCCAGGTCCTGCCTGGTTCGAGAAAATTTTTTAAAGAATTGTAAAACAAGAAAAAGCGCAACGATTTAAAATGAGGTAAAAACCGTTACACCATAACCATACTATAACTAAATATTTCTATACCTACCAGCTCGATTCTCAAGATCCTTCATATCTTGATGGTGTAGCAGGATCAATAATCCCGTGCTAGTTACAATTAAACCAAGGGCAAAACCTATAATAAACATCATCATCATTTGTACTACCTCCAAAAATGGGGCATCTCTGCCCCTGTTAAGTTAATGTGCCAAATAGGCCACGTTATCAATTGTCTTATCCCAACACTTGCGGCAATTACCGCAATGGCCAAAATCAAGCTCTTTTTTAGCTAGTTTTGTAAGTTTTTTATATACACTAAGGCTATGCACTTTACCTGTTTTATCAGTTCTAAATGCTGCGCAATTATCTACTGTTGAATCAGTTACAACGGTTGACGTATTGTGCCATGAACCCGCAGCTTCTTGATTAACCATGGCCATTGAAAATCTTATAACTAAATTTTCAGGGGCTCTGTCTTGATACTTAAGAACCCATGCTTCACGAGTCGGCAACCAGTGCTTTATATCTGGCGTTCTTTTTGCTACTTCAAAGATTTTAGCTAGATGCTTTAAATTCTGAACATCCCCACTATCGTGCCATCTAAAATATTTTTCTTTTTTATTACCTATTTGTATTGCCATAGACATCACCCAATTTTTATTTTTCAGGCTGTCCAGTCTTTTGTATTGCGCCGCTTGTGTGGTTTTGAATGCATAGCAATTTTTCATGGCATAACATTTTTCACACGTTGAGCCCTTAACCTTCCTCAACTTGGAACCCGTCTTACATTCCTTGGCTGGTAGGCCATAGGCAAAGCCCGGCATCTTAGAGGGCTTACTTAATGAGCCCGTAATCTCTTTTAATTCGTACATTTTCATTTTTAAATCCTCATTTGTTATTAACTACCCCTCACTATATCATAGCTAGATAAGATATACACTAAAATATTTTATGAGGCCATAAGTAGAATTGATTAGACTTGTTCGCAGGTATATGCTACACCATACCATATAACCATATCACCATATTAGAATATAATAATATGCTAATACTCGCCTCGGGATCTATATTAGAATACCGTTATATTAGAATATTAGAATATTAGAATATAATAATATGCTTATACTCGCCTCGGGATCTAATTAAAATAAAGCTTGACTATCTTATGGAGCTAGGCTATTATAATAATGTAAACAATAACAAATGAGGATTTAAAAATGAGTATAAAAGAAATATCAATCTATAAAAAGTTACTAGAAGGAAAATTGCCTAAAGATCATGACCTACTAACGGTAAAAAATCCATTTTCAGGGGTTAAAAGTGTAATGACCCCAGAGGAAGAATGCGTCTATTCTTTTATCATGGGGGCGCAATCTATGGGACAACCCAGTAATACAATCTGGAATCAAGTAAATGAGTGCTTGTCTTGGTTTCGTAAACATAACCCTACAGTATACATGGATCAATTAGACTAATTAATACTTGCTGGACTCTGAGCCCTCTTAATCGAGGGCTTTTTTTTGGGCTACACCATACCATATCACCATATCACCATATTAGAATATAATAATATGCTTATACTCGCCCTGGGCTCTATATAAGAATACCGTTATATTAGAATATTAGACTATTAGAATATAATAATATGCTAATACTCGCCTCGGGATTTAATTAAAATAAAGTTGAAATAAAGCTTGATTATCTTATGAAGCTAGGCTATTATAATAATGTAAACAATAACAAATGAGGATTTAAAAATGACAATAGATCTTAAACAATTTGCTGAACAAGTTAATCAGATAGGTGGAGTAGAGGTATACACTTATAATGATGATAATTTGTTAGCTAAAGTAGAAAATAAAACAACAACAAATGAGGATTTAAAAATGATTAAATTTAAAACTAGACATATAGACGATCTATATAATTTAGCCGATCCAAAACATGAAGATGCCAGTAGAGTGGTTATTTCAAAATTTATAGGATTAACCAAAGGGTGTGTCTTGTGTTATGTCCCTAATGACGATGCTTTTGTCGTCTGGTCTATTTACAGACATGATGGGTTTAAAAATACCACGTCTGGAACGTATGCAAAGATTGACGGTAATCAAAAATTATCGGAAATGTTGGTTCGCCCTAACTCTCATAATGAGGACGCATTGAACCAAGCTTATGAGCATTTTAACGCTAGGATGTCCAGTTGTAGCTAGAATCAGCCCTGCTGGACTCTGAGCTCTCTTAACCGAGGGCTCTTTTTTTGGGCTACACCATACCATATCACCATATCACCATATTAGAATATAATAATATGCTTATACTCGCCTGGGCTCTACTATTAGACTATTAGACTATTAGAATATAATAATATGCTTATACTCGCCTCGGGCTCTACTATTAGAATATTAGACTATTAGAATATAATAATATGCTAATACTCGCCTCGGGATTTAATTAAAATAAAGTTGAAATAAAGCTTGACTCTCTTATGGAGCTAGGCTATTATAATAATGTAAACAATAACAAATGAGGATTTAAAAATGAAATTGATAACACAAAAAAACTATAATGAAGACGGGACATTTTTCTACCGTGTTACCAGAAAAAGGGTTGAAGAAACTGAGTGGTGTATTGAAAGCAACCATGAGCTCAGTTCTTGGAAGCTACAGGATATGTGCAACTGGCGTGAATCAACAGGTGGAAATAAAGAATTTCCATATGGTCAGGTGACTTCTGGGGTAGACAATACCAAATGGTTAGATGTAGGACATGGGCCACGCAATATTGATAATGACAGTCAAAAATGGGAAGTTAAACAACTAACAACGGAGTATGAGCTATACGAAGAATAGATATCTGGGGGGGGATTGCGCCCCCTTTTTTCTATTGAAATAAAACTTGACAAGAGCTTTTTTTTAACGGCTCTTTTCTTGTGTTAGTATGTCAGCATATTAGAGTATTAGAATATAATGATATGCTAATACTCGCCCCGGGCTCTACTGACTAGTATCTTTTTAGAAGGCTCTATACTCATACCATCACCATTTCATAATATAATAATATAATAATATACTGATGCTGGGCTTTTTATTTCTCCCCCTATATATCCTAATAGCCACATGCAAATACTAGCAAAAAATTCTTGAGTATATATAATAAAAAAATGAATACAGAATTAATGACTACGGAGCAAATGAGGCTCGAGGTAGAAAAGCTTTGGATCGAGCATGTAAAGCTCTGTCAGGATAATTTTCTAGCTTTTGTCGAAGAAATTTGGCCAGATTTTATTTGTAGAAAATCTATAGATCCAAAAGAGTGGGGCCATCATCAGATTATAGCCAACGAGTTTACCGATATAGCGAATCAAAGAAAAGGGAGGCTCTTGATAAATATGCCACCCAGACATACAAAATCTGAATTTGCTTCTGTTTACTACCCCGCTTGGATGATAGGTAAGTATCCAAAATTAAAAATTATGCAGGTATCCCACAATACGGAACTTGCAGCACGATTCGGTAGTAAGGTTCGTAACATTATTGATTCCCCAGAGTACAAACAAATTTTTGGTGATGTAAAATTAAGAGAAGACTCTAAAGCAAAAGGTCGTTGGGAAACAAATCACGGCGGTGAGTATTATGCTGCTGGAGTAGGTTCGTCCATCACGGGCCGTGGAGCGGATTTATTAATTATTGATGATCCACACACGGAGCAAGATTCTATGTCCGATACTGCGATGGAACGTGCATATGATTGGTATGTATCAGGACCCAGACAACGTCTACAACCTGGAGGCTCGATCCTAGTTGTTATGACCCGTTGGGCCGAGGATGATTTAACGGGGAGGCTCTTGAAGGCTCAAACCGAACCCAAAGCAGATACATGGAAACAAGTTTCATTCCCAGCGATTCTCGAATCAGGGAACCCAGTCTGGCCAGAATATTGGGATTTAGAAGAACTTGAAAAAATTAAAGCTAGTATCCCGATTCGTAACTGGTCGGCGCAGTATATGCAGAATCCGACAAGTGAGGAAGGAGCGATCCTTAAACGTGAGTGGTGGATGCCTTGGGAAGGGGATAATTTACCTAATCTACAACACGTTATACAAAGTTACGATACGGCGTTTTCTAAAAAAGAAACTGCTGATTACAGTGCGATTACAACTTGGGGGGTGTTCACTCCAGAAGAAGGAGGGGCCCCTAATATTATTTTATTGGATGCGATACGGGGTAAATATGATTTTCCAGAACTTAAAGCTGTAGCACTAGAGGCTCAAAAATATTGGGAACCTGAAACAATTATTGTAGAGCAGAAAGCGAGTGGTGAACCGTTGACCCAAGAGTTAAGAAGGATGGGCATTCCAGTGGTACCATTTACCCCAACTCGTGGAAACGACAAGCATACAAGAGTGAACAGTTGCGCTCCCGTTTTTGAAAGTGGAGCCGTATGGTACCCGTACGGTGAAAAATTTGCAGAAGACGTAATGGAAGAATGTGCTGCTTTCCCACACGGGGCAAATGACGACTATGTTGATTCCACGACCCAAGCAATATTAAGGTATCGCCAAGGAAACTTTGTTGAGTTATACTCGGATTATGTGGATGATGAAGAACGCCCACCCAAAGAATATAAATATTATTAAACAACCCAATAGAAAACTATGGCTGAAGAACTAGATAATATCAAAGCAATCGAAACCCCTGAAATTGAAGAAACTGAAGAATCTCTAGCGCCTGTTGATGTTGAGGTTATGGAACCTGATGAAGAAGGTATGCAAGAAATGATGCAAGAGGTTCAAGAAGAAGCTGAAGAGTTTTACGGTAACCTTGCTGAAGATATGGACGACCGTATCTTAAGTGGGATTGCTATGGATTTAATATCCGATTATAAAAAAGACAAAGAATCAAGAAGTGACTGGGAAAAATCTTACATTTCAGGCTTAGATTTACTAGGCTTTAAGTACAACAATGAGACAGGACCGTTCCAAGGAGCGAGTTCCGTGACCCATCCAATGTTAGCCGAGGCAGTAACTCAATTTCAAGCCCAAGCGTACAAAGAATTATTACCCAGTGACGGTCCCGTTAGTTCTAAAGTAGTCGGATCACTGACTCCAGAAAAAGAAGAACAAGCGCAACGTGTCGAAGAGTTTATGAACTATATGATTACCGAGGAGATGCAAGAATATACTCCCGAGTTCGACCAATTATTATTTTATCTTCCGTTAGCAGGGTCGGCGTTTAAAAAAGTTTACTACGATGACGTGATGCAAAGAGCGGTATCTAAATTTGTACCCGCAGAAGATTTAGTAGTTCCATACTATGCGACAGACTTGCATGACTGCGAACGAATCACGCACCTCGTAAGAATGAGCGAAAATGATATTTTAAAAAAACAACAGATCGGTTTTTATCGAGATGTTGATATCTTACCCAGTCGTACAGACGATGACGAAGTAAGGGAGAAGTACAATGAATTAGGTGGAGTCTCTAACTCAGGGGACAGTCTAGGTGACTATCAGTTTAATGTTTTAGAGATGCACGTTGATTTAGATTTAGAGGACCCTGAAAACAAAAGTGATGAAAAAAATATTAAAATACCGTACATCGTGACTTTAGATGAAGGTTCTGCTGAAATTTTATCTATTTATCGTAACTATGAACCTGAAGACGAGCTGTATAAGCGCAAAGAATTTTTTGTGCACTACAAGTTCCTACCCGGCTTAGGTTTCTATGGTTTTGGTTTGATACACATGATCGGCGGTTTAAGTAAGACGGCGACAGCAGCATTAAGACAATTATTAGATGCGGGTACTTTAAGTAACTTACCTGCTGGATTTAAATCACGAGGTATGAGAATACGTGATGAAGATCAACCGTTTCAACCTGGAGAATTTAGAGATGTAGATGCTCCTGGTGGAAATATTAAGGATCAATTTCAAATTTTACCGTTTAAAGAACCTTCTAATGTATTGTTTCAGCTATTAGGTTTTGTAGTACAAGCAGGGCAGAAATTTGCAGCCATTTCAGAAATGCAAACAGGCGATGGTAACCAACAAGCCGCCGTGGGCACAACCGTTGCACTACTAGAACGTGGGTCAAGGGTCATGAGTGCAATACACAAGCGCTGTTACTACGGAATGAAACAAGAATTTAGACTTTTAGGTAAAGTTTTTGGAACGTATCTACCTCCAGTATACCCGTATGCGGTATACGGCGGGGATAGAATAGTAAAACAAGCTGATTTTAGTGCGGAAGTAGATGTTATTCCTGTTGCAGACCCAAATATCTTCTCAATGACACAAAGAGTGACACTTGCTCAGACACAATTGCAAATTGCGCAGACAAATCCAGCAATCCACAACATCCATGAAGCTTATCGCAGAGTTTATGCAGCGTTGGGTACTAAAGATATCAACACTTTATTAAAACCTGATCAAAAGCCAACTCCTAAAGATCCTGCGGTTGAAAATATGGAAGCAATGCAGATGAAAATACCAAAAGCATTTGAAACACAGAACCATGATGCTCATATTTTTACACACATGGCCTTTATGAAATCAAGAATGGTGCAGAACAACCCACAAGTGTACGCTTTGTTACAAGCGCACATCAGTGAGCACATTTCATTTAAAGCAAGAGCACAGGTTTTAACAATGATAATGAACGAGATGCCGGAAGTAGCTGAAATGCAACAAACTAACCCCGATCAATTTGTAGTGGTTAGTGAATCTTTAGTAGCTGAACGTATTCAAGCGTTAACTGAAGAATTAGTTGAGGCGGAGCAGGGTAATCAACAACAAGACCCTATTGTTATGTTGAAACAAAGAGAATTAGATTTACGAGCTATGGATATGCAACGTAAGAGTCAAGAATTTAGCGAAGAGGAAAAACGTAAACTAAGCGAGTTTGACCAAGGGTTGGACTTAGACAAAATGGAGCGTGAAGACTCTGAAGCTTCCTCAAAAGAACGTATTCGTGTTGCTGATGACAAATTAGCGTTAGCGGAAAAAAAACTAGAACTACTTAAATCGAAAGGTAATAAATAAGGAGGTGATATGTACATACTTGCAAAAATAATGGCAGCCCACTCAAACAGAAAGATTAAAGGTCAGTATCGTAGGTTATATTTCCGTGGAATGATGCCGCATAAACTTTAAGGAGATAGATAATGCCACAGAACATTAGTAAAAATAAAAGGAGTAAGTCTTTTATCAAAGAAACTTTAGCGAATAGACGTAAAGCAAAATTTAAAGACCCTAAAGGTTATAAAAATTTTCCAAAAGATCAACTGTTAGGTTTAGGCGAAACTGCACTTGAACTTGTTGGTTTAAAAGGATTAGGTAAGTTATACAAAGTAAGTAAGAAATCTTTAAAGTCAGGTAAAACATTTACTAAAAAAAAGGGTGGTCTTACTGACACCGTACCTCCTAAACGAGGACCCAACCCACAAGGTTATAAAAATGGTGCCGATGTTGATTTTTATGCTGGCGGTAATGAAAACTTTCAATACGGTGGAGGTAAAGCATCATATACTTTTGATGGTAAAAAAAGTTCTATTACACCTAGTCTTTCGGGTTCTGCATATAAGGTAAAAGGTAAAAGTATTAAAGGAAAATTTGATAGAGTAGGCTTAAAAGGTGATGTCAAACTAAATAAAAAGGTAAAGGTAAAAAGTGAAGTTTCTAGAAACGTACACGGTAAAAAAGATTACAGAGCAATGATTGGTGCAGAATATAAAAATAAAAATAAAGAAGGTAAGATAAGCATTGATGATACTGGAAAAGTAAATCTTAATTTTAAAATGGGCTTTAAACACGGTGGTTGCCCATTTCGTGAAGCAGGGGTAAAAAGCGCTATCAAAGGTGTGAGCGGTATACAGGTTAAAGGCCAAAAATTTACAGGAACTAAATAACATATGCCTCAAAAAGCAAATATTATGAAGACCTCGGATGAAATCACAACTAAGCAAAAAGCTTTTGTGGACATTCTAGTTGAAAATTGGGGACAGATTTCTAAAAAAGACGCTATTATTAAAGCTGGTTTCAGCGGTAAGAATGAAAACTCAGCGATGGTTATGGGTAGCCGTCTAACCAACCCCTCTTTAAACCCTCATGTATGTCGTTACTTAGAAAAAAGAATGGCGGAAGAGCAATCAAAATACGAAAAAGATAAATTAACTAGATATAAAACTTTTGAACGCTTACGTGATGGTGCTGAAAAGAAAGGGCAGTACACAGGCGCTATTAACGCTGAGTTTAGAAGTGGCCAGTTGGCGGGTCTATTTGTTGATAAAAAAGAAATTACCCACAATACCTTAGAGGGTATGACTAGAGAGCAGTTAGAAAGTAGATTAAGGGAGCTTGAAGATAAAATTGGAGCTAACACTATTATTGTTCAAGAAAAAGTTGAGGGGTCTAAAAATGTATGATTTAGATACAATGCAAGCTATAAAACATTCTATAGAAAAAAGAAAACAGGACACAATTGAACATTTAGTCTACGGGGTAGACAACTTAGAACAATTGAACTATGCTAAGGGCAAGATCAGTGCTTATGATGCACTGCTACAGGATTTAACAGACCTGCTTAAAAACGAGGAGTAATAAAATGACTGGTATTATAAAGCCAAGCTATATCAAGGACGAGACCATTCCCACACAAGATGAAGAAGACATCATCCCAAAAGGACCCGAACAAACCAAAGAATATTTAGAAATGATACCTAACCCAGTGGGTTACCGTATGTTGGTTAGGCCTTATTCAGGACCTAAGAAAACAAAAGGCGGTATTGCTTTATCTGACAAAACACTAGAAACCATTGAAATGACAACCGTTGTTGGTTTAGTTGTGAAGATGGGTGATCTTTGTTATCAAGATAAAGATAAATTTCCAAATGGGCCTTGGTGTAAAGAAGGTCAGTTTATAATTTATGGTCGTTATGCAGGAGCCAGGTTTAAAACTAAATTTGGAGAGCACAGAATAATTAATGATGACGAAATCATTGGTACTATCGATAAACCCGAGGATGTCCTCGCACTATTTTAGGAGTAAAATATGTCAGAAACACAAACAGAAATCGAATTAGATACAGATGGTATTGATGAACAAAATATACAAGTAGAGGCTACTGAAGAAAAAGTCGGAACTGTCCAAGACACAATTGGGGAAGTCGACTTAGGGTACACAGACCCTATTAAAGAAAAAACACAAGCTGAAGTTATTGAAGAAAAACCTGAAGTAAACAGATCAGGGGATAATCTTTTAGATGTTTCAGAAAAAACTCAAAAAAGAATCGATAAGCTTACTAGAAAGATGAGAGAAGCTGAAAGAAAAGAAGCTGCTGCTTTAGACTATGCTAAAGGTTTACAGAAAAAATACTCAGAGTCTGAAAAAAACTTTAACACTGTAGACACACACTACGCTAAAGAATTTGACGCTCGAGTAGATGCACAAAAAGAACAAGTTAGAGTTAAACTTCAAGACGCTATTGATTCAGGGGACTCGGCTAAAATCGTAGAAGCTAACGATGAGCTAGCTCAACTGGCTGTTCAAAAAGAAAAAGCAAGAGTCAAATTAGCGGATACCGAAAGAGTACAACAAGAAAGAGAGGCTGAAGTTGCTCAACCAACTCAAGTCTTGGAGAATACCCCGACAGAAAAACCACTAGCGCCAGCTAGCCCAAGAGCTAAAGAATGGGCAGAAGGTAATAAATGGTTTGGTAGCGACAAGGCGATGACTAACGCTGCTTTTGGTATACATGAAGATTTAGTAGAGCAAGGGTTTGACTCAGAGTCCGAGGACTACTACAATGAAGTAGATAACCAGATGAGAGATTATTTCCCATCTAAGTTTTCAACTGAAAAAGTTGAAGAGAAGAGACCCGTTCAAACTGTTGCCTCAGCGGGGCGTAAACAGCAAGGACGCAGAACCGTGAAACTCACCCGTTCACAAGTAGCGATAGCTAAAAAATTAGGGGTGCCACTAGAAGAATACGCTAAATACGTGAAGGAGTAATATTATGACTACAGAAGATGTAAAGAAAAGAACCTCACGCAGCTCAAAGGAGAATAAAGAAATTCGTAATAAACCTTGGGCTCCACCATCAAGTTTAGATGCACCCCGAGCACCGAAAGGTTACGCTCATAGATGGATAAGGGTAGAAAGTGCTGGTTTTATGGATACAAGTAATGTTTCTAAAAAACTCAGAGAAGGTTGGGAATTCGTTCGAGCTGAAGAAGTGAAGAATGAAATTGGCGACCATGACTATCCAGTTATTTATGAAGGTAGATATGAGGGGTTAATCGGAGTTGGTGGCCTTGTGTTGGCAAGGATACCTGAAGAAATTGTCGAACAACGCAAGAAGTATTTTATGGGAATTACTTCTGACCAAGTTAAAGCCGTTGATAACGATATTTTAAGGGAACAACGACCAGAGATGCCTGTTAATATTGACAGACAGTCTCGTGTAACTTTTGGTGGTAACAGAAAGTCTTAATTTTTTAGCTTTTCTTTGCCACAATTATTTTAACTATTTTTAAAGGAGTTTAATCATGGCAAATAGAGATGCCCCTTTCGGACTTCGTCCAATCGGCAGAATAGGTGGAACACCCTATACTGGCGGACAAAGCCGTTACAGAATAGCTAACAACTATGGAACAGCTATCTTCCAAGGTGACATGGTAATGCATGTAACTGGTGGTGGAATAGAGATACACGCCGATGGCGGTACAGTTCCTATTGTTGGTGTATTTAATGGTTGTAGGTTTACAGACCCTTCAACAGGAAAAGAAAAATTTTCCAATTTTTACCCTGCTTCTACGGCGGCCGCAGATATTGAGGCCTTCATAATTGACGATCCTATGGTTGTATTTGAAATTCAAGCGGATGACACTTTCCCAATTGCTGATTTATTAGGCAACTTTGATATTGTGTACACAACTGCTGGAAGTACAACAACTGGTTTAGCTGGTTCAGAATTAGACGTAACTACTGGTGCGACAGGTACAAACCTTCCACTAAAAGCTATCGACATTTCTCAAGACCCAGGTAATTCAGACGTAGCGACTGCCAACACAAATGTGAAAGTAGTAATTGTTAACCACATATTCGGCCTAAAAGGTGTCGGATTAGCATAAGGAGAGTAAATTATGGCAATTTCAAGAGCCCAGCTAGTCAAGGAGTTAGAGCCCGGTTTAAACGCTCTCTTTGGACTAGAGTACAACCGTTACGAAAACGAGCATAGTGAGATTTTTGATTCTGAGAGTTCTGATAGAGCTTTCGAAGAAGAAGTAATGCTATCAGGTTTTGGTGCGGCTCCTGTAAAATCTGAAGGTGCAGGCGTGTCGTTTGACGATGCAACTGAAGGTTATACAGCAAGATATACGCACGAAACTATCGCAATGGCTTTCGCTATTACAGAGGAAGCAATTGAAGATAACCTATACGACAGATTAGCAGGTCGTTACACAAGAGCACTAGCACGTTCTATGGCTAACACTAAACAAGTGAAAGCTGCAAACGTACTAAACAATGCTTTTAACAGCAGCTTCACAGGTGGTGACGGCGTTGAACTATGTTCAGCAGTTCATCCTCTAACAAGCGGCGGAACATTTGCTAACGAGTTGTCAGTAGCGGCTGACCTTTCAGAAACATCTATGGAGCAATCATTAATTGATATCGCTGCATTTGTTGACGAAAGAGGTCTAAAAGTTGCTTTACAAGGTGCAAAATTAATCATTCCAAAAGAACTTCAGTTCACAGCGGAAAGAATATTAAAAACACCAGGTAGAGTAGGTACAGCAGATAACGATATTAATGCTATGGCTAACATGGGTATGATCCCACAAGGCTATACCGTAAATCATTATCTAACTGATACTGATGCTTTCTTCATTATGACTGATGCACCTAACGGACTTAAACAGTTTGTTAGATCACCAATCAAAACTGCTATGGAAGGTGACTTCGATACAGGTAATGTAAGGTTTAAAGCAAGAGAAAGATATTCATTTGGGTTCTCTGATCCTAGAGGAATATTTGGTTCTCCAGGTGCTGCTTAATTAGCTCACTAGGTAATTGATTAAGGGGACTTTCGAGTCCCCTTTTTTTTGGGTATAATAAACCTACCAAGACATTTTAATAAGTGTAGACTGCTGACTTGGCAGACTTGAAAAAGACTACATTTATATTAAGGAGATTACTATGGGTAATACAACATACAGCGGTCCAGTCAGATCAGAAGGTGGTTTTGAACAAATTACTAAAACTGCAGGAACAGGTGCAATAACAACTAACTTTGATATAGATGCAAGCGGTAACATTTCAGGTACTGGTACATCTAGAATCACAG
>ENA-OSJC01000477-OSJC01000477.1-marine-metagenome-genome-assembly--contig:-NODE-477-length-39010-cov-6.190199_pt1 | contig 39010 bp, 45 predicted proteins | sample MGYA00237885_ERZ534234 | MGnify/ENA primary metagenome ERZ534234 (study PRJEB26413, sample SAMN06343907) | marine metagenome | isolation source: coastal waters | place: Atlantic Ocean: West Antarctic... | reverse complement strand
AGTAACACTTCATTTGGAATATTTTTTCCAAAATTTAATGGAACTATTAACGAGATTTTAGCAGCACCTATTTCAACACTTGAAACAGTTCTTGCCTTTGTTGGAGCAGGAGCAACTAAAACATTATTAGTTGGTAGTGTAATTTACGCCACTGCTACATTTTTTGCTGATGTGACAGTTAAGTATCCAATATTAATGGTATTTTTATTAGTTTTAGTTTCTTTTACTTTTGCTTTATTCGGATTTTTAATTGGTGTTGTTAGCAAAAACTTTGAACAAATGTCTATCATTCCATCATTAGTAATTACCCCAATGGTATTTTTAGGGGGAAGTTTATACTCTCTTGATATGCTGCCACCAATTTGGCAAACAGTTTCTTATTTTAATCCCGTTGTTTATCTAATTGATGGATTAAGATTTTCTTTTTACGGCGTATCTGATTTTAATATTTGGATAAGCATCAGTTCAATGGTTGTATTTTTAATTATTTGCATAGCATCTGTCTCAGTTCTTCTTAAAAGGGGCTACAATATTAAATCTTAACTACTAGCTATCTTTATTTAAAATTGCTCAGACTCAGTTGAACCTGCCATTGCAGTTGTAGAGCTTTTACCACTGCTAATAGTATTAGATACGGCATCAAAATATGATGTTCCAACCTCTCTTTGATGTTTAACGCTAGTATAACCATCTTTTTCCCTAGAGAATTCCTGTTGTTGAATTCTTGAATAAGCAGTCATACCTTCTTTTTTATATTTTTCTGCAAGCTCAAAGATAGCAATATTTTGTGTGTGAAAACCAGCTAGAGTTATGAATTGAAATTTATATCCCATCTTAGCAATCTCTTGTTGGAATGAAGCTATCTCATCATCATTTAGATGTTTTTTCCAATTAAATGAAGGAGAACAATTATAAGCTAACAATTTTCCTGGAAATTTTTCATGAATCGCATCGGCAAACTTTTTTGCTTCTTCTAAATTTGGAGTTGCAGTTTCACACCAGATTAGGTCAGCATATGGTGCATAAGCAAGCCCTCTTGATATAGCTTGTTCAATCCCATCTTTAACATAAAAGAATCCTTCTGGAGATCTTTCGCCAGTTAAAAATTGTTTATCATTTTCATCAAAGTCATTTGTAATTAATTTTGCAGCGTTTGCATCTGTTCTTGCTAATATAATTAAAGGTACCTTAGCAATATCAGCAGCTAGTCTTGCAGCTTTTAAATTCTTAATCATGGTACCAGTCGGAACCAAAACTTTTCCACCCATATGCCCACATTTTTTTTCACTAGCTAACTGGTCTTCAAAGTGAACTCCAGCAGCTCCAGCTCTTATAAATTTTTTGGTTAATTCAAATATATTAAGAGGTCCACCAAATCCTGCTTCACCATCAGCAATAATGGGTAACATGTAATCAGTTTGATTTTCTTTTTTCATGTCACCATCTTGTAATTCCATGTGTTGAATTTGATCCGCTCTAACTAAGGAGTTATTCATTGTTTCAACAAGTTTTGGTGCACTATCATAAGGATATAATGATTGATCAGGATACATTTCTCCAGCTGTATTCGCATCTGCAGCAACTTGCCAACCACTTAAATAAATTGCCTTTAATCCTGCTTTTGCATGCTGCACAGCTTGACTACCTGATAATGATCCAAGTGTATTTATATAAGTTTCAGTATTTAATAAATTCCAAAGTTTTCGGGATTGATTTTTACACATCGAATATTCAATCTTAATTGAACCTCTGAGTCTTTCTACTTCATCTTCTGTATAGTCACGATTTATACCTGCAAATCTTTTTAAATCGTATGAGGTAATTTCGTTACTCATTTATGATATTCCTATAATGTGAGTTGTATTAAGAAAATTGAATTTAAGTAGTAAAAGAATTAATTATTATCGCTTGATGTTTCGATAAGATCATTCATTCCACTTGAACCCCAATCACAATGATCGTCTCTCATGTAAATTCCTTTACTATGATGATAATCTAAATCTTCTTTTCTAATGATTTGAACTTCATTTTCAGTGTTTTTTAATTTATTATTCATATGAATCTTATAATTTACAAGATTTACAAAAGCTATAATAAAGCTCTATTTTACTTGTAAATGTGGTTAATTATTTGTAAATTAAAATTTACAAAATTTACAAAAAAGAGGTTAAATTGATTATAAAAACAAATATTGGCTCTAATATTAAAATTTTTCGTAAAAAACTTGGCCTTCAAGCAAATAAATTAGCAGAGCAATTAGGAATATCTCCAAGTTATTTAAACTTAATTGAAAGTGGAAAAAGAAATATTGATGGCGACCTACTTATAAAAATTTGCAATGAATTAAGAATAGAACTTTCGGATCTATCAAGTGAAAAAGAAATTAACCTAAGTAATTCAAAAATAGCAATTACAAAATTTATAAAAAATAAGGATATAAAAAAGTTAGATTTAAAAATTGGACCTAAAATAAAAGCTTTTAGAAGACAATTAGGTTTACAAGCAAACAAATTAGCTGAACAATTAGGCATATCTCCTAGCTATTTAAACTTAATTGAAAGTGGAAAAAGAAATATTGATGGTGACCTACTTATAAAGGTTAGCAAAGAATTAAGAGTTAATTTGTCAGACTTAACTAGTAGAGCAGATGTAAATTTAGAAAATGATATTTCAGAGCTTCTAGATGATCAATTGTTTGAAGATTTAGATATTTTAGGACCAGAAGTAAAAGATTTAGTTAATACTAATCCAAAAATTGCAAGAGCTTTAATAAAATTAGGTGACAATTTTAGACAAAAAGATCATGAAATAGTCAATAAAGTTGAAAAAATTTCTAGTAATAAAATTGATAACAGAAAAACCTCTTTTCCTGGAGAGGTAATTTCAGACTTTCTTCAAAATAATAAAAATTATTTTCCAAAATTAGAAACATTTGCAAATAAAATTTTTGAAAAAATTCAGGTTAATAATAGAACAAGATATATAGCATTATGTGACTATCTTAAGTCAGAATATTCCATAATAGTTAAAGATATAATCCCTCAAAACGGTAAGCCATTTTCAAAAATTTATAATAAAGAAAAAAAAGAATTATTATTAAGTGACTACAATACTTTGGAGACTAAAAAATTACATGCAGCTTCACAAATCGCACAAGAAGGTGCCTTTAAAGAAATTAATGAATATTTATCAAATTTTAATTTTCCTTCAAATGAGTCCAAAAGATTAACTCAAGTTGCATTATTAAATTACTGTGGGGCTGCAATATTAATGCCTTACAAATTATTTCACTCAGAGTGTAAACAGCTTAAATATGATCTTGAACTATTACAAAATACTTTTGCTACTTCTTTTGAGCAAGTTGCGCATAGAGTTACATGTCTTCAAGACCCCAAGTTGCCAGGTATACCATTTCACATGTTAAGAACTGATATTGCTGGAAACATATCAAAAAGATTTTCTTTGTCTGGCATAGAAATACCCAGATATGGAGGTGCATGTCCAAGGTGGAATGTGTACTCAGCTTTTACCAGACCTGGTGTTATTCAGGCTGCTGTAAGTAAAATGACAAATGGTGAAAAATATGTTTGCATAGCTAGGACAGTTGAAAAAGGTGTTGGAAGATATGGTCAATCTAGAAGTATTCTTTCTATAGGTCTAGGTTGTGAGGCTAAGTATGCAAAAGAGTTTGTTTATACAGAAAACTTAGATATTTCTGATAAAAAAACAGAAATCCCAATAGGAGTATCATGTCGAACGTGCGATAGATTAGACTGTTCTCAAAGAGCATTTCCTCCTCTACATAAAAAATTTGATATAGATATAAATACTAGAGGTGTGTCTGTATACGTAAGTGACAATAATTCTTAAAGTAAAATAAAATAAATAAATATGATCAAATTTATTCTGCCAGCTATAATTGTTCTTATTATTGTAGTATTCTGGGAAAAAATCACTGAAATATTCCTCAAAAAATTTAGTATTAGGCTGAATTATATTGTTGTGAGTTCTGTGTTAATAACTATCGCTATAATAATTTTATTAATCAATTTTTAAATTCTATGAATAATTTTGACTTATTAAAGTATGAGCTAAATGAAACTGATGGCGTTTTTACTTTTAAAAATGACAATACAACATTAGGCTTTGTTCGTTTTAATAAAATTGGGGAAGTCGAATATATTTTTGTTAATCCAATTTTTAGAAAGCAAGGATTGGCAAAAAGACTACTTAAGCTAGTTAAACAAAAAACAGGAAAAAAAATTATTCTACAAGAGCCAATAAGTCCATTGGGTTCTAAATTGATAAAATCTATTGTTGAATGGAATTAAATTTACTTTTTCTTTTAACGGTAGTACCTGCAATAATACTATATGGTATTGCTAAATCTGGGTTGGGTGGATCTATATCACTAATTTCAGTTCCTTTAATGACAATAGTGATGCCTTTAAGCCAAGCATTAGCAATTATCTTACCAATTTTAATATTTTCAGATGTGGTTGCAGTATATAGATTTAGAAAAGAATTTGATTTAAGCACTTTAAAAGTAATAGTTCCTTTTGCTGGAATTGGAATTTTTATAGGGTCTTTAACATTTTCATATTTTTCAGAAGATATATTAAAATTTATTGTTGGGGTAATGGGGTTTGTTTTTACAGTTCATTATTTTCTATTTAAAAAAAATAAAGATGAAAAATCTAAAAAGAATATTTTAAAAGGTGGCATATGTTCAATTATTGCGGGGTTTACAAGTTTTTGTGTCCATGCAGGTGGAACTCCAACAAGTATTTATTTACTACCATTAAGATTGAAAAAAGAAATTTATGTAGGCACAAGGGTTATTTTCTTTACATTTGTTAATTTAATCAAACTTCCTTTTTATATTCATTTATCAATGATGAATTTTCAAACTTTTAAACAATCTATGATACTTTTACCCTTAGCAATTATAGGAATATATATTGGCTATAGAATTCTTAAGATAATAGATGAGAAATTATTTTATAATATAATTTATACACTTATTTTATTTTCTAGTTCAAAATTACTCTATGATTTTCTTACTAAATTTATGTGACAATTTTTTAAATACAAGAAATATGCTAAATAAGTACTATAAACTAACTTTATGATTAAGATTTCAAATAAAAAATTCATGCCAAGAATAAAAGCGCGAATTAGAAAAAATAGACAGACATTAAATAAAAATTTTAATAACTTTTTTGGTTGGGTTAAGGGAGCTGAATTAGTTGAGCTTAAAGAATGTAATCCAAGCGAAGATCCTGTTAGGCCAGAGCTTGATAATGCTTTTAGAACTGGATACGGTCGTAGAATTTATGGTGTAAAGTATAAAAATGAAATTCATGCTGTTATGTGTTTTGCATATACCAATAAAGTGCCTACTAGTGTTGAGGCGCTTGAAAAGTTAAGTACTGATGCTTTTTTACAGAGCGCTTTACGAGACCAAAATGTAGGACAAATTGCTATTGCATACACTGTTTGGTCTAAAAAAAAGGGTGGTGGTAAATTAATTGTTAAAGAGGTGTTTAAAAAGATTAAAAAATCTAATCATCTTAATAGATTAGTCACACTTTCACCTCTTACTGAGATGGCAACAAAATTTCATACTAGAAATGGTGCAAAACTTGTTCAAAAAAATGAGACTACACAAAATTTTGAATATAAAGTGATATAATTGTGAAATTTTTTAAACTATTTTTTTTAATATTTTGTACTTTATTTTTTTTACCTTATTCTAATTCCATGGCATATGAAGAGGCAAATTATGATGTTATCAAAAAAAAAAAAATATACGAAATTAGAAAATATTCTAATCGTTTAGCTGTTGAAACGATTGAGTACAATCAAAACAGTGGCTTTAGAAAATTATTTAATTACATTTCAGGTAACAATAAAACTAATCAAGAAATTAAAATGACAACTCCAGTTACAAGAGTTGAAAAGAATGGTAACATGACAATGCAATTTTATTTACCATTAAGATTTAACAAAAAAAATGTACCAGATCCTTCTGATGAAAATGTCAATATCATAATTGTAGAAGGTGGTTATTATGCAGCAATTATTTACTCAGGTAGAACAACAGATAAAAATTTTTTAAAACACAAAGATCTTTTGGAAAAAGAATTGATCAAAGACAATATTTCAATAACAGGCTTACCTATTAGAGCAACCTACAATAGTCCGTTCACTCTTCCGATGAATAGAAGAAATGAGTCTATGTTTAAAATAAATTATAAATAATTATTGGTTTCTAATTAAAGGATAAACTTTGGGGTTAAGATATTTTAAATTTGTTAACATTATTAAGATTAAAGTAACAAAACCAATTGAAAAACTAAGTTTTATTAAAACTTCAAAATCAAACTTCCAAATAAGTTCAAAAATGTTTTCCATAATAAATTTAGAAGCAATAACAGCAAAAAAAATTGCAATTAGTATTACTGATTTAAAAATAATTATGAATTCTATAATAGACGATAAAACTACATCTTTTTTTGAAAATCCTAAAATTTTAAAAACTAAATTTTGAAACTCTTTAACTTTTCCTTGCACCATAATTGCACTGGCGATAACAATTAAGCCAATTACTATGGTAATGGCAGATATTAAGCTTACTGCAATAAAAACTTTATTTAAAACACTGGTTACTTTATTTAAGTAATCTGCAATTTTAATTATCGATAGGCTGGGTAGTGTTTCCAGCATTGAAATTTCATTAAATTTTTCAATACTATCAAATTTAGCAGTGGCTAAATATTCATGAGGAATATTGTTTGCAAATTGAGGATTAAATAACATTGCAAAATTAATACTTAAATCACGGTAATCAACCTCTCTGAAGTTAACAATACTTCCCTCTATTTCACGTCCATAAATATTTAGTGTAAACACATCTCCTAAATTAATTTTAAGGTCTCTTGCAACTTTTGCATCTAATGAGATTTGAAGCTCATTAGGTTTTGTTAAATCCCACCATTCTCCATCAGTTAGTGGATTATCTTTTGGAACTTTATCAACCCATGAAGACCTTCGATCACTTCCTATAACCCAATAACTATCATTATCAGATTTGATATAAGTATTTGGATTAATTCCATTAATCTTAATAATTCCTGAAGAAACCATGGGTACTACTTCCACTTTAGCGTTAGGGTCCATATTTAATATATTGGTTTCAAATATATCTCTTTCACCTTTTTGAATTCCAACAAAAAAATAATCAGGTGCTATATCTGGAATAGATTTTGCGATCTCTCTTTTAAAGTTAGTTCCAATTAAAGCCAGAGTTAACAGTAAAGTGACGCCCAGGCCTAAAGACATTATAGTTATAGGTGTAATACTTTTTGATTGTGTAATATTTTTAATTGAGACTTTTAATGAGATAATCTGAGTTGATTTATATCTTTTTAGAAAAAAAATAATTAATTTTGATAGTAAAAAAAATACCCCAAGACATACAAAAAAAGCTACAAAATACCCTAAACTATAAGTTGGATTTTCAGATCCAAGACTAAAAATTAAAACCAAAATTGATAACAGTATAAGACTTAAAGCGATTGATTTTTTTGTGTAATAAAACTCTAAATTTTGAAAAACGTTTCTAAATAAATTTGATGCTTTTATTTGATCAATAGAGTTTATAGTTGGTATTGAAAATATAACCAAAACAAGAAGACCTACTAAGAAGATTTTAATAAAATTAATAAATGAAAATAAAGGCAAAATATTCAATCCCAAACCATCTGATAAGTATTGATCTACAATTGGAACAATTAAAAAACTAGAACCATAAGCTAATGCAGTAACTACAAACAGTAAAATTAATAATTGAAGATAGTAAAGAGTTTTTATGTTTCCTGAATAAAAGCCAACTGCCTTTCGAACAGCAATTGACATGTTATTTTGATTGATAAATGAAAGTAAAGTATTTGCTATACCAATTCCTGCAATAAGCATTGCGCTAATAGAGACTAAAGATAAAAATTGAGAAAAATTATTAATAATTCTTTTTAATCCACTTGCTGAATTTTCAGGATATCTTAGTTTTACTTCTTGATCTTCTTTAAAGATGTCTTCTATTTTTTGTTCAATTTTTTTAGGATCATCATTTTCATCAAATTTTACTTTATATTCATAGTTTAAAAAGCTTCCTATTCCATTTAATTTCAATATTTCTAGAGTTTGTTCTCCAGCAAGTGCCCAATCTCCAAATGCAACAAAACCACTTACATCAGGTACTGATTTTACAATTCCTATCACTGTAAAAAGTTGATCTTGAACTTTAACTTGATCGTTAATTTTAAGATTCAAGTTTTTAGATAAGCTTTGATTTATTAAAACTGTATTAGCTTCATTATGCATTCTGTCAAAAGCACCAACAGGCTCATATTCAACAGTGCCATATAGTGGATATTTTGTATCAACAGTTTTAATTCTTGTAAAAAGAGATTTATTTTTTTCTCTATTAGTTGTTGAAACCATTGTGCTAAACTCAATCATTTGAGAGATGGTTGAAAATTCTTTAACTCTATCCACTAACCTAAGATTTCCTTGATTACGGTTATAATCAATTTCTAAATCACCTCCTAAAAGAGCTTTTGCATTATCGTTAAGTTCTTTTTTTAAACTGTCTTCAATAGTGAAAATTGCACTTAAGATAAATAGACTGATAAATAGAGTAACAATTATACTTGTGAGTTTTTTATAGTTTCTGCTTAAATCTTTTAAAGCATATTTAAAGATTAAACTAAATTCTGATGAATTATTTGATTGTTCCATCTTTAATTCTAATCTTTCTCTTTGCTTTATTTGCGAGTTTTGGATCATGTGTTACCATAATCAAAGATGACCCTTCATCCTTAACATAATTAAATAATATATCAGAAATCATATAAGAATTTTCAGTATCAAGATTTCCAGTTGGTTCATCTGCTAAAATTAATTCTGGTTTCATAGCTATGGCTCTTGCAATAGCAACCCTTTGTTGTTCACCTCCCGATAACTGAGAGGGTAAATTATTAAATCGATGACTTAATCCAAAACGATCTAATAAAAGTTTTGCTTCTTTTTCAGGATTTTTAAATTTATTAAGCTCAAGTGTTAAGGCTACGTTTTCTACAGCTGAATAATTTGGAATTAAATAAAAAGATTGAAAAATAATTCCAATATTTTTTTTTCTAATTTCTGAAACCTCATCTTCATTTAATTTTGTTATTTCTTGATCTTGAAAAAAAATCTTACCAGAGGTTACTTTTTCTAATCCTCCAATAAGCATGATTAAACTTGTTTTTCCTGATCCACTTTCACCAACTATAGAAATTGTCTCTTTTTTCTTGGTAGTTAAGTTAATATCTTTTAAAACCTTGATATTCTTTTTACCAGTTTGGTATTTAAGATTTACTTTTTTTAATTTAAGAAGAACATTCATGAATAAAAGTTTTATTATTAAAATAATTATATTCTGTCTAGTGACCATAGAGGTTAATGCAATTGAAAAAATTGTATTATTTGGTGATAGTTTAATGGCTGGATATGGATTGCCAAAGGAACAACATTTATCAGTCGTTTTGCAAAATAGCTTAAGATTAGAGGGTCACAAAATTGAGGTAATAAATGGTAGTGTTTCAGGTAGCACTTCCTCAGGTGGATTAAATAGAGCGGAATGGACTTTATCAGAATCTAACATTGACTTAATGATTTTAAGCCTAGGAGCCAATGATATGCTTCGAGGTATTAATCCACAAGAGACAAAAAAAAATTTAGAAGAAATAATTAAAATTGCTATTGAGAAAAATATAAAAGTAATTGTAGCTGGGATGATAGCTCCCACTTCCTATGGAATTGAATACAAAATTTTTTTTGATAACATTTTCAAAAATTTATCAAATCAATATAATTTACAACTAATTCCTTTTCTACTTGAAGGTGTAGCACAAAAAGCTAAGTTAAATTTAAATGATGGAATGCATCCAAATGAAAAGGGTACAATTATAATTAGCAATACGTTAAAGAAAATTATTTTAGACAATCTATAAAGACATGGCCATTTTTTTTTAGTAGTATTTTATTATGAATAAGATTCTATCTATAATTATTTTATTTCTTTCAACAACAACTTTAAGTGCAAATGAAAGAGACACCCAATTAGATAAATTATTTACAGAATTAAAAAAGAATATTTCTTCTTCTTCACCTGAAATTGCACAGCAAATTTGGACTTTATGGAGCACTCATCCAACAGATGAAAAACTAACCTCCATTTTAGATGAAGGCTCAAGATTAGTTCAAGATCAAAAATTAATTAGAGCTATAGATATTTTTACAGACGTAATTAAAATAGATCCAACATGGGCTGAAGCATGGAATAAAAGAGCAACAGTATTTTATATGGTTGGAGAATTTCAAAAATCACAAGATGATATTGATAAAGTGTTAGAATTAGAGAATAGACATTTTGGAGCTTTGGCTGGTCAAGGAATGGTTAATATTAAGTTAAAGAATTACGATAAAGCAAAAAAAAGTTACCAAAAAGCTCAAGAAATTTACCCTGCTATGAAATCTTCTAAAGTAATGATTGAACAAATAGAAGAGTTAATTAAAAGACAGTCAATTTAATTAATACTCATCTTATATAAATCAGTTATTTAATGAAAAAAACAAAACCTCACTCGGAAGTAGCTTCTCAAGCAATTTTAGGTATTGCAAAATCTTTTAGTTTTAATTCAAAAAATTACATCCCAAAAGATGGAGCATCTTTTTCTTTATTTAAAGTTGAAATTTTATCAGGATTAACAGTTGCCTTAGCTTTGGTTCCAGAGGCAATTGCTTTTGCTTTTGTTGCGGGTGTTGCGCCATTATCTGGTTTGTATGCAGCTTTTATTGTTGGTTTAATTACAGCTGTTTTTGGTGGAAGACCTGGAATGATATCAGGAGCAACGGGTGCACTAGCAGTTGTTATGGTCTCATTAGTTGTTGAGCATGGTGCGGAATATTTGTTTGCTACTGTTGTGTTAATGGGTGTTCTACAATTAATTGCTGGAGTTTTTAAATTAGGAAAATTTATACGAATGGTGCCAGAACCAGTGATGCTGGGTTTCGTTAATGGACTTGCTATCGTTATTGGAGTTTCACAGTTAAGCCAGTTTAAAACTATAAATGAACTTGGACAATCTGTTTGGATTTCAGGAGATATTTTACTTTATTCAATTATTTTTGTTTTATTTACAATGTCTGTAATTTGGTTTTTGCCAAAAATAACTAAAGCAATTCCTTCAACACTAGTTGCTATATTAGCTACAACCTTGTTGGTACTAGCACTTAAAATAGATATCCCAAGTGTTGGTGATTTAGCAAGTGTCAAAGGGGGGTTGCCAGATTTTTCAATTCCAAATGTTCCCTTTAATTTAGAAACTTTAAAGATTATTTTTCCTTATGCATTTATTTTAGCAGCAATTGGTTTAATTGAGAGTTTGCTAACTTTAAATTTGGTGGGTGAAATTACAAACAAAAGAGGGGGAGCCAGCCAAGAATGTTTAGCACAAGGGTTTGCTAATACTGTAACAGGTTTTTTTGGAGGTATGGGTGGTTGTGCAATGATAGGACAATCAATGATCAATGTTCGGTCTGGTGGACGAACTAGAATAGCAGGAATTGCAGCTGCAATATTTTTATTAATTTTTATTTTATATACATCAAGTTATATAGAGATGATTCCAATTGCAGCACTAGTTGGTGTTATGTTTATGGTGGTGATAGGAACCTTTGCGTGGAATTCTATAAAGTTTTTAATGATGGTTCCAAAAAGTGATGCATTAGTTACAGTTCTTGTGACCGTAGTTACTGTATTAGAAGATTTGGCAGTTGCAGTAATTGTAGGAGTTATAGTTTCGGCATTAGTTTATGCCTGGAAAACTGCATCTAGAATTAGAGCAACACAAAGGCCATCTAGAACTGATAAAGGAGCTAAAGTTTATGAAATAGAGGGTCCGCTATTTTTTAGTTCAGCTAACAGTTTCCTTGAATTATTTAATCCAAATGATGATCCAAAATTAGTGATAATTGATTTTGCAAAATCTAGAGTAATTGATCAGTCAGCTTTAAAAGCTATAGAAGATGTTGCAGATAAATATAATAGTTTTGGTAAAAAAATTAAGCTGAGGCATTTAACTAAAGACTGCCACAAACTATTAAGTAAAACAGGTCAACTTGTTGTAGATAGCGATGATGATCCTGACTACAGTTTAGCTGTTGATTATGGAGTTAAGTTAAAAATTTTTGGAAAATAAAATTATTAATTGTTAACTAATTATGATCATGAAATATGACGTTATAATAATAGGCGCTGGCGCTGCAGGCATGATGAGTGCAATTGAAGCTGGTAAACGTGGACGAAAAGTTCTTCTTGTCGATCATTATAAAAAAATTGGTGAAAAAATTAGAATTTCTGGAGGTGGTAGATGCAATTTTACCAATCTTCATACAGATCCCAGTAAATTTCTTTCACAAAACCCAAAATTTGTGAAATCAGCGTTAAATCAATACACGCAAAATGACTTCATTGATCTTATTAAAAAGCATGAAATTAAATTTCATGAAAAAAAATTAGGACAACTTTTTTGTGATAGTAGTGCCCAGCAAATAGTAGAGATGCTTTTGAAAGAGTGTGAATTGGCAAATGTTACTATAAAAAAAGAATTTATAGTAAATAATGTTGAAAAAGAAAATGACCAATACATAATATCATCAGCTGATGAAACATATTCTTCACAGTCACTAATAATTGCAACAGGAGGATTGTCGGTACCAAAAATTGGTGCAACTTCATTTGGTTACGAAATTGCAAAAAAATTTGATCATGGTTTAATTGAAACTTTACCAGCTTTAGTTCCTTTAACTTTTAATGAAAAGATATTAGAAATGTGCAAAGAATTAACTGGATTATCAGTTGAAGCAATTGTCTCATTTAACAAAACTTTATTTCAAGAAGGAATGCTGTTTACTCATAGAGGTTTAAGTGGACCTTCTATTTTGCAAATTTCATCATACTGGAAAGAAGGAGATAATATTAAAGTTAATTTATCTCCAAAATTAAATGTTTATCAATTTTTAGAAAGCAAAAGAAAATTAAATCCAAAATATGATATTGGAAATATTATAAGTGATATTTTACCTAAACGATTAGCCAAAATTATTTGTAGTGAAAATAAAGTAGCTGGAAATATTTCTGAATTATCTAATGAAATTTTAAAACAATTAAGTGATGCAATTAATACGTGGACAATTAATCCAACAGGATCTGAAGGGTATAGAACAGCTGAAGTCACTTTGGGAGGTGTTAATACTAAAGAATTATCATCTAAAACTATGATGTCCAATAAACATAAAGGTTTGTTTTTTATAGGTGAAGTAGTTGATGTAACCGGTCATTTAGGTGGATATAATTTCCAGTGGGCCTGGTCTTCAGGTTATGTTGCTGGCCAATATGCTTAAAAATCATCATATCGACTAAACCTCTTCTGTTTGCTAAAATAAAATGATGTGTGGAAGATATGCTCTTAAAAACCCAGTTACTAAAACTAGTAAATTAGTAAAATCTGCAATTCAAGTAGAAGATACTGAAAACTATAATGCTCATCCATATCAAAAACTTCCAGTTATTAAAAAATATAAAAATGGCAATACATTGGAAGCTCTTAAGTGGGGTTTAATTCCTAGCTGGGCAAAAGACAAAGATTTTAAAGCATTAATTAATGCAAGATTAGAGACTATTGATGAAAAAGTTTCATTTAAAAAACTAATAAAGAATAATAGATGTGTCGCAGTTGCGGATGGTTTTTATGAATGGAAGAGAGAAGAGAAAGAAAAATCCCCACATTATTTTACAAGAAAAGACACTAACCCTATTTTTTTTGCAGGTATTTATGAGGAAGATCAATTTTGCTTAATAACAGAAGAAGCAAGAGATAGCATAAGTGAAATTCATCACAGACAACCTGTCATTATTAATCAAGCAGATATTAATCGATATTTAAATATAGAGTTACAAGGTTCGGCTTTTTTAAAAGAATGTAAAAAACCTGATCTTATTTTTCATGAAGTTTCAAAAGATGTAAATAAACCAACTAATAACAGCGCATCTTTAATTCAACCAATTTAGCTTGTTAGACACTTGTTTTAAGTTTTAGTATCGTAAATTATGAAAAATATTTATCATTCAGATATTTATAAATTTGACACACCTGTCAATAGTTATTGGGAAGATAATTCTAGTGAAAATTTAAATTTAGAAAAACTAACAAAAGATATTAATTCAGAAATTGTAGTAATTGGTGGAGGGTACACTGGTTTATGTTGTGCAATAAATTTAATCGAAAATTATAATTTAGATGTAATTTTAGTTGAAGCTGGAAAGGTTGGCTGGGGTGCCTCATCTCGTAATGCAGGATTTTGCAGTTTACCACCTAGTAAGATGTCATATAAAAAGATGCAAAAAATTTATGGAGACGAAGAAACTAAAATTTTTTTTAAAAACTCAGTTGAGGGATCAAATTATACTAAAGATATAATATCAGAATATAACATTGATTGTGATGTAACAGGAGACAGCAATTATGTTGTAGCACATCATCCAAATAAATTTGAAGAAATTAAAGAACAAGCCAAGACTTATAAAGACGAATTTGAAATAGAAACTGAAATTTATTCAAAAGATGAGTTTGATAAAATCGGTCATGAAGGAACAGAACAATTTGGAGCTTTTTCCTATAAACCTGGTTTTGCAATTAATCCACTAAAATTTGTAAATGGTATTGCAAAATATGCTTTATCAAAAAAACTAAAGATACTTGAACACACTAAAGTCGATAAAATCGAAAAAGATAATGGTGCTTATATTTTAAGAACTAAAGAAGGGTCTATTCGTTCAAAAAAAATAGTAGTTGCTACTAACGGGTTTTATCAGGAAGGCTTGGTTCCACAAATGAATTCAAGAATTTTACCTGTAATTTCAAATATAATTGTAACAAGAAAACTAACGGGTCAAGAAATTGATCTTCATAATTTTAGAACTTTCTCACCAATAGCTAATACTAAAAATCTTTTATACTATTATCGAAAGCTAACTGATAATCGAATTTTATTTGGAACTAGAGGAGATTTAAGTGGTAGCGATCAATCGAATTTAGATATGTCTAAAAAAATGGAAAAATTTTTAAAGGATATTTTTCCTAAATGGAAAGATGTTACTATTGATTATAATTGGCGAGGTTTGATTGCTTTATCACAAAAACTTACACCATCGATTGGTAAAATTGATAATGAGGAAATTTATTATGGTTTTGGATATAATGGTGTTGGCGTTAGTGCTGCTCCTTGGACTGGAAAACAATTATCTAAATTAGTTTTTTCATCAAACAGTAAAGAACTTGATATTTCTAAAATTTACAAAGGATTACCTAAAAAATTTATTTTCCCCAATTTTCGTAGATTTTATTTTAGATTAGTAGTCTTATTTTATATTATTAAAGATAAGTTGAATATTTAGCACATTGAGAAATAACTAAAATTAAGTTATTATAGTAAAATGCTTATATATATTCTACCATTTATTGTTTTAATATTAGTTGTCGTATTTGTTCATGAATATGGGCATTATTATTTTGCAAGAAAATATGGGGTAGGTGTCACAGACTTTTCAATTGGTTTTGGTAGAGAGATTATTGGCTGGAATGATAAACACGGAACTCGCTGGAAAATTTGTTGGATACCATTAGGAGGATATGTCAAATTTTTTGGAGATCGAAATGTATTTTCACAGGCCGATCAAGAAAAAATACTAAAACAATATAATAAAGTAGATCAAGAAAAACTATTTGTTTTAAAACCATTGTATCAAAGAGTTTTAATAGTATTTGGTGGCCCCCTAGCCAATTTTTTATTAGCAATCGCTATCTTCTTTTCAATTTATACTTTTGTTGGAAAAGATTTTACCCCTGCAGTAATTAATGAGGTTCAAAAAGATAGCCCTGCAATGATTGGTGGACTTAAACAAAATGATGTTATTTTAGAAATAGACGGTAATAAAGTTAATAGTATCATGGAAGTTTCTAAATTCATCACAACTTCAACAAGAGAAATTATTGATTTTAAGGTCGAGAGATTTGATCAAGAGTATTTGTTAAAAGTTAAACCAGATATTATTTTAAGTGATGATAATTTGGGAAATAAAATTAATAAAAGAATGGTGGGGATTAAACTCGGTGCTTATAATAATGAGATAAACCATGTAAAATTAGGACCTGCTCAAGCATTAATTCACTCAGTAAAAGAGGTGTATTTTGTTTGTGCCTCATCACTCAAATATATTGGTAGTATGTTAAGAGGATCGGGGGATTCTTCTCAATTAGGTGGTCCAATTAGAATAGCTAAGATCACAGGTCAAGTTGCAGAAATTGGTGTTTTACCTTTTATTTCTATAATGGCTTATATTTCAATAAGTCTTGGTCTAATTAACCTTTTCCCAATTCCGATGTTAGATGGAGGGCATTTAATGTTTTATGCATTTGAAAAAGTTTTGGGTCGTCCGTTATCTCAAAAAGTACAAGAAGGTTTTTTTCGAATCGGCATGTTTTTATTGTTATCATTGATGTTTTTTACTACCTTTAATGACTTAAAAGATCTTGGTTTATTCAATCAATTTTTTCTTTTGAAAAGCTAAAAAGATAAGCAAAATCAACATTTATTTAACTTTCAACTATATACTGTATAGTCTAAAAAATTAGACACTAAAAAAAAGCTTGATTTATCAATGTTTATGAGAAATATGGTAATTAACCAACAAAACCGGAGCTAAAATGAACAAAAAACAACTAATAGCACAGCTTTCAGGCTCTTTAAGCTTGAGTAAAGCTGATGCTGAAAGAACATTTGATACAATTACCAATACTATTTTGGATGCACTAAAAGGTGATGATTCAGTGAAAATTGCTGGATTTGGTACTTACAAAGTAGCTAAAAGAAAAGCTAGAGTTGGAAGAAACCCAAGAACAGGTGAGCAAATTCAAATTGGCGCATCTCAAAAGGTAAAATTCTTACCAGCAAAAGCTTTAAAAGAAGTATTTAATAAATAATTCAAGTCTAGAATTAATTAACAGCCTTTTGCAGAAATGTATTAAGGCTGTTAGTGTATGTGGATACCGCATACCCCTTTATCAACATCAGCATTAGTTTTTTAATTTAGTTAAAAATATAAGGCACCTTAAACAAAAGGGAGTCTTAATGACAAAATTAATAAAAAAAATATCAGTTATACTTATTAGTTTATTGTTTCTATTTAACATGAGTGGTGCTGGTATTGCAGAAACAACAATATCTATAGAAGGACAATATATTTTTAATACCTTGGCATTTTACATTGGTGCAGTCTTGGTAGCATTGATGGCTGCAGGTTTTTGTATGTTAGAGTGTGGTTTGGTTACTACGAAAAGTGTATCAACAATTGCAGCTAAAAATGTTGGAAAATTTGCAATTTGTTCGATAGTTTTTTTTTTATTTGGTTATAATTTAGCCTATGGAATACCAGAAGGTGGTTTTATAGGCACATTTAAGATTTGGGGCGATAGTTCAAGCATTGAAAAGGGTTACTCAGATAGTTCTGATTGGTTTTTCCAAGCTATGTTTGTTTGTGCAACAGTATCAATAGTTTCTGGAGCCGTTGCTGAAAGAATTAAAATTTGGCCATTTTTTATTTTTGCAACATTAATGGGTGGATTTATTTATCCAATTTCAATGGGTTGGCAGTGGGGCGGAGGTTGGTTAGCAACATATGGCTTTTCTGATTTTGCTGGATCAACTTTAGTACATGCTTGTGGTGGAGCTGCTGCTTTAGCAGGAGTAATAGTTTTAGGTGCAAGAGAAGGAAGATTTGGAAAAAAAGGTGAAACTAAATCATTAGTACCTTTTGCAGCCTCAAGTATTCCTTTGGTTACTCTGGGAACATTTTTTTTATGGTTTGGTTGGTTTGGTTTTAATGGCTTTAGTCAACTTGCAATGGGAACGTTTGATGATGTAACTGCTCTAACTAAAATTGCAGTTAATACACATCTTGCTGGTGCAGGTGGTGTTGTGACGGGTGCTGTAGTTACAAGATTACTCGATAGCAAAACAGATGTAGTCATGATGTTGAATGGTGCATTAGCAGGGTTAGTAGCAATCACTGCTGAACCTCTAACTCCGACACCAGGTATGGCAATTGTCATTGGATCTTTTGGATCTTTAATTATGTATTTTGGTACAAAATTTTTAGAAAAAATGGGACTCGATGATGTTGTTGGTGCTATCCCAGTTCATATGTTTTCAGGAATATTTGGAACTTTAATAGTTCCACTTACCAATACAGAGACTTCTTTTGGAAGTCAGTTTACAGGTGTGTTAGCTGTATGCTCCTTCAGTTTTGTGCTCTCATTTATTATTTTTAAAATTTTAAAAGAAACAGTTGGATTACGTATCAGTAAAGAAGCTGAAAAACTTGGAACGGACGTTGCGGAAATAGGTGTAAGAGCTTATGCAATAAGAGATTAAAAACTGCTTTCTCTAAAATATTAAAGGTCTTTTAGCGATAAGGGGCTTTTTTTATTTTTTAGCAAATGTTGTGAGGGTTTCTAATACTTCTTTAGCATGATCCTTGACCCTTACATTATCCCAGATTTTGATTATTTTACCTTCTTTATCTATTAGAAATGTAGTTCTCATTATCCCCATAAATTCACGACCCATAAACTTTTTCTTACCCCATACTTTGTATTTTTTAAGGACTTTAATTTCTTCATCAGCTAATAAATCAAATTTTATCTTATATTTATCCTTAAATTTATTGTGACTTTTAAGACTATCTTTAGAAATTCCATAAATTTCACATTCTAATTTCTTAAATTTTGAAAGCAGTTTATTAAAATCATTAGTTTCAATGGTACATCCCGGCGTATCATCTTTTGGATAAAAATAGATAATAACAAATTTTCCAATAGAATCTTTAAGAGAAAATTTATCATTCGAAGTTGATGGTAATATAAAATTTGGAGCTTTAATATTATTTTTTAACATAATTTTCTAGCAATATAATGTTTTTAAGGTAATTTGAAATACTATTATGACTGTTAAATCAATTCAAACCTTAGTCTTGGAAGCAATGCAGGAAATCAAAACAATAAATGCAAATGAGGCTTTTAAGATGGTTGAAGAAAACAATTGTAATTTGATTGATATAAGAGAAGTTAGTGAATTAGAAAAAACTGGAAATGTTGAAAATTCAGTTCATATTCCAAGAGGATTGCTAGAAATTTATTTAGATCCTAATAGTGCCTTTTTTCATCAAGGTAAATTAGACCTAAATAAAGAAATGGTTTTATTTTGTGCAGGTGGTGTAAGATCTGCCCTAGCAGTTAAAGCATTACAAAATATGGGATATGAAAAAATATCACATATTGAAAGTGGTTTTGCTTCAATTATGCAGAGTAAATTTAAAATAGTTTAGTTAGCATTTTAGTTCATCAAGTGCATATTCAAGTCGATCTTGCCCCCAAAAAATTTTATTATTTACTACAAATGTTGGTGCTCCAAAAACTTCTTTTCTAAAAGCATCATTAGTTAAATCTTTTAAGTGATCTTTAATACGTTGCTCTTTAATTCCTTTAAAAAATATAACATTATTTATTTGTAAAATTTTTAGTAATTTTAAAATTTCATTTTCTGATGATAAATCTATATTATTTTTCCAATAAGCATCAAAAAAAGTATTTAAATAAATTTCTTTTTTATTTTCATTGACCAGTAAACATCCTCTCATTATTGGTAGTGTACTAATGGGAAATTTTGAGTTCCAAGTAAAAGAAATATTATTTTTATTTGAAACGAGCTCGCAATCACTTTGCATATTTTGCATTTTATACTTATTAAATGCAGGAGGGTTTATTTCTGCAAGATTGTGCAAGCCACCTAACAAGATAGGTTTATAATTAAATTTAATTTTTTTTTTTTCTCTTATTTTTTCAATTTTTTTATGTGCCAAGTAAGAATAAGGACTAATTATATCAAAATAAAAATCTATATGATTACTCATACAGACTTATTCTTTTTGCATAGAAAATTCTAATTATCCAATAAATGAACAAACCAATTGGACCAATTAAGTATGTGATAATTAGGGGCACTGCTAATAAGATTTTATTTATATAAAACTTTTGAGAGTCTTTAACGATCCATCCACCTAAAAATAAATTTATTGCAATAAAATGAGTCCAAAAAATCATAATATATAAACTGTCCTCAAATAACCTGGAAAGCTCTTTTAAACCCAAGTATAAAGAAAAATTACCATTAAAATCATAACCAATTTGATAAGATTTATACAAAATGAATGTATATGCCCCGCTTAAGACAAAAATTGGAAATATTGAGGTAACAAAAAATCTACAAATATGAGACTGGGGGAAAAAAATTAAAATAAACCAAAATGGCATTACACCTAAATTGATCCACATATAAAGTGTCTCAATCGTAAAATAAGTATAAATTTGTTCGAACATTAAAATATATTATATAAAATCTAACAATGATTCCTATAAGAAATAAAAAAAAAACACTCCAAGTTACTGTTGAAGAGATGAGAAATTTTGCATTTGCTTATGTTGAGAAATATGCACCCTCAAAACAACAGCTAAAAACCTATTTACTTAAAAAATATATGAAGCTTTCATCTTCAGATGTGAGAAAAAAGGATGTGAATAAGCTAATTGACATTGTTCTTTCTGACTTGGAAAAAAATAAATTTATAAATGATCAATTTTACTCAGAAAGCAAAGCTAAAAGTATGATTCAAAGAGGTAATTCCATTAATAAAATTAGAAATTATTTAATGGGTAAAGGGATTCAGGATGAGTTTATTAAAGATACAGTGGAAAAAATTAAAGAAGATAATTCTGATCAAGATTTTTTTTCAGCTATAAAAATATGTAAAAAGAAAAGAATAGGCCCAGCAAGAGTTGAAGATAATCGAACTTTATTTTATAAGAAAGACATATCCTTACTTGCTCGTAATGGTTTTGATTTTGAAACTTCAAGAAAAGTTATGGATATTGATAAAAATGAATATACCAAGATAATTAATCTACTTTAATTTTTTATTATCTTCTTCATTTATCAAATGATTAATTTTATTTTTTATGTAATTTTTAACAAACACAAATACTAATAGTCCAAAAATTGAAACAGATACAATTATTATTAGTATAATTCTAAGTTGCTCATCCATTAGATTATATTTTTACTTTTTAAAATAATACTAGGGTTTTTAAGATCTTTTTTTCCATATAAGATTTTATTACCGTTAAAATCAGTTACGGTTCCACCGGCATGGTTTAAAATTGCATGACCTGCTGCTATATCCCACTCGTAAGCTCTTGGTTCAGCAACATAACCATCATATTCTCCTGCTGCTACCACGCAAAATTTCAAAGAACTTTTCATGCTTATATTATCAACAACTCCTAAATCTTGATAAATTTTTTGTATTTCAGGTTTGATTTTATCTGAATAAGAAACAAATTTAATTGGTTTATTCTTTTCAATTTTTTTACTACTAAGATTTGTAGTTTTATTATTACTTAATTCAAATGCATTTCTTTCACCGTAAGAATAAAACATTCTTTTCTTGGCTGGCGCGTTAATTAATCCTGCAACAGGTTTATTATTGATAATTAGACCAGCGTTAATGGTAAACTCATCTAAATCATTAATATAGCTATAAGTTCCATCAATTGGATCAATGAGCCAGAAATCTTTCAATTTTAAATTATCTTTATAATCTGAAGTTTCTTCAGATATAATTGGTATATCTGGCGTCATCTCATAAATTTTTTTAGTAATAAATTTATTTACTTCCAAATCACCATTACTGACAGGTGTGTTGTCAGGCTTAATTTCTTTTTTTAAACCTTTTTTTCTTAGTGAAAGTGAAAGTTCACCAGCAGTTAAGAAAGTATTAATCAAACCTTCAATAATTTTTTTTATTTCCATTTAAAGCTAACCAATTTTTTTTAATTCAATATTTTCTGCAATAATTACTTTTTTTCCAACATTTTCAAAATTTACAGTCACTTTACCGTTTATTATAGATTGTACTTGTCCAATACCCCAATCTTTATTATTTGTATTTGTGACTTTGTCACCTGGCTCATAATCTAAAATCATTTAATTTAACTTATATTGTAAATCAGTATAAATACCACCTTATGAATAAAGAATTAAATTCTATTGGAATTAATAAAAAGCCTGAGGATACTACTGTAGTTGTTGCCATGTCTGGTGGAGTAGATTCTTCTACTGTAGCCGGAATAATGAAACAAGAGGGTTATCGAGTTATAGGGATTACATTAAAACTTTATGATGACGGTAAGGAAGTTGTATCATCAAAGCAATGTTGTTCAGGGCAAGATATAATGGATGCAAAACGTGTTGCACATAAATTGGGCATAGAGCATAAAATTTTATATTACCAAGATAAGTTTAAACAAGGTGTTATAGATAATTTTGTTGAAAGCTATTTAAATGGAGAAACCCCAATCCCATGTGTTCAATGCAATCAAACTGTAAAATTTAAAGATTTATTTAAAGTTTCGAAAGAACTTAATGCAGATGCACTAGTTACTGGCCATTATGTAAAAAATATTACGTCAAATAATACAAACAACATGTATAGAGCTATTGATAAAAATAGAGACCAAAGTTATTTCTTATTTAGTACAACTCGTGAACAATTGGATTATTTAAGATTTCCTTTGGGTGGAATGTTAAAAGATAAAACAAGAGAAATTGCTAAAAAACTTGATTTAAATGTAGCCGATAAACCAGATAGCCAAGATATTTGTTTTGTTCCAAATGGAGATTATGCATCTGTAATTCAAAAATTTAGACCAGACTCTTTTAAGAAAGGTAATATCAAAAACCTAAATGATGAAGTTATTGGAGTTCATGATGGAATAATCAATTTTACTATAGGACAAAGAAAAGGAATTGGTGTCTCTGATAATAACCCTTTATACGTTCTTAAAATTAATGCAGATAAAAATGAGATTATAGTAGGACCAAAAGAAAAACTTGGAAAAAAAGTAATATCTTTAAAGGATTTAAATTTATTAACTGATAAAAAAGATCTAGATCAAAATATATTTGTAAAAGTTAGATCTACAGGCAACCTTCTTGAGGCAAAAGTAGACTTAAGAGATAATAACACGGCTCACGTTAATTTAATTAATCCTGAAGATGGTATTTCTCCAGGACAGGCATGTGTATTTTACAGTAAAGACCAGTTTGGTCACAAAGTTCTTGGAGGTGGTTGGATTAAAGAATAGAGGAATTATTTCTTCTTATTTTTTCTCTTAGCTCTTCTTTTTTTAGAGCCCTGTTTTCTTCGGCCTCTATGTTTCTTTGGGTAACTCATTTAATCCTATTTATTAATTTTATTGACGTTTTTTACGGGATATAGCATTGTCTTATTAACATATCAAATTTTATTATGAGCTATTCTTTTAAAACATTTCTAAAACACACTGCAAAAGACTTTCACAATCAGTCAGTTAACCCACCAGTTGTTCGTGCATCTACGATTATCTTTAAATCAATGCAAGATATCAGAAAAATGCAAAAAAAAGCTAAATCAGATCCCACTGGGGGACATTTTGATTACGGAAGACAAGGAACATCAACAACTCATGTTTTACAAAAAATCTTATCTAAACTTGAAGAAAGTTATCATACCTTTTTAACACCAACAGGATTTGGAGCTGTTTTTCTTGCAATTTTTAGCGTTACAAGGCCGGGAGACGAGATTATTGTTGCTGACCCAGTGTACAGTCCTACAAGAATCTTATCACAAGACTTTTTAAAAGAATTCAATATTAAGACAACTTTTTATGATCCACACAATCTTAAAACTTTAGAGAAGAATATCACAAAAAAAACAAAATTAATTTTTGTTGAAAATCCTGGCAGCAATACTTTCGAGTTTCAAGATTTGGGCAAAATAGTTTCAATTGCAAAAAAATATAAAATTTTAACAGCAATAGATAATACTTGGGGTACTCCATATTTTCTAAAACCTATCAAATTAGGATTTGATATGTCTATTGTTTCTGCAACAAAGTATTATTCAGGCCATTCAGATGTTATGGGTGGATCTCTTGCTGTTAATAAAAAAGTTTTTAAACAAGTTTTAACAACTGATAAGGTAACAGGATTAAGACTAGGCCCTGATGATGCTTATTTAATTACCAGAGGTCTTAGAACTTTAGATGTTAGATTAGATCGTCATAGTGTAAATGCTAAAAAAGTTGCTGAATTCTTATCAAAATTTAAAAATATAAAATTACTTTATCCATATAAAAAAGACTCATTAAATTTTCGAATGTGGAAAAAATATTATTCTGGTGCATCAGGTTTGATGGGGCTAAAAATAAAGTCTAAAAGTGAAAAATCAGTTATTAAATTTGTAAATAATTTAAAATTATTTGGACATGGTTATAGTTGGGGTGGGTTTGAAAGCTTGGCTTTACATCAAAATTTAAGAGAGCAAGGAGATAGAAGTTACCTTAAACTTGCAAAAGATGAGCACCTAGTAAGATTACATATTGGACTTGAAGATCCTGATGATTTAATTGCTGATATAAAGCAATCGCTTAAACATATTAAATGAGTTCAGAAAAATTTATTAAAAACAAAACTGTATTAGTAACTTTAGTAACTGCTTGTATAATTGTTATTATATCTCTTGGTATTAGACAAACTTTTGGAATGTTCTATTTTGACTTTTCGGTTGATTTAGGAATAACACTTTCACAATTTGGTTTTGCTTTAGGGTTGCAGATGTTTTTATGGGGTGCCTTTGCTCCATGGTTTGGAATTATTACAGATAAGTATGGAGGTCATATTGCTGTATTTATAGGATTTATCTTTTATTTACTTGGAATTTTATTGTTAGTTTCAGAATATAACACCGGTCTTTATTTTGTTACAGGTATTGGTGTGCTAATCGGAATTGCACTTGGTGGAACTGCAATCAGTATCCCAGTCTCTGTAGTCGCAAAACATTTTCCAGAATCTAACAGAACAGCAGCTATTGGCATTGTTACTGCTGCGGGTTCTTTTGGGTATTTTGTATCCCCAGTTTTTACAAGATATTCCTTAGTAGAATATGGGTGGGAAAGTACACTTTTAATTTTTGCAGCTTTTATTATTGCAGGATTAATTTTGGCTTTCTATCTAACTACTCCAAAAAATGTTGTTGGAGGTAAAATTAATGACGATCAAACAGCTACTGAAGCTCTTAAAGAAGCTTTTAAAAGTAAAAGTTTTATTTACTTAACATTAGGTTTTTTTGTGTGTGGTTGGCATATTGCATTAGTTGCAACACATATACCTGTTTATATTAATGATAGAGGTCTACCTGAATGGTGCACAGTTACTATCTTATCAATGATTGGTTTATTTAATATTGCAGGCACTTTAACATCAGGCTATTTGGCTCAAAAACTTAGCAAAAAATTAATTTTAAGTACAATTTATTTAGCAAGAGGTTTAGTTATTGCTATATTTATATTTTTACCACCCAGTCCTATTATCGCTGTTTTTTTTGGAATTGCTTTTGGTTTTCTTTGGCTCTCAACTGTTCCTCCAACAATGGGTTTGGTGGGATTTATTTTTGGTACAAAATACATAGGGTTGCTTTATGGAATTGTTTTTTTAAGTCATCAAGTAGGATCTTTTCTAGGCGCTTATCTTGGAGGTGTATTTCATGATCTATATGGTTCCTATGACTATGCTTGGTACATTTCTATAGGATTATCAATTTTTGCTGGATTGATACATTTACCAATTATTGAAAAACAATCTAAAAGATTACAGACAGCTTAAAATTGACAAAAAATTACTTAAAAGAAATAGCTAGATCTAAAAAACCTTTTATAATCTATAAATCAGAAAAAGGTTTTAATCTTTATACCAATTTTTCAAAAAAAATTATTTTAACAAATAAGAATATTCAAAATTTTATTAACAACGTAAGTAAAAATAAATTAAAAAAAAAAAATACAGATTTATTTATAGGTTTTTTTGGATATGAAATTTTAAATAATCTAATAGGGGTTAAGCTAAAAAAGCAAAAAGATATAAATTTTCCTAAAGGAATATTTTATAAACCAGAAAAAATAATAGAGCTTCCTAATAAGCTTATCTACATACCTGAAAAATCAATAAAATTTAGTAAGAACTTTAAAATTAATTTAAATCAAATTTCTTATTCAAACATCTTCAATAAGTTTAAGAAAAAAATTAAGTCTGGTGAGACATATCAAATAAAAATCTGCACTAAATATAAAAATGCTTCAAAAATAGATGCTCTAGATTTTTTTTGTAGACTTACAAAAAGCAATATAGCCCCAGAAGCTTTTATGATTAAAGATAAAAACTATTCAATAATAAGCTGTTCTCCTGAAAATTTGATAACAAAAAAAGGTGATCTTATAACTACCAAACCAATAGCTGGAACATTAAAAAAATCAAAAAAACTAAATAAAATTAAAGCATTAGAGTTTTTTAAAAGAAATATTAAAGAAACCAAAGAACATAATATGATTGTTGACATGGAAAGAAGTGATTTATCTAGAATTTGTAGAGCAGGATCTGTGAAAATCCTTAAAAAGAAGACAGTGGAGGAATACAAAGATCTTTATCACTATGTTAGTTTGATAGGGGGTAAATTAAAAAGAAAAGTTTCTTCATTAGACATTTTAAAGGCAATGATGCCAGGTGGATCTGTCATAGGTTGTCCTAAAATTAGCACACTTAATCTTCTTAACGCCCAAGAAAAAGAAGGTAGAAATATTTATACTGGCAGCTTTGGGTATATCAATTTTAATGGTGATATGAGATTTAATATAATTATTAGATCTATCTTAAATTATCAAAATTACTCAGAAATTTCAGTTGCCTCAGGGGTGGTAATTGACAGTAATGCAAAACATGAGTTTAACGAAAATTATATTAAAGCTAAAGCTCTAATGGATCTCTACAGATGATTTATATTATAGATCATAAAGATTCATTTACTCACAATGTTGTCCATCAATTTGAAAATTTTGACAATGTCTGCTGTGATAATTTTAATGAAATTAACGAAAGTAAGCTAGACAAAGCTAACGTAATTATCTTTTCTCCAGGACCAGGATCCCCAAAAGATTACCCATATAGCTCAAAAATTTATAAGAAGTTTAAAGGTAAAAAAAAGATTATTGGAATTTGTCTGGGTTTTCAGCAGATTTTATATTGTGAAAAAGGTAAAATAGTCCAGCAAAATAAGATCTACCATGGATATCAATCAAAAGTAAAGGTTGTTAGCACCAGCAAATTGTTTAAGAAAAACCAAAAGTTTACAGTAGGTAGGTATCACTCACTTAAACTGCAAGAACCATTTGCCGCAAAAAATTTTGAAATTACCATGAGATGTGATATTTCAAATATTGCTATGGCAATCGAAAATAATAAAGAAAAAATATATGGCTTTCAATTTCACCCAGAATCTTTTTTAACTGAAAATGGTAACTTACTTATCAAAAAAATCTTATCAGCATAAAACCCTTAAAGAAATAAAGTTTAAAGATCTTTGGGGGGATTATGGTGTTTTCACAACCATGTGGATTTTTGGCAGACCAGCAAAAATTTTATTTTTTAAAAAACATATAAGAAATTTAATTAAATCCTTAAAAGCTTATAATTTGAATAAACCCAATATTGAAAAAGATATTCTTAAATTGATAAAATTTAATATAGTTTTGAACAGATCTTACAATCACCTTTTTAGAGTGGCTATAAATAATAAAATGATATCAATTTCACTAAGAGAAAGAAAAACACCTAAACTAAAATTTAACCTAAAATTAGTTAATTATAAGAGAGTTGATCCAGAATTTAAAAATTTAAAATATCAATTAATTTTAAAATATTTATTAAAAATGGATAATACCATTTCTGATATTGGCTTATGTTTTAACAAAAATATTTTAGAGAGCGGTACTTCAAATATTATTCTCATTAAAAATGATAACATCTATTCTCCATCTAAAATGATTTATAAAGGTATCACTTACAATTTCTTTAAAAAAAAGTTAGGAAAAATAATTAATAAAGATATCCCTGTTAACACTTTAGGTGACTATGATGAAATTCTACTAATTGGATCAGGCAAAGGAGTTACTTCTGTTCAAACTATTAATGATATTAAATGGAAGAGAAAAAGTTTAAAGTTTTATAAAATATTATCTAATTTTTATCAAAAAGAAATTTTAATGTGTCCGAAATATAACTAAATTTATGATTATAAGAGATCCAAATAATCCATGTCTTTTTTGTAATATTAAGAAAAGTGGTTTAGCTAAGGAGAATGAGCTAGCTTATGCAAGTTATGACACATATCCTGTATCAGAAATGCATTGTTTAATAATTCCTAAAAGACATGTAAAAGATTACTTTGATTTAACAGAGGAAGAAGTTATTGCCTGCAACAAATTAATAAAGTGTATAAAAAAAGAAGTTGAAATTAAAGACTCTACAGTCAGAGGGTTTAATATTGGCACTAATTCAGGAAAAATCGCAGGTCAATCAATCATGCATTGTCACATACACCTGATACCAAGAAGAGAGGGTGATGTTGAGAATCCCCAGGGTGGTGTAAGGTCAGTAATTCCTAAAAAACAACACTACAAACGTAAATTATAAATTATAAGTTGTTATTAAAGACAAATTGGACAATTGTTAGGGTTGAACTATATAATTAACTAGATTAAAAAACTCTTTAAAGAATTCTAAAATTTAACACAAGGGTAAAGAGTAAAATGTTAGAAACTAATCCATTTTCTGCTTTAGCAGAAATAGTATCTCCGTTAGCGATGCAAGGTTTTATCATTGCAATGATTTCATTAATTGCACTTGGAACAATAATTCAAATGATTAACCATAAGAATCTGACATATTTTTTGAATAATGCGAAAAAAGCTAAACTTCAGGCAACTAGAGAAATTAGCACTAGTGAAAGAGTGTCTATATTAACTAAAACAGCAGTTGTTGATATTGGGACTACATCTGAACTTGGTTTTGGAAAAAGAAGATTATCTCATGTGCTTGGAATGTATGGCACTATAATTTTTTGGGTATCATCGGCAATGTTAATTTTTTGTTATACGGGTATTGAAAAACCATCATCTTCAATTTGGTCTATGTTATGGCATATTGGTGCAATTTTAACATGTGTTGGTGGATATTGGTTTTGGTTCTTTTTAAGAGTTGATGTTTTAGCTGAAGCTCACCCATGGTACAGAATTATTAAAGCTGATTTATTTGTTTTAGCATTATTAGCTTGCTCAACATTTGGCTTAGCTTGGTCGTATACTCAATATAGTGGTAACGTTGGACTTTCATTTTTATTCTTAACTTTATTTGTTACTTCTAACCTAGTTTTATTTGGTGGAGTTTATTGGTCAAAATTTGCTCATATGTTTTATAAGCCAGGTGCGGCAATTCAGAAAAATTTAGCTGAAGCAGATGGGTCTAGAGATAATCTTCCTCCATTAGCTGATGCACCAAAACAATTCGGACTAGGTATTAAAAGAGAAGAACCAAAACACTATTAATATGATAAATTTAAATAGGGAGATAAAATAATATGTCAACATTTGTATACATGACTAGATGTGATGGTTGCGGTCACTGTGTGGATATTTGTCCATCAGATATAATGCACATTGATGAAAATATAAGAAGAGCAGTTAATATTGAGCCAAATTTTTGTTGGGAATGTTATTCATGTGTAAAAGCTTGCCCCAATCATGCTATTGATGTTAGGGGTTATGCTGACTTTGCTCCAATGGGACATAGTGTTAGAGTTAGAAGAGAAGAGGAAAAGGGCACAATTTCATGGAAAATAAAATTTAGAAATGGAACAGAAAAAAATTTTGTTTCACCAATTACAACTAAACCTTGGGGAAAATTTATTCCAAAACTTGCAGATGGTGATATGCCAAATCAAGGTGAAATTAATTCTCAAATGCTTTATACAGAGCCTAACGGTTTAAATATTGATGGTAAATTACCATCTGTGCCAAAAGAAACATTTAAAAAGGGAGTTTACTATTAATGGCTAAGCATAAAACACATTACGAAGATTGTGATGTTCTAGTTGTTGGTGGAGGTATGGCTGGAACTGGTGCTACTTTTGAAGCTAGACACTGGGGAAGAGATAAAAAAATTATTTGTGTTGAAAAAGCTAACATTGATAGAAGTGGAGCTGTTGCTCAAGGTTTGTATGCCATCAACTGTTATATGGGAATGCAATGGGGAGAAAACCAACCTGAAGATCATGTAAGATATGCAAGAAATGACTTAATGGGAATGGTTAGAGAAGATTTGGGTTATGACATGGCTCGTCATGTAGATTCAACAGTTCATATGTTTGATGAGTGGGGTCTTCCAATGATGAAAAATGAAAAGACGGGTCGATACCTTAGAGAGGGTAAATGGCAAATTATGATTCATGGTGAAAGTTACAAGCCAATTGTTGCTGAAGCTGCAAAAAAATCAGCAGATAAAATTTACAACAGAATTATGATTACCCATCTTTTAATGGATGAATCAAAAGAAAATAGAGTAGGCGGTGCAGTTGGTTTTAATATGCGAACTGGAGATTTTCATGTATTTAGATCAAAAACTGTGATTGTTGCAGCAGGTGGAGCATCTCATATTTTTAAACCAAGAGCTGTAGGCGAAGGGATGGGAAGAACATGGTATGCTCCTTGGAGCAATGGTTCGGCTTATGCATTACCAATTGCTGTGGGAGCTAAAATGACACAGATGGAAAATAGAATTGTGTTATGTAGGTTTAAAGATGGTTATGGCCCAGTTGGAGCATATTTTCTACACCTTAAAACTTACACTCAAAATGCAAATGGAGAAAATTATGAGAAGAAGTGGTATGATCAAACAAAAGAATTAGTTGGTGAATATATAGATCATCATCCGACACCCACTTGTTTAAGAAACCATGCATTTATTCAAGAAACAATAGCTGGTGGAGGACCTATCCAGATGGTTACAACTGAAGCTTTTCAAGATCCACATTTAGAGACTGTTGGTTGGGAAAATTTTTTAGGAATGACTGTTGGTCAAGCTGTAGTTTGGGCTTCACAAAATATTGATCCAAAATACACAAATCCAGAATTAACAACATCAGAACCATATGTAATGGGATCACATGCTACTTGCTCAGGTGCTTGGGTTAGTGGACCGGAAGATTTATCGCCACCTGAGTATTTTTGGGGCTACAATAGAATGTTAACCATCGATGGACTTTTTGGTGCTGGTGATACAGTTGGAGGAAGTGCTCATAAATTTTCATCTGGATCATTTACAGAGGGTCGTTTAGCTGCAAAAGCTGCTGTTAAATATATTGAAGACCAAAAAGCTGAAGGTATTAAAGTTACAGATAAACAATGTGATGATTTCAAGACAGCAGTATTTAAGCCTTTAGAAACTTATACTGTGGCTCAAAATGAAATTACTGGAGGAACTGTTTCTCCAAGCTATATATCTCCAATTCAAGGTTTACAGCGTTTGCAGAGGATTATGGATGAGTATGTTGGTGGTATAGCTACTAATTATATGACTAATGGCAATATGCTTAAAAGGGGCCTAGAGTTACTAGCTTGGTTAGAGGAAGATTTAGAAAAAGTTGGCGCTGAAGATTTACACCAACTTATGAGAGCTTGGGAATTAAAACATAGAGCTTTAACTTCTCAGTGTGTAACTGAACACACAATGTTCCGTGAAGAAACACGTTGGCCCGGTTACTATTATAGAGGAGATCACATGAAATTAGATGATGAAAATTGGCATTGTTTAACAGTTTCAAGACGTGATCCTAAAACTGGTAAATTTACCCTAGAAAAAGTTCCCGTTTATCATATTGTGGATGAAAACGAGAAGAGAAAAGCTTCTTAAAAATAACTAAACATAAATATGAATATTTTGGATAAGTCTGACGATGAGATAATTGCTATAGCAAATCCTATCTGGGATAACCTTGTTAAAACATCAAATATGAAAGATTATGGTGGCTTCACAAGAGATTTTGGAACCCAAATGTTGTTTGGTGCAAATGAAGTCGAGCTAGGAAAGCAATGGTCAAACAACAAGCTCTTGACCAGCCTTTCTGAAGATTATGTAGCTTTTGGTTGTCTTAGAAGAGGTCAAAATATTACTGTATTATTTAAACAAAAGAGCAAAGAGATAGAAGGTGAGTTTCTTGGAAGATTAGTTCTAGGAGTTGAAGGTGAAGAAGTTAAGGTCTTTGGTGCCACCATCTATTAAAATAAAAAATATTATCCGAAATTAAATATCTATTTGACAAATAGTGTTCTAGGTGTATTTAGACCAGGTGCAGCTTTCTATACTAAAAACCTTTAATAGATTATCAAATTTTAAATCTACTTTTATTAAAACAGGCATATTTGTAAGCCTTGCTGCTTATTGGGGTATTATTTTAGTTGGAACTTTCATCACATTTAATTAAGCTGTTGCTTAAAAACATCTAAATTTATTATGGAAGTATTTTTACCCATAGCTCAAGTTTTCGTTAATCCTATCGAGATACTTTTGTTAAGTGCAATTGTAGGAGTTCTTTCTGGCTTATTTGGTGTTGGTGGTGGTTTTTTAATGACACCATTTTTAATTTTTTTAGGTGTTCCACCGGCATATGCGGTAGCAAACGAAGCTAATAATATCTTAGCAACATCAGTGTCTGGATCCACAACACATTATTTAAAAAATACTTTAGATTATAAAATGGGTCTTATGATTGTGATAGGTGGCACAATTGGAACTGTATTAGGTATTTATACTTTTACTTATTTTAAAGGAATTGGAAAAATAGATACAGTTATTTCCTTAGCCTACATGTACATACTGGCAATTATAGGCACGTTAATGTTGGTCGAAAGTCTTAGAGAAATAGATCGAGCAAAAAGAAATATTTTAGAAAAAAAAAAATTACATGTTCATTATTGGATACATGGTCTTCCATTAAGAATGAGATTTCCAAAATCAAAATTATACGAAAGTATGTTTACACCAATTATAATTGGTTTGGTTGTAGGTTTTATTGCTGCAATTATGGGTATAGGTGGAGCATTTATTTTAGTCCCTGCAATGATTTATATTATTAAAATGCCCATGAAACTAGTTCCGGGAACTTCTTTATTTGTAACAATCTTTGTAAGTGTCATAGTTACTTTTTTACACTCTTTTAATTACGGCTCAATAGATCTAATGTTAGTTTTGATGTTAGTTATTGGATCAATCATAGGAGTTCAGATTGGTCAAAAATTAGGAGAAAGAATTGATAGTTCTGGTTTAAGAGCATTACTTGCAATACTTTTACTTATTGTTGGAATAGCAATTGCTTATGATACTTTTTTCGCTGAACAAATTCAAAATGATATAATCATTGTTTCCGACACACATTTAAACTTTTTCTCAAAATTTATTTTAGAATTTTCTAAAGACATGCCATTTTTTTATGGATTATTTTCAATTATGTTTGCTATTTTTTTAGGAGTTGGAGCTGCCTTTATTAGGCGTTTTGTTTCAAATTTTAAGAAAAAAATGCTACTTAAATAAATTTAGAATAAGCCTCTATACATACAAGGCTTATTACCCCAACTGTTACTGCTGCGATCAAACCAACTACAAATGGTTTGTAGCCCATAGATTTTAAATCACTTAAATTTATAGAAATACCTACGGCAGCCATAGCCATTGTTAAAAAAACTGTTGCTAAAATTTTTACATATACAATAAAATTAATCCACATATCATAACCACTATTGCTCATTGAAAAAAATTGATCTCCTAAATTTCTTACAATTATCATTCCAATAAAACCCAGGACAAAATAAGGAAAAATACTTAATATTGAGTAGCTTTTCTTTTTAATTTCACCTCTGTTGTAAAGAAATGCAAACAAAGGTATTAAAATTACCAAAAAAGTATTTCGGATTAACTTTGTAACAGTTGCCACATTTAGTGTTTCAGGATTATTAAACTGCTGATCGTAAATTAACCCTGCGGCAGCTACTTGAGACGTTTCATGTATAGCCGTTCCTAAAAATAAACCAGTATACAAAGCATTGTCATCAAAATACCATTCTGCAAAATAAGGATAAACAAGCATAGCAATAACGCCAAATAAAGTAATATTTGCTATAGCGTAAGCTACCTCAGTTTTTTTTGCATTTATTACCGGTGCTGTTGCAACAATAGCTGTTGCACCACAAACACTTGTACCAATTGCAATTAAATAAGACATCCTAGATGAAATAGGGACTTTCTTGATTAATAACTTAACAAGAATAAGCACACTAACAATACAAACAATTATTAATGGAATAGCAATTGAGCCAAATTTGATAAATTCACTAAAACTTAATCTTATACCTAAAAAAATTATTCCTAATTTTAAGATATATTTTTGAGTAAAGTCTAAACCAATCATCATGCCTGGTCTTGGAGTAAATGCATTTCCCATAATAATTCCAAGTAATATTGCAATCATTACAGTTGAGACTGGACTTTTTGAGGTTTGAAATATTTCTATACCGATAACATTATTTATTCCTTGTGAAAATAAACAAAATACTAATGCCAAAGATACACCAGGGAAAATTTTTCTAATATTTTGAAATTCCATAAGTACAGATTTTTAAGCACATTTATGCTTACGCACTTCTATAGAGTTTTGTCATTACAAACTCTTTATGTCCTAAACTTTCTGCACATGTTAATCTACCATTAGCAACTCTATGAGTTATTTTTATTAATTCATCCCCGGCTTGAGACATATTCATCTCACGAGTAAGAATTTTTGAAACATCACAGTCAATATGCTCACCCATACCCTTAACTGTTAATGGATTTGCTGTAAGCTTAATAACAGGTTCAATTGGGTTTCCAACTATATTACCCTGACCAGTTGGAAATAAGTGAATATTAAATCCTGCTGCTGCTTGAAGTGTTACGCATTCAGCTGCAGCTGAAGAAGTATCCATAAAGTATAAACCTTTTCCTTTAGTTGGTTCCTCTGCTGGCTCTAGTACATCAATAAATTTGCAATTTCCAATTTTTTGAAAATTTCCAAAAGCTTTTTCTTCAATCGTAGTAAGACCACCAGCAATATTTCCTGCTGTAGGTTGACTATCAGAAAGATCATCAGTTGCTTCTTTAAGTATGAAATCATTGTAAGAGTTCCATGTCTTCATAAATTTTTCAGACGCTTCTGGAGTTGCACCTCTTGTAGCACAAACTTTTTCAGCACCAGTAAGTTCTGAGGTTTCACCAAAACACAGATGAACACCCATAGGCTCTAGTTTGTCCATTAAATTTCCTACAGTTGGATTAGCAGCCAATCCTGATGTTGTATCAGATTCTCCACATTTAACTGAGATCCAAAGATCACTCATTGGACATTCTTCTCTTTGTTTTTCAGATGCCCACATAACAAATTCTTGAGCTTTTTTAGAAGCTTTCATTGTTGTGCCAATATCTCCAGTTCGTTCTATGTGAAAACCTTCGACGGGTTTTCCAGTTTTTGCAATACCATCAACAATTTTTTTAGTCCATTTAGGTTCAATTCCAATTACAATAACTGCTGCAACATTTGGGTTGCAACCAGTTCCAATCATAGTTCTAAAATGAAGATCTAAATCAGCACCAAATTGAAGTCTTCCATAAGAGTGGGGAAGAGCCATTGTGCCTTTTATGTTGTTAGCAACTGCTTCAGCACACGCATTTGAAATATCATCAACAGGAAGAATAATTACATGATTTCTTGTACCTGCTCTGCCATTTTCTCTTTTATAACCTAAAAAACTTTTTGGAATTTCCATATTATTACCACTTCTTTGTTTTTACATTATGAACATGAACGTGTTCACCTTTTTTAGTAGATTTTACTACTTTACCAATATCATGACCATATTTAAGAATTGTATCTCCTTCATTTAGGTCAATCATTGCAATTTTGTGGCCTAATTGTATTTCATCTACAGATTGAATATTTGTTGAGCTATCATCTTCCATAATCCAGCAAGTACAGTCTTGTTTCGGAGTTATTTTTTCAATAACAACTACTCCTACATTATCCTTTTTATCATGAATTATAATATCTGTAGCCATATTGTGTCGATTTGTTTGTTTGAATTTTATAAATTCTTATATATTAATCGAAAAAATTAACAATTAATTTTTAAATAATAGTATTTAATTTACACTTTAGAGAGGTTCAGATTTTATGACAAAAATGACAACAGAAGAAGCTTTTGTAAAAGTTTTACAAATGCATGGTATTGAACACGCATTTGGAATTATTGGTTCAGCTTTTATGCCAATTTCAGATATCTTTCCTGATGCTGGGATTACTTTTTGGGATGTTGCTCATGAAACTAATGGTGGATTAATTGCTGATGGTTACACAAGATCTACTGGTAAAATGTCAATGGTTATTGCTCAAAATGGTCCGGGTATTACTGGCTTAGTAACACCGATTAAAACAGCATACTGGAACCATACCCCGCTTTTATTAGTAACACCACAAGCTGCCAATAAAACTATGGGACAAGGTGGTTTCCAAGAAGTCGAGCAAATGAATTTATTTAAAGACATGGTTTGTTATCAAGAAGAAGTTAGAGATGCTTCTAGAATGGCAGAAGTATTAAATAGAGTTATTGAAAAAGCCATAAGAGGATCAGCTCCAGCACAAATTAATGTACCAAGAGATTATTGGACACAAGTAATTGATATTGATCTGCCTCCAATTGTAAGATTGGAAAAACAAGCAGGTGGCGTTGATGCAATTAAAAAAGCAGCCGATTTATTATCTAATGCAAAATTTCCAGTAATATTATCAGGAGCTGGTGTTGTAATTGGTGGTGCAATAGAAGATTGTAAAAAGCTTGCTGAAAAATTAGATGCTCCAGTTTGTTCTGGCTATCAGCATAATGATAGTTTTCCAGGAAGTCACCCATTGGCTGCTGGTCCATTAGGATATAATGGTTCAAAGGCAGGAATGGAATTAATTCAAAAAGCTGATGTAGTTTTAGCATTGGGCACAAGACTAAACCCTTTTTCAACTTTACCAGGTTATGGTATGGATTATTGGCCAAAAGATGCAAGTATTATTCAGGTTGATATGAATTCAGATAGAATTGGTTTAACTAAAAAAGTATCTGTTGGAATTTGTGGAGATGCAAAATTAGTTTCTCAACAAATATTAGCCCAACTTTCGCCTACAGCTGGTGACACCGATAGACAAAAAAGAAAAGATATTATTCACCAAACTAAATCAGCTTGGTTACAGAAATTATCTAGTCTAGATCACGAAGATGATGACGAGGGAACAGTTTGGAATAAAGAAGCAAGAGAAAGAGACTCTGATAGAATGTCACCAAGGCAATCTTGGAGAGCAATTCAAGCTGGTATGCCTGATGATGTGATTATTTCAAGTGACATTGGAAATAACTGTGCAATTGGAAATGCATACCCTACTTTTGAAAAAGGAAGAAAATATTTAGCACCAGGATTATTTGGTCCTTGTGGTTATGGTTTCCCTTCAATTTTAGGAGCAAAAATTGGATGCCCAGACACACCAGTAATTGGTTTCGCAGGTGATGGTGCTTTTGGAATTAGCATGAATGAAATGAGCTCTTGTGCAAGAGAAGAATGGCCAGCAATAACAATGGTTATTTTTAGAAACTATCAATGGGGTGCTGAAAAAAGAAATACCACTCTATGGTTTGATGATAACTTTGTTGGAACAGAATTAGATCCAGAATTAAGTTATGCAAAAGTAGCTGTAGCTTGTGGCTTAAAAGGAGTTGCTGTTAGAACAATGGAAGAGACTACAGTAGCCATCAAACAATCTTGTGAAGATCAAAAAAAAGGAATTACAACATTTATTGAAGTAATTCTGAATCAAGAGCTTGGTGAACCTTTTAGAAGAGATGCGATGAAGAAACCAGTTAAAATCGCAGGAATAGATAAAAATGACATGAAGCCTCAAAAATCTTTAAATGGATGATATTAAAATAGGTTCTAATAGAAGTTTTGGTTTAGTTTTTTTTATAGTTTTTTTATTAATTGCTTGCTACCCAGTAACACATCAGGCAAATATTAGAATTTGGTCAATTAGCATTTCTTTAATATTTCTTATTTTAGGTTTGCTAAACTCTAAGTTACTAACACCCTTAAATAAAATTTGGTTTAAATTAGGTATTTTTTTAGGAAAAATAGTATCTCCATTAGTCATGGCAATAATATTTTTTGCTGTGGTCACCCCAACAGGTTTTTTAATGAGAATATTTAAAAAAGACTTGTTAAATCTTAAATTTAATGAAAATAATTCTTATTGGATTGAAAAAAATGAACCAAAAAGTAAGATGAAAAATCAGTATTAATATGAGCTTTATAAAAGAATTTTTAGAATTTTTAAAATTTAGAAAAAAATATTGGCTTTTACCAATTTTGTTTGTTCTAGTTTTATTTGGTGGGTTAATTATTTTAAGTCAAGGTTCTGCTCTAGCTCCATTTATTTATACAATTTTTTAAAGTGTCATCAATTTTAGGTATATCTGCGTTTTATCATGATAGTGCGGCGTGTATTTTAAGAGATGGAGAAATAATTGCAGCAGCTCAAGAAGAAAGATTCACAAGAAAAAAACATGACCCGAGTTACCCTCATAACGCTATTGAGTTCGTCTTAAATTATTCAAATTTAAAATTAAGGGATGTCGACAAAATAGTTTTTTTTGAAAAGCCTTTTTTAAAATTTGAGAGACTCTTGGAG
>ENA-OSJC01000476-OSJC01000476.1-marine-metagenome-genome-assembly--contig:-NODE-476-length-39026-cov-5.139978_pt1 | contig 39026 bp, 42 predicted proteins | sample MGYA00237885_ERZ534234 | MGnify/ENA primary metagenome ERZ534234 (study PRJEB26413, sample SAMN06343907) | marine metagenome | isolation source: coastal waters | place: Atlantic Ocean: West Antarctic... | reverse complement strand
AAAACCTTGAACTGCTTGGCTTAAATCTTTTGCTAAAAAATAATGAAATGAAGAGGTAAGTTTGGGCTGGAATCCCCTTCTAATTTTATGCTCACCTTGGACACCGGGATCAAAGAATTTAATCTTATTTTTTATGCAGTATTCAATTCCTTGGTAATAGCAGCATTCAAAATGCAGATTCTTTACATTTTTGAGTGTTCCCCAATGCCTGCCATAAAGAGTGTCAGGACCCTCAAAGCAAAGTGAAGCAGCTATTGCCTCATGCTCATCATGCGCAAAAAATATTACTGGCTTCAGCAATGGATTTTGAGTGTTTATTTTATTAAAAAACTCTCTTGTTAAGTAAGGCTGCTGACCATGCTCAAAGTAGGTTTGTTGATAAAAAGTATAAAATAAATCCCAGTCCTCTTTTGTGATCTCATCATTGCTTTTACATGAAAACGTGACTTGTGCATTCACAATGCTCTTTCTTTCTTTGCGAATGGTTGATCTTTGTCGAGCTGTAAAAATTGAGAGAAAGTCATCAAAGGTTCCAAAGTCATCATTTTGCCAAACAAATCGATAATTGAATCTCTCTACGAAATCTCGATCTCGAAGAAGGAGTGCAGTGGGCTTACCTGGAAACAGGACGTGCCAGCTTTCAATCTCTTCTTCTTGTAACTTATCAATACAGGCCTCAATCAATCTAATTTTAGTGGCTTCATCTTTTCCTAGAATCCTCTCTCCTTCACAAGGAGTAAACGGAATAGCTGTTAAGAGTTTTGGATAATAGTTTCTCCCAGCACCATGCAAGGCGTTGGCCCATTGATGATCAAAAATAAACTCTCCATAGCTGTTAAATTTTTTATAGATTGGTAAAAAGCTAGTTAAATTTTTATTTTCGACTTCCCCAAGATGATCTGGTAACCAACCAGATTTTTCTGAGGCAGAATCACTTTGTTCCATTGCTCGTAAATATTCAAGAGTTTCAAATGGGCTGCTCACCGAAATAGAGTCATCTATTTTTAGATCCTCAAATAGATCAATTTTAGTAATTTGTGATTTCATAAATTTAACTAGTTGAGGTAGCAAGCCGTAGCATTAAATAGCATAAATAAACTTGCCCAATGATTATTTTTAAAAGCTGCAAGGTATTCATTTTTATCAGCCAGCGAGTGTTGATAGATAAAAAATAGACCAAGTCCCAGCACACCAAGAAACCAAATAAAATTTAATTGATCCAGCCATCCAATCATTCCAAGCAAACACATTGAAAGAGCCTGGAAAATACCAATAACCTTCAGGGTGTTTTTCCCCCACCAAATTGCAGTGGAGTTGATGCCGAGTTTTACATCATCCTGCTGATCGCACAAACCATAAAAGGAATCATAGGCAATGGTTAGTGCGCTCACCGCAAAATACAGCAATAAAATTGTGGGGTTATTCAATTGCTCGGTCATTGCATAAACAATGATCACAGGATTAAAGGTCAGACCTAAAAATAATTGCGGCCCTGCAATAAATCTTTTTGTAAGAGGGTAGATAACAATCATCGCGCCAAAGGCTATGCTAACTATTAAAGTATTTATATTTGTAAGGCTTAAAAGAGCAAAGCTCAATCCCCCTAAAACAACAAACACAGACCAACCTTCAGTTGAGGTTAGTTTTTGACTTGGGAGGGGGCGATTTTTAGTGCGCTCTACATTGCCATCAAGGTCTTTGTCCCATAAATCGTTAATAACGCATCCTGCTGATCGCACCAAGATACTTCCTACAATGACGATAAATGTTTGAAGCGGCTGAAAAGATCCTTGGGTGCCAATCACTAGCGCAAGAAGTGCAGGCCACATCAATAGGTAGATACCAACTGGCTTATCCAGTCGCATCAACTCACAGATAGCTACAATTTTATTCATGGCTGGAGAAAAACCTCCATGATACTAAAGGGATAATCTCTCACTAAAAATTGAGTGCTTCTGCCCCAAACACTTTTGCCATCTACAGTTTCAAATATTGCAAATATCCTATTTGTTCTTATAAATAATTCACTCTTAAATATAAGATCACCCAAGGGCTGCTTATCAATCTTGCCTAAGTCTGCATATCCATGACTAGAAGTCTTAGGAGGAATAATACTTTTTGCATAAACCACAGGCTTTTGATCAGCATACAAGAGCACTTCTCTTATCCTCACTTCACCACCATCAATATCAAGTATCTGATACTCCTCGGGTTCAGCCACACCAAGAGAATCACTGATAATCTCGAGTTTGAACTCAGCACTTGCAGCAATCCTGCTCGTGATTGAGCCGTCTTCATGCAGCCAGCTAAGAATTTTCTGATCCTTTAGGTGTGGCTGTAAAGCTCCGCCTGTGAGCCAATCTCCTTTTCTTGTTACTTGCATTAATTAGATCTCTAAAATCTGATATTATAACTTGCTTAATTTTTCATTAATGCGACTTTTAGTCTAAAACACGAGAGAGAGAATGGAATATAAAAAATGGGAATGTATTGTATGCGGGTTAGTATATGACGAAGAGCTTGGATGGCCAGATGACGGGATTGAGCCTGGTACTAAGTGGGACGATGTCCCTGAGGACTGGTTGTGCCCAGATTGTGGAGTTGGAAAAGAAGATTTTGAAATGACAGAAATTTAATGGATACACCACAAAACCTTACAAGAAATATATTACTTGGATTGCTGTTTGGTTTTTTAGTTGGCGCCTTTCTTTATTACACAAGCTTCCTGCCTGAGTCTTTTGATGTCTTTGTAGAAACCTATATTTTTAAAATGGGCGGAGATATCTTCATGAATCTCTTGAAATTATTGGTTGTGCCATTGGTATTTTTTTCCTTGGTTACTGGTATTTCATCCATCGGTAGCTCTAAAGCCCTAGGCTCTATAACACTTAAAACAATAGGCTTGTATCTTTTTACCACTGCTGTTGCTGTTTCTATGGCCTTAATGGCTGGTGAGTTTTTTCAACCTGGCTCTGGTTACTCTGCAGACCTCAGCTCAGTTGCTCCAACTTCTTTGCCTCAAGGCCAAGGCATCTACTCAACCATCGTTGGAATCTTTCCATCAAATATTATTCAAGCCATGGCACAGAACCAAATGCTGTCCATTGTTTTTTTCAGCATTATTTTTGGAATAGCCCTGAATAAAACTGACCATTTAACAGGAAACTTTAGTGAATCCTTTGCAAAATTAAATACAGTCTTTCTGCAGCTCATTGTCATGATTATGAGCTTTGCTCCGATTGGTGTCTTTTGCTTGATTGGAAAATTTGTCATTGCTGATGGCTTAGATATTTTCCAAGATGTTCTTGTGTATGTTTTATTGCTTGTTTCTTTGCTGCTATTTCACGCCCTTTTCACTTATTCAATACTGCTGAAGTTTGTTGGAAAATTAAATCCAATAATTTTTTTTAAAAAAATGAAAAATGTTGCTTTGTTTGCTTTTTCAACTTCATCAAGTGCAGCGACTATCCCTGTTACTCTTAAAACAGTGAATCAAGACTTAGGTGTGAATCAAAACATTGCGTCTTTTGTGGTTCCTGTGGGAGCAACCATCAACATGGATGGGACAGCCATCATGCAAGGACTGGCAACTGTTTTTATTGCTCAGATGTCCGGCATTGATTTAACATTATTCCAGTACATGCAGGTTGTCTTGCTTGCTGTTGCCACTTCGATTGGGACAGCCGCCGTACCCTCAGCTGGAACCATCACCTTGATTATTATTTTGCAACAATTCAATCTGCCATTAGAAGCTATTGGAATTATTTTGGCGGTTGATAGAGTTCTGGACATGCTAAGAACTGCTGTAAATGTTTCTGGTGATGCGGCTGTTGCTTGCATAGTTGCAAAATCAGAAGGTTGCCTCGATGAAGAAATTTTCAATTCAAAGGGTTAATTATTTAATTTTTTTTGATAGAATTCACAACTCACAACATAGGAGAGAATAGATGAACATATTAATTGCACCTGCATTTGGGATTGTTGGTCTGATTGTTGCATTTATAGTCTTTAGACTAGTCATGCGATATTCAGATGGAACAGATCAAGTAAAAAAAATTGGTGACCAAATTCATAGCGGTGCCATGAAGTTTATGAAAACTGAGTACACCTATCTTTTAGTTTTTGTATCTATTTTAGTCGTTCTGGTTGGCATGTTTATTTCTAAAGAATCAGCAATTGCTGTGATTGCAGGAGCTGCATGTTCATCATTAGCTGGTTTTATTGGAATGTATGCAGCTACCAAGGCAAATGTTAGAACAGCCACTGCAGCACAAGAAGATGGAAGCGCAGCAGCCCTTAGTGTTGCTTTTTATGGCGGGTCAGTGATGGGTCTATGCGTAGCATCTCTTGGTTTAATTGGATTAGGCATTTTATTTTATTTTTACAGCGCAGATCATGTGCATGCGTTAGAAGGCTTTGGAATGGGGGCTTCGGTTGTTGCATTATTCTCAAGAGTAGGTGGTGGTATATTTACTAAGTCTGCAGATGTTGGCGCTGATTTGGTTGGAAAAATTGAAGCAGGAATTCCAGAAGATGATCCAAGAAATCCTGGCGTTATTGCTGACAACGTTGGCGACAACGTTGGAGATGTCGCGGGGATGGGCTCTGATATTTTTGAATCTTATTGTGGCTCAATGATTGCATCCATTGCTATCGCTTACACGCTAGGTTCTCAGGAAATGATGATGCTTCCTTTGCTACTTGCATCCATTGGATTGGTAGCCTCTATCCTTGGAATTATTGTGGTGAAATTGCAATCCGCTCAGTCTCCTGCAAATGCTTTGAGATCTGGAACTTTGTTAGCCCCGGCTATTTTCATAGTCATGGCTTACTTTTTAATTAATAGCATGGCTGATGTGAGTATTTCAGTCTGGTGGTCTGTCGTAAGTGGTGCAGTCGGCGGGATTTTAATTGGTCTCATTACCGAGTATTACACTGGTGGAGGCCCGGTTCAAAAAATTGCTGAATCAGGTAAAACAGGACCAGCAACAGTAATGATCTCAGGTCTTTCTGTTGGCATGCAATCTGTTGTAATTCCAATCTTAATTTTGGCCACAATCATTCTTGTTTCTACAAGTCTAGCGGGTGTATATGGAGTGGGTATAGCTGCAGTTGGAATGCTTTCCACTGTTGGTATTACCATGGCCATTGATGCTTATGGCCCAGTTGCTGATAATGCAGGTGGCATCGCTGAAATGTCTGGTATGGGCAAAGAGGTAAGAGAGATTACCGATTCATTGGATGAGCTAGGAAATACCACTGCAGCTATTGGGAAAGGTTTTGCTATTGGAGCAGCTGCCTTAGCAGCTCTTGCGATTATTTCTGCATTCTCAGCTGTGGTCACATTAAATCTTGGAGATGCTTTCACACTATCTTTGGGTCAGCCCATAGTGTTGGTTGGAATGTTTATTGGTATTTGCATACCTTTCTTGATTTCATCAATAACCATGACAGCTGTTGGCGATGCGGCATTTGAAATGATTAATGAGATCAGAAGACAATTTAGAGAAATTCCTGGATTGATGGAAGGAACAGCAGATCCAGATTCAGAAAAATGTGTTGAAATTGCAACGAAAGCTGCCTTAAAGAAAATGATATTGCCGGGTGTAATTGCTGTTGCAATGCCTCCGCTTGTTGGGTTCGGCCTAGGAGCCATGGCTCTTGGCGGCATGTTGGCTGGCGGACTTTTGGGTTGTGTGGCTTTGGCATTATTTATGGCAAATGCTGGTGGCGCTTGGGATAATGCAAAGAAATATGTAGAGAAGGGTAACTTGGGTGGAAAAGGCTCAGATGTTCATTCAGCAGTCGTTGTTGGTGATACTGTAGGAGATCCATTTAAAGATACATCAGGTCCCGCTATGAACATTTTAATTAATGTGATGGCTATAGTAAGTTTGGTGATTGCACCGCTACTTACATTAAATGGTCTTTTATAACGCTGCTTAAATTTTAAGCATCTGCAAATGCAATAGACCCTGAAATCCACCGATCAATCAATTGATTGGCTAGTTTAGGGTCTTCTTCGCAGATTTGTTCTGCAACTTTTTTTGTTTCCATAAGGTACTGGCTGTCTCGAACCAAGTTAGTGTATTTCATTGGGACTACACCAGTTTGCTGAGCTCCCATGATCTCTCCCGGTCCTCGAATCTCAAGATCCTTTTCTGCAATTTTAAAACCATCCTGCGTTTCTACAAGAACATCGAGTCTCTGTTGTGAGATATCTTTAATCTTATCCTTGTGAAGAAGAATACAAAAACTCTCTCTGCTACCTCTTCCAATCCTCCCTCTGAGTTGATGTAGCTGAGCCAAGCCAAATCGCTCTGCATTTTCAATCACCATAATATCTGCATCTGGAATATCCACTCCTACTTCTACCACTGTGGTTGAGACTAGCACCAAGGTCTCGCTATTCTTAAATTGCTCAACAGTCTCTTGCTTGTTCTTGGGTGAGAGCCTCCCATGCAAGCAACCTACTTTATTAGCAGGAAATTGTTGTGCAATGTCTTCATATGTTTCCATGACCGCATTTAAATCTAAAGTTTCCGACTCTTCGATCAAAGGACAAACCCAATAAGCCTTAGACCCAGTTTTAGTAGCAGCAATTATTCGTTCAATTAATTTCTGTTTCCCACTCAATGGCAAGCACGAGGTTGCAATTGGTTTTCTTCCAGGCGGGAGCTCATCAATAATTGAGACATCCATATTTGCATAGACACTCATTGATAGTGTTCTTGGAATGGGAGTTGCAGTCAGGGTTAGCTGATGGGGTGCTGAGGTGGCGGAGTTATTCTTTTTTCGCAGAGCTAGCCTTTGGTTCACTCCAAATCTGTGCTGCTCATCAATGACAATTAAGGCAAGGTTTCTAAAGGCCACATCTTTTTGGAATAAAGCATGCGTTCCTATAAGCATATTGACTTCTCCTTCAGCAACATCACCTAAGATCTCTTTGCGTATTTTTTTTGAAGTGCTTCCCGTTAAAAGCCTGATCTCTGATTCATTGCCTTGAAAAAATGATTTTAAGCTTAGGTAATGCTGCTCAGCAAGAAGAGTGGTCGGAGCCATAAAAGCAACTTGAAAAGATGAATCTAGAGTCAGAGCAGCTGCCAGGGCTGCAACCACTGTTTTTCCAGATCCAACATCACCTTGAACCAATCTCATCATTGGGACTTCTTTGCTGAGATCCTCTGTGATTTCCTCCACCACCCTAACTTGGGCATTTGTTAGTTGATAAGGAAAGTAATTTTTTACTGCCAAGGCCCAGGATCCATGTTGTTGATTTATGGGTGGTGCATGATGTCTCTTTTGTTTTTTTCGTAAAACAGCCATTCCTGCTTGAAATGCAATCATCTCTTCTTTAAGCAAGCGAACTCTTGCAGGATGAGAGCCTCCTGGTAATAGATCGTCAATGTCTGTGTTTGGGGGTGGATAATGAATACATTTAAGTGCAGTCATAACATCCATGTTTAGCGAGGGATCATATTTTTCTACATCTAAAAAATCACCATCGTGCTCTAAGGTTTTGATAGCAGATTGAATAAAGCCTCTAACTTTCTTTTGCCCAACACCTTTGGGCACTCGATAAACTGGAGTGAGTGTATCTTCTGTTAATGTAGAGAGAGAGTGCACCAATTTGTATTCTGGGTGAATCATCTCAAGCCCATACTTGCTTAGACTGACCTTCCCATAACAAACAATCTCAGATCCAGCTTTCAATTGTCTAGATTGCTGTGGATGAAAATAAAAAAATCTGACATTAATTTGAGCTGAATCATCTGCAGTTTTTAAAACTAACATTTTTCTTGGCCTATACAATGCTTGTGCAGTAATCACTTTTACTTTAATTAGTTTCTCTTCACCAGGAGCAATTGTGTCAACAGAGGATATTTGAGTGCGATCCTGATAGTGATATGGCAAGTGAAAACAGAGATCCCTAAGATTAAATATCCCGTTTGAATTAAGTTTCTCAACAATTGCAGGACCAATTCCCTTGAGTTGAGTTAGATCAATGTTAGCCACTTATCGATAATACTTTTAATATATGCACTTTAGAAATATATATATGAAAAAAGTATTAATAGTTGGTTACGGAGATCTAGGGCACCGCATGGCAGGTGAGCTGACGAATGTCTCTGTGATTGCTGTTTCACGCTCAAAGCCACTGAGCAGTCCTAACGTTCAATGGGTTGAATGGGATTGGTATTCAGGCAAAAAGCTTCAGGTCAATGAAACTCACTTTGATACAATCGTTCTTATTCCCAAGCCTAATGGATCAGATGAAGGTGGTTACAAGAAAGGATACATTGATGGAGTATCGTCTATCCTGTCTCAGATTGACGCTTTGAATTATGACCAGCTGATTGCGATTAGCTCGACAAGAATTTATGGCACAAAAAATGGAAAAGACATAACTGAATCATCAATTCCTGAGCCTGATGATTTTCGAGGAAAGATTATTTTGCAATATGAGCAGCTTGTGGTGGAGCAATCAAAAATTGCACCATTGATTTTGAGGCCTTCGGGCTTGTACTCTGAAGGCAGTCATTGGATGCAAAGAGTGATCAATGAATTTACCGGCTCAAAGTTTCAGCTTTCTACCAGATCTGCCAATCGCTTTAGTCGAGATGTGCTTGCCCATATTATTGCAAAATGTATCCTTCAACAGGAGATGAGGAGCTTAAGCGGAAGTCTTATTTGTAGTGAGCCAGCCAAGGAATATGCCCAGATTTACAAAGAACTTTTTGCAGATAATCTGTTTGAAGATTATTTTGCTATTCCAGCCAAAAACTCTCCAGTTAAAACTTTTAAATCTCAAAAGTTATTTGATCTAGATATAATGGGATAATGCTTCAATAAATTTAATGGGATTCAAATGTTTCAAAGTATGACTGGCTATGGGAATGGAAAAATTTCTTTAAAAGATGCAGAAGTTTTGTGTGAAATTAAATCTGTAAATAACAGATTTATAGAGTTTTCATTTCGTAGTCATAGCTTATCAAACCCTCTTGAAGAGCATGTAAAAACCCAGCTTAAAAAGAAGTTCTTAAGAGGCTCCTTTGAGGTCAAAATTAATGACAACCTCAAGCCTGTGCACTCGTACTCTATCAATGCAGCAAGTCTTAAAAATCTAAAATCTTCACTCCATGCAAGCAAAAATTTTCTTGATGATGAATTGAGGCTTAGCGATATTAAAGATATCCCAGGTCTTTTACATGTGAGCACTTCCAAGAGAGATCTCTCTAGTGCAACAAAAAAAGCTCTAACTCTAGCAATGAAAAATCTTGAAGAATCACGGCTTAAAGAGGGTCAAAAAATTGAAAAAATTGTTTCCTCAAAAATTTCCTTTTTGCAGTCATCGCATCGAAAAATCTCTCAATCAGCTTCATCGCTTTTAAAACATCGCATTGCTGGTATTAAAAGCAAAATGCTCAAGCAAAAAATTGATCTGACCCCAGATGATCTAGCTCATCAATTATCAACCGTTGAGCTCAAGCATGATATTGCAGAAGAGCTCGAGAGAATACATTTCCACCTAGAGTCACTGCATAAACTTTTTAAGCAAAACTCTGCGCATGGAAAAAAAATGGACTTCATTCTTCAGGAGTTATTTAGAGAGGTCAACACTCTGTCTGTAAAAATAGAGAAACCTAATCTTAAAGATCTTGCTTTAACAATGAAGCTTCGAGTTGAAGAGCTTAGAGAGCAAGCTCAAAACCTAGAATAAATGAGAGAACCAAACCTCTTTTTGATCTCAGCACCCTCTGGCACTGGTAAGTCAACACTTATTAATTCAGTGCTTGCGATGGCAGATCAAACAAGCTTACCTTTGGAGCTCTCTATTTCATCCACCACAAGAGAACCAAGACAAGGCGAGTCAGATCAAGATCATTATTTTTTTATTTCCTTAGAGGAATTTCACAAGCTAAGAGAACAGGATTTTTTTCTTGAGTATGCAGAGGTCCATGGTAATTATTATGGAACCTCATTTGAGTTTGTGCGCTCAAAGCTTGAATCTGGTGTAAATCTCATCTTGGAAATTGATGTGCAGGGATTTCGTCAAATTAATGATTTAGATTTAAGCTATAAATCTATTTTTATTCTACCTCCCTCAATGCAGGCCTTAGAGGACCGTATTAAAAATAGGGGTGATGAGGATGCAACTGCTATTGAGCTAAGGCTCAAAAATGCAAAAGAAGAGCTAACTTTTGCTAGTGAGTATCAACATATTATCAAAAATGATTCATTTGAGCTTGCAGCAAAGCAGTTATATGCAATTATTGCCCAAGATGATGCATATCAAGACAAAAATCACGAAGAGCTGCAACAGTTTTTAGCTCAGCTATTGTCTTCTTAGGTAAATAAGAACTAAAATACGCTCCCGGAGAAAAACATTATGGCAAGAATTACAGTAGAAGGTTGTTTGGACAAAGTATCAAGTAGATTTGAGTTAATCCTTTTGGCTTCTGGAAGAGCAAGACAGCTTTCAACAACAAGCAGAGAGCCTCTAGTTGAATGGGAAGATGATAAGTCCACCATCGTTGCTTTAAGAGAAATTGAAGAGGGATTGATTACTAAAGAAATCTTAGATAAAACTCTTGAAGAAGATGTGTTGCTCGATGAGTTTGCGCTTGACAGGCATAAGCCTCAAGAAGACCTAATCGGTTAATGTTAATTCAGGAACCTGTTTTTGAGTGACAGAGCCCTCTCCAGAATTTCTTTATTAGATTTTTCTAATAAAGCATTGCTTTTAGATCTTCCAACAACTACTTACGATCTTGCTAAGGAGTATTTCTCTTCTAAAGAGCTTGATCTGCTCAAAACTTCTTACAATGTCGCATTCGAGGCACACAAAGAGCAATGTAGAAAAGATGGCTCTCCCTATATCACCCATCCAGTTGCAGTATCGAGTATTTTATTGCAGCTGAACTTAGATGTGGAGACTGTTTGCGCAGGAATGATGCATGATGTTTTAGAAGACAGCTTTATAAAGAAAACAACATTAGAAAAGCTCTTTGGTAAAGATATTGTTGGTCTGGTTGATGGAGTAAGCAATCTTAATAAATTAGACTTTAATAACATTGCTGATCGCGATGCTAACAATTTACAAAAAATGGCTCTGGCAATGTCAAAAGATATACGTGTCATCATTGTTAAATTGTGTGATCGATTGCACAACATGAGAACCATTGAGTTTCTTCCAAGGGATAAGCAGATTAGAAAATCTATTGAAACTCTTGAGCTTTATGGCCCAATTGCAATCCGTATAGGGATGCAGAATATCCGAGAAGAGTTAGAGAATCTAGCATTTGAATGCCTTCATCCTATGCGTGCCAGAATGCTTAAATCTGCGATCAAGCAAGCTGTGGGTGGCAGAAAATCAATTATTTCTAAATTGCGCAAGCAATTTAAATACCATCTAAAAAATAGAGATATTCAGGCTACCGTTCAGGGGAGAGAGAAAGGGCTTTACAGCATTTATAGAAAAATTAAGCAAAAGAAAAAACCTTTTTCTGAAATTCTTGATGTGTATGCATTTCGAGTACTTGTAAATTCTGTTGATGATGCATATCGCGCCCTAGGAGTCATTCATAACCTTCACAAGCCAATTGAACAAAGATTCAAAGATTATATTGCTATTCCTAAATCTAATGGCTATCAAGCGATTCATACCTCTCTCATAGCTTTAGATGGAGTGCCCATTGAGGTACAAATTCAGACTGAAAGCATGGAGGTAATTGCAGAGACAGGTATTTCTGCCCATTGGTCATACAAAACCAAAGATCAGGCTTCTACTCAGGCTATAGGTGCAAAGCGTTGGGTTGAAGGTTTTATAGATTTAAAGAAAAGCTCAAAAGACTCTCATGAGTTTGTAGAAGCTATCAAGACAGATTTAGTCTATGACGAAGTTTATGTTTTTACGCCAAAAGGAAAAATTGTTAATTTAAAAGCTGGATCTACTCCCATAGATCTTGCCTACGAACTGCACACTGAACTTGGTAATAGAGCAATAGCTTGCAAGGTTAATAGGAAATATGCACCCTTAAATATCCAGCTTGATAATGGTCAATCTATTGAAATTATTACAGCGCTGGATTCTGAGCCTAACCCCGAATGGCTCAATTTTGTTGTGACAAGTAAGGCTCGCACCGCTATTAGATCTTCCTTAAGGAATCAAAAAGTCTCTCAATCACGCAAAGCAGGCAAGCTGATGCTAGAAGCCGAATTAAAAAGAGGAGGAGTCTCTCTAAGTCAATATCGTGGAAGCACACTGTCAAGAATTCTTGAAGCATTGGGCGTGAGATCGCTAAATGGTCTGCTAACTGATCTTGGATCTGGAAAGAAAACAGGGGCTTTTGTTGTCGAAAGATTTTATGAGGGCTTAAAAATCAGGAAAGATAAGCCCCTTGCAGTGAAGGAGATGGTAGTCACTGATCATAAGATCGAAGGGGTGCCCGTTGTTTATGCCAAGTGCTGTATGCCAATTCATGGCGATCCCATAACTGCACATTCAGATACAGATCGCGGGGTGGTCGTTCACCATTCAAGATGTCAACAAGTTACCCCCCATTCTAGTGACACCTCGCGTTACTTCCCGTCAATATGGGGAACAAACAAGCAGGAACTCCATTACAAAGCTCACATTAAAATTCATGCTCAAGATCAACCAGGCATTCTTTCAGATATTGCTTCTATTTTCACCAAAGCAAATCTAAATTTAGTTAATATTCAAAGCCGAGACATAGATTCAATGATGGTAGAGTTTATCGCAGAGGTTGATATTTTAAACTCGGACTCTCTCTTAAGATTGATGATAAAATTGCGCACATTAAAGTATGTAAGTAGTTGCTCTAGAATTATTAACGATAAAAAAACACAAAATGAAAAAACCTATTTTTACAAATAAAGCACCAGCAGCAATCGGTCCTTATTCTCAAGCTGTGGCTTTTGAGAACCTTGTATTTATTTCCGGACAAATTCCATTAGATCCAGTCTCTGGAGAGCTGCGTAATGAATCTTTCGAAGCAGAGGTCCATCAAGTGATAAATAATCTAGAGGCTATCTGCATTGAGTCTGGAGGTGGTCTTGATAGCATTCTAAAGTTAACAATCTTTTTAACAGATCTACAAAATTTTGATCATGTAAATGCCATTATGGAGCAGACGTTCTCTCAGCCTTATCCTGCACGTGCAACAGTAGAGATTTCAAGATTACCAAAAAATGTAAGCATTGAAATGGATGCGATCCTCGCAGTTAAAAGCTAGTGTTTAAGAACCTACTCAATCTTTCCGATCTTCAAGAAGAAGATGTTCTCAAGCTCATTGAGTTAGCTAATAATTTTAAAGATGGCGAAGTGGCAGCGTATCGCCAAGAGAACCTTTTTCCAGATAAAACCATTGCGACGGTCTTCTGTGAGCCAAGCACAAGAACAAAACTTTCGTTTGAGCTAGCAGCACACAACTTGGGAGCAAAATTTATAGATTTTGACTTAACTAATTCATCCATTCAGAAGGGTGAAAGCCTTGAAGACACCATTGAAGCCATGGCAATGATGGGGGTAGATGTTTGCGCCTTACGTCACAGCAGTTCGATCATTCATGATTTGGCTGAACGCTTTCCTCAAATGCAATTTATAAATGCAGGCGAGGGCTCAGTTGCTCATCCATCTCAAGGATTGGTTGACTTGATGACAATTCAAGAATCTAAGAAAAGCTTTAAAGATCTCAACATTAGTATTGTTGGTGATTTGGATCACTCAAGGGTTGTTAGATCATTTCTTGAGGCAATTGCATTGGTTGGATATAGCACTCTTACTTTTTGCGGTCATCCTGATCTTTGCACAAGCTTTGTTGACACCCCAGTTGGAAACTTTGAACCTGATCTTTCTGCAGCCATTCAAGATTCTGATGTAGTAATGGCTTTACGAATTCAAAACGAGCGCCTTGAAAGCAAATTAACCATTGGTGCAGCTGATTACATTGACCGCTATCAAATTAACGTTGATACCCTTCAAGCTGCAGCTCCAGATTGTATTTTGATGCACCCTGGACCAGTGAATATTGGAATTGAGCTGGACAAAGAGGTGCTTGAGCTGGAGAACTCCAAGATTAAAAATCAAATCTTCAATGGCGTAGGAATGAGGATGGCAATCCTTACTTCAATTTTTTCTCAAGCATAAATTTTTTGACTGTTTCCACTGTGTTGATGGTGGCTTGATCAATTTCAATATTAATTAAATCTCCTTTTCCAATGCTGCCGAATGTTGATATTTTTAGAGTTTCAGGAATTAAATGAATATCAAATGAAGCCTTAAAGACCTTGCCAATGGTCAGACTGCAACCATTGAGTCCCACGTAACCTTTGTAGAAAATATATTGCATAAATTGTTTTGGTAGCTCAATTCTGAGATCTATTGCGCCACCGTTTACAGCAAGAGCTTTAACTACTCCTGTGGTGTGAATATGGCCTGAGACCAAATGACCGCCGATTTCCGATAAGGCTGTCATTGATCGCTCTAAATTTACTATTGTTTTATTTACCAATAATCCTAAGTTAGATTTAGAAAGAGTTTCCTCAATCACATCAAACTCTAGTAATCCTGTCCCAGATTTTTTACTTGTTAAGCACACCCCATTCACAGAAATGCTGGCACCACGTTTAAGATTTTTTGAAAATGCTGGAGGGGCCTTGATGGCCATAGACATGTAACCCTCTCTTGCAATCATGTTTGTAACTTTGCCCTTTGCTGTAACAATTCCAGTAAACATTTTTAAGCTCCCCACCTTTTTTGATATACTTCAAATTCATTCACGTGCTTGTTAAAATGGTCATCAGTTTTTAAAAACTGAATCAATGTGTCTAAATCAATAATAGATTGCACAGTAATACCAAAATCTCTCTCTAGCTCTTCTTTTGCACCCAACTTATTAGAACCTTTTTCCTGTCGATTGAGGCCCACAATTAAGAGCTTGGGCATGGCTCCAAGAGCTTGAATTAATTCGATTGATTCTTTGGCCGCTGTTCCTGCTGATAGCACATCATCGATGATCATCACATCGCCATGAGGACTTGCCCCTATAATATTTCCACCTTCACCGTGGTCTTTCGCTTCCTTGCGATTGAATGATAGGGGGTAATTTCTTCCTCTTTGACTTTGCAAGGTTGCCACCATGGAGCCTAAAAATATACCCTTGTAAGCTGGACCAAAGATACAGTCATAGCGGACCCCAGATTGCTTGATTGCTTCTTCATAACAGAGACTTAATTCATGCAAATTGCAGCCATTAAGCATATTCGCGGCATTAAAAAAGTATGGACTTGATCTGCCAGACTTGAGGGTAAAGTTTCCAAACTCTAGAGCCTTTGACTCTAAAGCTAATTGTATAAATTTAGTTTGAAATGGCTTTAGGCCAAGCATGATTTTTGAATTTTAATAATGTCTGCTATTCCTGCAGATGCAATCTCCAGCATAGAATCTAACTCTTCTTTACTGAATGGACTTACTTCTGCAGTGCCTTGAACCTCGATCATCCCTCCATGCTCAGTCATGACCACATTTAAATCTGTATCTGCAGTACTATCTTCTTCATAATTTAAATCTAATATGGGCTCTCCATCCTTCATGCCAATTGAAACGGCTGCAACGTATTGCTTAATTGCTCTATGATCATCATGAGATTCCTTGATCGCTTGAAATAATGCTGCACATGCTCCAGAAATAGAGGCTGTTCTTGTGCCACCATCTGCCTGGATGACATCACAGTCTATGCTTATAGTTTTACCTTTCAGAAATTTTAAATCAACTGCTTGTCTTAATGACCTACCAATTAATCTTTGTATTTCCATTGTGCGACCACTTTGCTTGCCCCTAGCAGACTCTCTGTTCATCCGCTCATGAGTCGACCTAGGAAGCATTCCATACTCAGCAGTAATCCAGCCCTCATTTGAACCACGCATCCATCTTGGAACATGGTTTTCTATAGATGCAGTGCAGATCACATGAGTGTCACCAAACTTCACCAGCGCCGATCCCTCGGCATGCCTATTGACCCCGAGCTCAATTTCTATTGGTCGCATTTCATTATTCTGTCTATTGTTGTTTCTTTCCATGGTTATATTATATCTCTTTAAATGGTTCTATAATTTCTGAGAGAGGAAAAAAAACTATGAAACATTTCGCCCCATTACTTATCTTTATTTTTTTTATTGCAAGCTGCACAGATACCAACATGCCTGATGAGGCGGGGTTAAAAAATACGGATCAATCCATTGCTTTTAAATCGACTTACAAGCCTATGGCATCGGAGTCTGTTCTTTTTAAAAATGCAAATTTCTATGATGGTCTTGGAGGAGAGTTTTTAAATTATGATCTGCTAGTCTCTGATGGAAAAATTTCAGAATTTAGGCAGGGCATTGTTGCTGAAGGAGTAAAAATTATTGATGCATCAGATAAGTGGATGTCACCTGGAATTATAGATATTCATTCGCACATGGGTGTTTACTCTGCTCCTGGTGTCAGCACAAGTTCTGATGGCAACGAAGCAACATCACCAGTAACTGCTGAGGTTTGGGCTGAGCATTCAGTTTGGACTCAAGATCCTCAGTTTGCTCTTGCCTTAAAGGGTGGAGTGACAGCCTTTCATGTTCTTCCTGGCTCAGCAAATTTGTTTGGTGGAAGAGGCACTACATTTAAAAATGTTTCTCAAAATACAATTCAAGCAATGAAGTTTCCTGGAGCTCCGCACTCATTGAAAATGGCATGTGGAGAAAATCCTAAAAGAGTTTACGGGAGAAAGGGCCAATCTCCAGCAACTAGAATGGGTAATATGGCTGGCTACAGAGCGGCATGGATTAATGGAGCTGAATATCAAAAAGGCATGAATGAAGATGATAAAAATGATAGACCTACCAGAGACTTGGCCATGGACACACTAAAAGGTGTATTGGATGGAGAGATTCTTATACAAAATCATTGCTACCGAGCTGAGGAGATGGCAATGATGGTCGAGCTATCTAAAGAGTTTAATTATAAAATCACTGCTTTTCATCATGCAGTCGAGGCATATAAAATTGCTGATTTATTGGCGGACGAGGGAATTTGTGCAGCTATGTGGGCAGATTGGTGGGGTTTTAAGCATGAAGCCTATGACATGGTGCAAGCAAACATTGCAATTATTGATCAAGCAAGAAATGGCACAGGTTGCGCGATTGTTCATTCAGATGATGCTGTCGGAATTCAGCATCTTAACCAAGAGGCATCCAAAGCTTTGGCAGCAGGGAATAGAGCTGGTTTCACCATTTCCAAAGCTCATGCTATGAGGTGGATTACAAGCAACCCAGCAAAAGCTGCGGGTGTACTAGATCAGACAGGCAGCATAGAAATTGGTAAAGATGCTGATTTGGTTGTTTGGACAGGCGATCCCTTTAGCGTCTACTCAAGAGCCGAGCAGGTCTTCGTAGATGGAGCACTTGCTTTTGATCTAAATGATCCAAAAGTTCAGCCAATCACAGATTTCGATTTAGGCATTATTCAGCCTCAAACAAACAGGGTGCAATAACATGAAAAAGCTAACTTTAATTTTTATCTCTATTTTTGCAATTGGGTCTTCTGCAGATTCTATTCTTTTAAAAGGGGGTATGCTGCATAAAGGCACTGGTGAAGCAGCTTCACTTCAAGATATTCTTATCACGGGAGATGTTATATCTCGAGTAGGAAGAAATTTATCTATTGATGCCAACACTAAGGTTATTGAGCTCAATGGATTGCCCGTGACACCCGGTTTGCTGTCTCCGATGAGCAACCTTGGTATTACCGAAATTAATGCGCTTGATGTAACAAGAGATGATGAATCTTTCTTGTTGAAAGCAGGCTTTAGTATTTTTAATGCATTTAATCCTCACTCTATCGGCATTCCCTGGAATAGAAGCAATGGCTTAACCGGGGCCATTTCATCTCCATCTTCTAGCGATTTTCCATTTTTTGGTCTTGGCTCATTTTTTGTTTTGGATGGCAGTCTCGATGTAATAGGCACGAAAGATGTTGTAATGTTTGGTCGTATTGGTTCCTCTTATGGCTCTAGAGCAGAAACTCTTGAATTAATGGAATCATTGCTTGAGCTTGGAAAAAAATCTGGCATAAGCCCTGTAGAAGATCTACTTGACTCAGCTTTGGCTGAACAATTCAATTTACAAGCTCAAGATATAGAAGCTTTGGGTCAACTGACAAATAATGATCTTCCTTTTGTTTTAGAAACCAATAGAGCCATTGATATTCTTCAAGCTTTGAAGCTGAAGAAAAAATTCAACCTTAATTTAATCCTGGCAAGTGTAGAAGAGGCACCGATGGTTATTGATCAAATTAAAGCTAGCAATACCCCAGTCATTATCGATCCTATGGATAATATCCCGAACTCCTTTGATGAGCTTGGATCAAGTCTAGAGCTTGGAAAAATTTTAGATGATGCTGGGATTAGGATTATGTTTAGTACTCAAAGAAGTCATAACTACCATTTGATGAGACAGGGATCAGGCAATGCTGTTGCTTATGGCATGTCTTATGAAACAGCAATTAGAGGTATGACAAAAACCGTAGCGGAAAGTTTTAATCTGAAAAATAGAGGCTCTATTGAAGAGGGTCATTATGCTGACATAGTTGTATGGGATGCAGATCCTTTAGAGCCATCCTCATTTCCAAGCTACGTAATGATTAATGGGGAGATGCAGGATCTAGCATCCAGATCATCTAAGTTAACTGAGCGTTATACAAATACAGAAGACAAGCCATCCTCATATAAGCATTAATTAGGAATTACAGGATTTGTTTTTTGGAGAGCTACCCTAAAAGATCTTTTACTAAATTGCTAACAATCGCCATGTCAGCCTTTCCTTCGAGCTTGGGCTTAATATCGCTCATCAATTTTCCCATATCCTTCATGCCCTCTATGGACAGGCTATGAATTGATTCTTGAATAATTGCTGTGATTGCATCTTCTGTATGTTGCTCTGGAAGATAGCGTTCAATTACTGAGAGCTCTTTTTGCTCAATTTCTACAAGATCTTCTCTGCCACCATTTCTAAATTGTTCAATGGAATCTCTACGCTGCTTAACATTCTTATTGATAAGAGTCGCAATAATCTCATCACTAGCTTCAGTTCTATTATCGATGGAATATTTTTGAATATCTGCAAGCAGCATTCTGATGGTATCTCTGGACAAAACATCCTTCGACAGCATTGCTGTTTTTAAATCAGAATTGAGGGTGTCGATTAACGACAACTTAGCGATAGGATCTTTGTCTTGAGAAGGCAAACTTCCTGTTAGTCTTATGTGCTCTTTTTACAGCAGCAGCCATTTTTCTTTTTCTAACAGCGGTTGGTTTCTCATAGAATTCTCTTGCTCTAATCTCAGGAACTATTGCAGCTTTCTCGCAAGCACGCTTAAATTTTCTAAGACCAACGTCAAAGTATTCTGTTTCTTTTATTATTATTGAAGGCATAATTGCTGAGTAGTTTATTCTTTTTAGACGGGGATTGCAAAAATTTTTTATGATTACCTTAGGCATTGAAACTTCTTGTGATGAAACAGCTGTCGCTCTCTATGATTCAAATCAGGGACTAGTTGGGGAGGCGGTATTTTCTCAAATTGAACTCCACAGTGAATATGGCGGAGTGATCCCTGAATTAGCCTCAAGAGATCATTGTCAAAAAATTACTTCTATATTTCAAGAGGCTTTAGGGATATTTGCTCCAAGTGAGATTGATCAAATTGCATACACTGCAGGTCCTGGACTGTTAGGTGCTTTGTTGATTGGTGAAAGTTTTGCACAAGGGCTCTCTATTGCCCTAAATAAACCCCTAATACCTATTAATCATCTTGAGGCGCACCTCATGGCTCCATTTTTAGATGGGGGCGAAGTGAACTTTCCTTTTTTAACTCTTTTAGTATCAGGCGGTCATTCTCTTATTGTGGATGTTGAAGATCTAGACCATTATCAAATCTTGGGGCAGTCCAGAGATGATGCTGTTGGAGAGGCCTTTGATAAAGTAGCCAAATTACTTGATCTTGGATATCCAGGGGGACCAGAGATTGAAAAGTTAGCACAAGATGGTGACCCCACCAGATTTAACTTTCCTCAACCTATGCTGCACAGCCAGGACCATGATTTTAGTTTCAGCGGTCTTAAGACCGCAGTGCTCTATGCCGTGCAGGCACTGGATGAGCTTACTCCCAGAACAAAATCTGATATTGCTGCCTCTTTTCAGCATGCTGCTACCGAAGTTCTGATTAGTAAGATTTCTAAAGCTTTGATAGAGACGGGCAGAAAGTCCGTTGTTCTGGCTGGTGGCGTTGCTGCTAATACTATGTTGAGAGAGAAAATTACTTTATTGCAGGATCGCCTGGGAGTAAAAGCTATATATCCTTCCATGTCTCACTGCACAGATAATGCTGCCATGATCGCATATCTTGGCAGTTTAAAAAGCAACGATTGCTTGCAGGAAATATCTTCACGGGCTCGCCCTAGATGGCCATTAGGGGAGGTAATTTTATGAGTGATGTAATTTATATAAAAGATCTGAGGGTTCACACGATCATTGGGCTTTATGGCTGGGAGAGAGAGGTCAGACAAGAGGTTAGCATTGATCTAGAAATTCCAATTGATGGAAGAGCTGCTGCCGCAAAAGATGCAGTCGAGGATTCGATCGACTATAAAGCTGTTACTAAAGACATCATAAAGTTTGTCGAAGATTCTTCATTTCAACTGCAAGAGTCTTTGGCAGAGGGGATTATTCAGCTTCTTAAAAAGAACCATGGTATTTCCTCATTAAAAATAAGACTTTCTAAGCCAGGAGCTTTGAGAAATGCTCAAGATGTTGGCATCATTTTCGAAAGATGATGCACTATTTTCTTTCATTGGGTAGCAACGTTAATCCAGAGTCTAATATAGAACTAGCGATTATTGAGTTAACTAAAATTCTTGAAGAACTAAGATGCTCCTCCACTATAAAAACTAAAGCTGAGGGCTTTGAGGGTAAAGATTTTTTAAACCTTGTGGTCGCTGGTTATAGCAACCTTGGTTTTGATAAGTTTAATCAGCTTCTTAAAACAATAGAAGATTTAGCTGACAGAGATCGTACGCAACCTAAATTTAGTAATAGAACGCTGGACATAGATATTGTCCTTCAGCTTGACAGCGAAGAAGAGATTTTATATGAGAGTGATGAAGTGCAGAAATACACTTTTGTTTCAGAGCCTTTGAGCGAACTTTTATAGTTTTTGATAACAAATCTTATTTAAAATATGTCTCTACAACTGCCCATGCACCCTGTGAAAGTGGGAACACCTGCTTGCCTCTTTCTTCTGCATGTTTGCTTGCTGCAGTGCCATCTCGCATTCTTCCAAGAATTCCCTGACAGATAGCCGCAAGCTTAAAAAGATTAAACGCCATATAAAATTCCCAGTTCTTTGATAGATCTTTTCCAGTAATTTCAGAGTACATGTCACGATATTCAAATTCATTGGGTATACCCAAGTCTTTCAGTAATTTATGGTCTTGAAACTCTGGTTGGATTCTCCAAGTCATGCAGTGATAGGAAAAATCTGAAATGGGATGGCCAAGTGTTGATAATTCCCAGTCAAGAACACCAATTACCTCATTGTTTTTGTAGATCATGTTATCAAGCCTAAAATCACCATGAACAATAGAGGTCTCATCATCGTCAGGAATGTTTTCTGGTAGCCATTTAATAAGATTATCCATCTCTGTAATGGTCTCTGTTTCTGAGGCAAGGTACTGCTTGGTCCATCTGCTAACTTGTCTTGCAACATAGTTGCCAGGCTTTCCATAATCACCAAGACCCACATTTTCAAAATTAACCTGATGCAATTTAGCCAAGACCATATTTTTTTGTTTATAAATTTTTTGTCTTTGTTCTGGTGTGTGGTTTGGAAGCATATGATCCCAATAAATATCACCATCTAGAAAATCCATTACAAAGAAGGGAGTTCCTGCAACAGTTTCATCTTCACATAATCCATATGTCTTAGGCACCGGAACATCTGTATGCTCAAGCGCAGTAATCACCTTATATTCTCTATCCACTGCATGCGCAGACTTCAGCAATTTTCCGGGCGGCTTTCTTCTTAAAACAAGTTTTTGATTCTCAGCGGTGATTTTGTATGTAGGGTTTGATTGCCCTCCCTTGAATTGCTCCACCAAAAGAATTTTTCCAGCATCTGGGATGATATCCCCAATCCATTGCTGTAGCCTTGCCTCATCAAGCCTTAGATTATCTGCAACTTCTTTTGTTCCAGAATATATATCGGTATTTTTATTATCATCCATTAGAGTGATTTTCCTCCATCAATATTTATGGTTTGTCCGGTGACATATGTCGCCTCAGACAGAAACAGTGCAGCTTGTGCTATGTCATGCTCTGTTCCCAATCTTCCCAAGGGAATGGTTCCTATAATGGCTTCTTTTTGAATTGCTGACCACTCTTTGTGCGGTGGTTCCAGGATCGCACCAGGCGCTATAGCGTTGACCCTGATTTGAGGTGCTAAGTCTTTGGCCAATGCCTCTGTGATAGTGCTCAAGCCTGCTTTTGCAGCAAGATATATTGCATGATTGGCAATAGGTCTTTCGATATTGATGTCGGTTATGTTGAGCACAAACCCTTCATTCTTTTTAAGCTCCTTTTGCAGTGCCTGAATTAAAAACAATGGTGCTTTGAGGTTACTTCCCATAAGAGCATCCCAATCGCTATTTGAAAAATCCTCCATGGGTGTTGAGTAAAAAGTCGATGCATTATTTATAAGCGCATCCACTCGATTGAATGCAAGTAAGGCATTCTTCGCTAAAAATGTAACATCTTCTAGATTATCAAGATTTGCTTGGATAGTTGATGCGCTATTCTCACGAATAGCATTCATTTCTTCACTCAGCTTTTCAGCATCAGAGTTAGAGGAATTAAAATGAATAATGACATTCCAATCAGCATTAAAAAAAGTCCAGGCCATCTCCCTGCCTATTCTTTTGGCTGCGCCAGTAATTAAAATAACTTTATTCATAATAGTTTGTGCAAAGCATCATAATAAAGTAAATGCTTTCTTTCGGATACTTGCAAATGATCAACTTGTGCTAAGACTTGAAAATCAATGCCGTTAGTCTTAGTAAGAATATCTTCGATGTATCTTTTTTGATCTTTCAGTATGTTCATGGATAACATAATCATCAACTCATCGTAATTTCTAGGAACGTTTAGGGCTTCAATTAAGAGCAACTTTTCTTCTACGATTGAGCAATCTACAATTTCTAGAACCTTCATCAAAGCTTCAGCAGCATTAGTGTATGACTTAGGTACTGGCAAGTTAGCACCAAGGGAAAAGCCATTAGCTCTTTGAAGTTCTGCCCACTTTAGCGTCGGCGAAGATTCCTCGCAGCTTACAACCTTTAAGCTATCAAACCATGGGCTTTGTAGCGAGTATTCCAATAAGCTATAAAAAAAATTTTGAGAATAGGGGTTCGAGAGGGCGCGTTGAACTTCCATCCATATTCGATCAGCAGACAATGATGCTAATTCTTTAGAATGAGAGATGATATCTAGTAGAGCAAGCGTAGAGCTAGCTACTGAAAAATCTTGGAGATGAGCATAGGTTTTAAACCTTGCGAGCCTTAATGCTCTGAGAGGGTCCTCTGAAAAAGCATTAGATACATGTTTAAAAATCTTGTGTTTTATATCACCTGCTCCACCAAATGGATCAATGAGATCCCCTGCAGTATTTTTGGCTATTGCATTGATAGTAAAGTCTCTTCGCTTGAGGTCATCTTCAATGGTAACTTCTTCACCACAATAAAAATTAAATCCCTTATACCCCACACCAGATTTTTTCTCTGTTCGAGCAAGAGCATATTCTTCCTTTGTTTGGGGGTGCAAGAATACTGGGAAATCCTTTCCTATTGGCTTAAATCCCATTTCTTCCATCTTTTTAGGGCTCGATCCAACAACAACCCAGTCCCTATCATTTGGTATAACACCTAGAAGCTCATCTCTGATGGATCCACCTACTTGAAATATTTCCATGCTAATAATTAATTACAAATTTTTTACAGTCATCTAATCTTATGGCTGTTAGCTTACCCTTCCAAACACAGCCGGTATCAAGACCAATAAAATGCTTATTGCCTGTCTTCCCATTTAATGCAGCCCAGTGACCGAAAACATAATAATCTTGTTTGCTGATGTATTGTTTAGATGTGTATTGAAACCATGGTTTGTATCCATCTTTGGGATCGATACCAGAATTTTTTAAGTCCAACTTTGAATTGTTGCTAACAAAACGCATTCTTGTGAAGTAGTTAATAATTGTTCTGACTCTAGCATCCCCGGTCAAATCATCATTCCATCTTTTAGGGTGATCGCCCCACATCGCTTTTAAGGTATGTTTAGGTTTTGTTTGAAGCAACGCAGAGGCTTCTTTTGCAAGTTTCTGCGCCTTACTTGGCGACCATATTTCTGGAACTCCGGCATGGGTAATCCAGAATTCTTTTTGTACATTTTGCTGATTAATATTTATGAGCAATGGGCGAGAAATGAGCCATTTAAAGATCTTAATATGGTTTTTTGCAGTTACGATATTTTTAAGCTTTCCCTTAGGTTTGTCGATAGACATCAGATAGAGAAGATAGAGGTCATGGTTGCCCAGCACTGTTTTCACAGCGGGCTCATTCATGCAAAAGTTTAATACCTCTAGGGATTTAGATCCTCGGTTCACTAAATCACCAGTCAATATCACTTTATCTATTTGAGGATTAAAACTAATTTTTTTAAGCAGCCTCTGGAGCTGATCAAAACAACCATGAACATCGCCTATGACGTAAGTACTCATATCAATCTTCTATTTCTAGTGTGTTAAATATATTTACAAAGTTATCAAGGGTTAACTCTTCTGCTCTAGAGATAGGGTTGATGTTCAGAGCTTCAATATCGCAGTTTAATTTTTTTATATTATTTTTGATGCTCTTACGTTTGCTTGAAAATGCTTGATCTATAAAGGATGAAAAAGATTTGAAATCTTTCAAAAAAATTTTAGACTCTTTGCGCGGGATAAGCCGAATTAATGATGACTGAACCTTTGGCTTAATATCAAAAGCTTCTGGAGGAACATCAAATAAGATCTCACTTTCAAAAAATACACCAAGTTTTATACCCAATCTTCCCCAGTTTCTTGTGCTCTCTTTTGCACAGATTCTCTGAGCAACTTCTTTTTGAACCAGGAAGTGCATGTCATTGATGTGATCTGTGAAGTGAATAAGTTTTAAAATAATCTGTGTAGAAATATTGTATGGAAGGTTGCCGACAATTTTATAATTACCATTACGTAAAAAATCCAATGAATGATGCAACACATCCCCATGAATAAAGTCATGTTTTTCATGGGAAAATTTGTCTTGTAGAAATGAGATATTTTTTGGATCAAGATCCATTGCAATGAGCTCTCTTTCAGATCCATGTAATAAATTTGTGAGTGCACCCATTCCCGGTCCAATCTCAAAAATTAGATCATTCTTTTTTGGATTAATGGCACGTGTAATTTCAAATAAAATGACCGGATCCACCAGGTAGTTTTGACCAAGTGCACGACGATGGTTTCTATTACTCACTTTGCTTGAGCTAATGCTTGAGCAAGAGCTTCTTTTACAGAGCCCATGTTTGGTTTTATTTTGCCTGCAAGATTTAGGGCGGTGCCATGATCCACTGATGTTCTAATAATGGGAGTGCCAAGGGTAATGTTTACAGATTTACCGAAGCTTAGCGCCTTAAGTACAGGCAAGACTTGATCATGGTACATGCCGATGTATGCATCTGTTATCTTGCGCTGCTTGTTATTAAAAGCTGTATCTGCAGAGATAGCATCTGATACGTTGATGCCCATTTTTCTACAGGCAATTGCAGCAGGATTGATAGCAGTGATTTCCTCTTGCCCAATTTTGCCATCTTCGCCAGCATGAGGGTTCAATCCTAGCAAAGTAATGACAGGGCGATCAATTTTAAACTTCTCTACCAAGCCTTGATGGACAGTTTTAATCGTTGCAACAAGACTTTTTTTGCTTATGTGACTTGGAACACTGGAGATGGGGATATGGGTAGTCGCCAATGCCACTTTAAGTTTTGAAGATGCGAGCAGCATCACAACATTTTCTGATTTAGTTCTTTTTTGAATCCATTCCGTATGCCCAATAAAATTCTTGAATCCGCCATTATTGATATTGCTTTTTTGAATTGGCCCAGTTATTAAAGCTGAAAATTTATTTTCTAGACACCAATCAATCCCAAAGTTTAAATTTTTAATAATGTATTGTGCATTACTGGGATTAGGAGTGCCGGCCGCAAAATCTTTGCAGTTTTCAATGCAGTAAAATTGAACGGTGCCGAGTATGTTTTTTTTTGCATCACTGGGACTTTTCAACGCTACAAAGCGCACTTTCTTTTTTAGCTCTTCTGCGCGTGAGCGAAGAAATTTTTCATCGCCAATAGTCACAATTGGCGATGAAATACTTTCCCAAAAAGGTTCATTAGCTAGATGTATAATTAAGTCGGCTCCAATTCCTGCAGGATCGCCATGGGAATATATTAGCTGCCCTTTCAATCTAACTCTTTGAACTCAATGAATGCCTCTGCACGCATGGTTCTTAGAGAATTTTCAAGCTCTTCATCATATTTTCTAGAGAATAAAATTCCGTATGCGCGATCTTTGATCACTTCCTCAGTTAAGTCTTCAGTTCGGATTTCAAGAACTTGAAGGAAATGGAAGCCAAACTCTGATTCAAATACCTCTGATGTTTCTCCAACCGGGGAGGCAACCATGGTCTTTTCAAAAGCAGGTGCAGTTTTCCCTAAGCTAAGCCAATCAAGGTCTCCACCTCTGCTTGCAGAGCCTGGATCTTCAGAAAATTCTTTTGCTAGCAGGCTAAATTCTTCCCCCTCCAACATTCTTTTTCTGACAGCCTCTAACTCTGATTTCGTGAAAGTGTCATCACGAAGTTTGGTTGGCATCATTAAAATATGTCGAACATTCCATTGTTTTTCAAACCTGACAAGATCTCCTCTCTTATCTTCTAGTTTTAGCAGGTAAAAACCTGATCCAGCTTTAAGTGGACCCGATACAAAACCCTTTTTCTTATTTTTTAACGCATCAGCATAAAGAGACGGCAGGTCAAATGCATTTCTCCAACCCATCTCGCCACCTGAAACAGCATTAGGACTGGTTGAGTTTTCTTTTGCAAGAGTTAAAAAATCTTCACCTGCAGCAATTTTGACTGCGATCTCTTGAGCAAGTTGTTTTGTTGGCACAAGTATTTGTCTTAAAAATAACTCTGGTGAAAGTTCTTTTACTGCACCTTCAGTTGCCAAAAAGCCATCAAGCTCTTGCTCGGTAATATTCACTTCCCTTCCAACTCTTCCACGTTGAACTCTTTGAATCAACATTTCTTTTCGAACTTGTAATCGCAAGTCTTCGTAGGATCCTCCCTCTGATTCAAGAGATGCAATAAACTGCTCAATGGACAATTGATTATTTGACGCTATCTCCTCAAATGCTTGATTGAGCTCATCGTCACTTACTCTCACACCAGCACGATCTGCCATTTGAAGTTGTAGCTCTTCAATAATGAGCCTTTCTTGAACCTGTTCTAACATATTGTCTTTTGGAGGCAGTTGTATATTTTGCTCCGAGTAGCGACGCTGAATCGTTTCCAGCATTGTGTCAACCTGGGACTCAAGAACGACACCATCACCCACAATTATAGCGACTCGATCTAAGACAGAGATTTTTGCTTGAGTTGGAAGAGCTAACAAGCAGAATATAAAAAGATATAGATTTTTTTTCATAGAAATCATTGTACTGAATTATAGGTTTACAAAGGAGCTAGAGAGAAATTTATTTATTCTGCTTCTAGATCCAGTCAGACCTTTCAGTTCAAATTCAAAATTAATCTTACTTTTATTTTCTATGGATAGGATATTCTCTAATTCAAATGGACCATTTAAAAGAGCAGCTGAATTATTCAAGTTAAATTTTGATAACCTTTGATCAGAGGCAAAAATACGAAAGGCTAAACAACAGTTCTCATACCCTATCCCAAAATAACTTTCTAAAATTTTAGTGGATTGGATATCCTTGCTTAGACCACCCACTAGACTGAACCCTTTTGGTAAAGAATGCTCAATTAATAGCTCTGCATAATCCAAGGCATTATTTTCTATCAGTAAAAAAGAGTCTCTTCGAAAGCTTCTTGAAGCTGTCAGTTGAGTGGCATGACTTCTAGCAGTGAATCCTGCTCTGCCTGAACTCAGGGCATTATCTTTATTAGAATAATCTGATTCTAAAAATAGATTTATAGCCTGTGTATCAATTTGCATGCTAAGGCCAAAAATATTATCTTTGATTGCATTGTTATTGAGCATGGATGACAGCACCTTGCTTGTTTGCAGCTCATGCTTATTAGCAACTCTAATCATGACTCTCTTGGCAAAATTGGATCTTGACTCCCACTCAAGGCTGCTGAGTATAAATTCTTGATCAATAATTCTATCCTTGCCATAAAACATAGATCGACCATTAGCATTGGTTTGGCCGCCATTTTTTGGATTCAGATCAAAGATTGGATGCATGTTTTGGTCTTTGTAGCTCGTCTTATGATAAATAATTGTTGGAATAAGAACAGAGCTCTTGTATTTTGAAGGATCAATCAGCATGGAGGAAACCGATGCTTCAAATCTTCCAATATCCACAGAGGGTATGCCGGCTCTTTGGCCATCAAGGTTATATTTTTTTGAGATTAAGGTTCCTTGCATTGAAATATTGAATACGCCTTTTTGTTGCAGGTGTGTCAACCCAATCTCAGAAATAAGTCGTTTACCCAAGTGCACATCTTTATCCGTTCTTGCCAAAAAAGTAGAGCGATTTAATCCAAAGTCGGTGTATTGCACATCTGCAAAATATGCGGTCGATCCGAGGCTTGTGGTGTAATAAAATTGCAACTCAGGTTTTTTAATATAACCAGCACCACCAATTGGAGTTAAAGGTTGATACCCTTCTCTAGAGAGGTTAATTATTAAATTATTAAATTCTATTTGAAATCGAACTGATTGAGGCAAGTAGTGATCGCGTTGTCTTGCAATATTTACAAGATTAGAAGAAAGATCTAATGGAACCAATGCATCAGAGGACTTGCCCCAGCTTGTATCAAGACTTATGTTTTGAAATGAACGTGAATCATTTAATTTAAATGCCCACCTTTTATCATTGATGGCTGGGTATCTGCTATGAAATTTTTTATCTTGTGGGAGGAAAATTAAATCTAGGAAATTTTTGTTGTCATTCCTTGAAAGATAGCGAAAATTTATTTCTAATCCCGAGCCCCTGTCCTCCATGTGCCTGGGTGCAAGAGTGATATCTGATCGCTCTGAAAGTACAAGAAAATAAGGAACATATAAATCTATCCCTTCTGAGGTCAAGCCTATATCCGGCTCCAAAAAACCACTGAGTCTATTTGTTGTTGTAGGGAAAGGTAGATAGGGAAGCTGTAAGACAGTTTGCCCCTTAATGCTGAGGCTCAGGTCTCTAATGACTCCTTGCTGAGATATCTCATCAATTGATATGCTGCCAGCCTCAATCTCCCAACCATCACCTGGATTGACACAAGTTGTAATGGATGTATTTGTAAAAACGATGCTTTCATCTAAAACCCCACTAACTAAGTCATAGCCAATTATTAAATTTCGTCTTTTAATAAATGCTTGCCCTGACTGAAGATTGAGTTGCTTAGAGTTTTTGGTGAGTGACCCGCTTTTAAATTTAAAATAATTATCCAAGTATGCAATGTCACCATTTTGTATGGCACTAATTTCCTGACCCTGTGATTGATATTGAGCATTGGTGGCTTTCACGCGACCGTTTACTATCGGAATGAAGACATTATTAGATAGCTCAATGGCGCCTAATGAAGTGACATTCATCTGATCTGCACGGAGCTCCTGTGGATCAAATTGAGTATTAATGACTGGAAAATCTGGGTTGGCACAGCCAAGCAGGCGATGATCTAATTCTGCATTATCTGCCAGCAAGCTGAGTGATCCAGCAGCCCAAATAAGGGCGCAGCATTGATGAAGTTTTTTCATTTGCATAGATTGTACTATTTAGCTTTTAGAACAGAGAAATACGAATAAGTTTTAGCTACAAGCACTGCATTTCTAATAAACTCTCTTTCCCAAAAAATATTTGTTCACCGATAAAGAAAGTTGGAACTCCAAATGCGCCTTTTTGAACAGCCGCATTGGTGTTTTCTACCAGCTGAGATTTCACTGCGTCACTTGAAAGCTGCTCTATGATTAAATCGGCATGACAATTATTACTTTTGAGCAGATCATATAAAACTTCGGGATTATCAAGCTTGATGGATTCTTCCCACATCGCTTTCATGACAACCTCTAGAAAGAGTTCAAAACAACCATTACTTTGAGCCACAATTGCACCTCGCTGAAGCAACAAAGTGTTTACAGGGAAGTGCTCATTCATTTTAAAGTTAGTAATTTTATGCTTATCGATGAACCTATTAAATGCTGTATCAAACTCATACTTCATTTTGTGAGGCACCTCATTAAAGGCGATCATTGGAGCCTGGTTATTTGTGAGTTTAAAAATACCACCCAACAAGCAAGGAACGTATTGAAATCTTAAGTCAGTATTTTTTTCAATCTCAGGAATAGCCTTAAAGCACAAGTAGGCATTTGGACTAGCAAAATCAAAAATAAAATCTACATTCATGGTGGGCCTCTGCCTCAGGGCATATAATGTTACTTTAACTTGAATCGATTGCTTTTAAAATGCAAGATAAAATTAAAAGTAGATCTGTTAAAGCTGGATGAAATAGCTCAAACTATTTAGAGTATTCATAATTAATAAGCAGCGACGTGAGTTCATACATACGAACGTCTGCTTCACATAGAAAAATTTTAGGAGATCACATGAGTTTAAAAGGAAAAGTGTTATTTATTACAGGTGGAAGCAGGGGCATTGGCCTAGAGATTGGTAAAAAAGCAGCTAAGGATGGTGCAAAAGTGGTGTTGGCTGCTAAAACAGCAGAACCTCATCCTAAGTTGCCAGGAACTATTTATTCGGCTGCAGCAGAAATAGAAGAGGCTGGTGGCGAAGCTTTGCCAATTATCTTGGACGTCCGCGATGAAGCCAATGTTCGTTCAGCTGTAGAGCAGACAGTTTCAACGTTCGGTGGGATTGATATATGCGTGAATAATGCTTCAGCTATTTCTCTTACTAACACGCCAGACACTGATATGAAGAGATATGATCTAATGCATCAAATCAATGGAAGAGGCACCTACTTGGTCAGCAAGTATTGCATCCCGCATCTTAAGAAATCCTCTCATCCACACATCCTAAACTTAGCACCACCCTTGGACATGTCACCAAAGTGGTTTGGCCCTCATCTTGCCTACACCATGGCGAAGTACACCATGAGCATGTGCGTCTTAGGACTTGCTGAAGAACTCAAGTCAGATCATATTGGCGTCAATGGACTTTGGCCTAGAACCGCAATTGCAACCGCTGCAGTAAAGAATATTATTGGGGGCGAAGAGTTGATGAGTATTTCACGCACACCTGAGATCATGGCAGACGCTGCTTATGAGATTTTTAATAAATCACCTGCCGAGTTCACTGGAAATTTCTGTATCGACGATTTGGTGTTATACGAAGCTGGAGTCAGAGACTTTAAAAAGTATGCTCAAGTTCCATATGCACAACTGGCATTGGATTTCTTTCTTCCGGATGACACGCCTTTACCTATAGAAATAGAAAACAGTTAATTTGGAAGAGTCAGAAGTTATATCGTTAAGTAATAATTCTGGTTTTCCAGCTTTAAGTGCTGTTGCCATAACCAAAGAAGCTAGTGCCAGAGAGTATTGGCGCATCATCTCTAATAATGAGACTTATGTTTTATGTTTTCTTGATTCGGCAATAGGTGATCACAAGGCATTTGAGTATGTCTCTAAAGCTTTTGAGGCTAACAATATCGCAGCATCTACCATTCTTCTGCACCACCCTGAGCTTGGAATAACCATTCAATCTGACCTTGGAGACAACAGTCTGTTAAAAGCACTTTCAAATCAAAACTCTGACGAACTTATGCAGCAGAGTGTTGCTTTGCTTGTGAGCATTCAAGAAGTTCCAAATTTAAGTATCCCAAAACTAACCAAAACAGACTTGATGACACAGATGCAGTTATTTACGCATTCCTTTTGCAAGCATCTGCTTGAGCTTGAGCTTGATGACTCATTGCTAGAACTCATGGAACATACCCAAGAACAACTGCAGAGCCAGGTTTGGGCAAACTGCCATTTTGATTACGAAAGAAGAAACTTAATTTTGACACCAGGCCATCAAGTTGCAGTTATTGACTATCAAGATCTTTGCCTGGGTCCGGTTGGTATAGACTTGGCTGGATTACTTCTTGACCATTATCATGAATTTGATGAAAAGCTGATTCGCTCTAGTTTAAAAACCTACCAAGAGCTTTCGACCCTAGATCACCAAGAAGTTGATTTTTTTGAGGTTTTTCGCTGGGGCGGCATTCAAAGGAATCTTAGAATTTTAGGGACCCTGAGTAAGATCTCCATAGACAGTGGGCAGGATTTTCGTCTTCAAGATTTACCCATGATCCTTTCTAATTTACTTCGTCTCATCCCTAAGAGCTGGTCTTGCCATCATTATTTAAGCAGCATCGTTCAGCCAGCTTTAGAAAAAAAATTACTAGCATTATGAAAGCAATGATCATGGCAGCAGGGCTTGGGAAAAGACTTCAGCCGTTAACCCTTAATACACCTAAGCCATTAATTAAAGTTGGCTCAAAGTCTCTTCTCATTCGTCAAATTGAAAGACTGCAGAACATCGGCGTCCAGGACTTTACCATCAATATTTCTTATCTAGCTGAGCAGATCAGAGCAGAGCTTTATCAGCTTCATCCCGGCCTCAATATTAAACTGATTGAAGAGCCTTTTCCCTACGGCACTGGTGGAGCATTACTTAATGCTAGGCCTCACCTAGGTGATGAGCCATTTATTTTATGCAATGCGGACTTATTCACTGACATCGATCTTACTCAAATGCCTCAAGCAACAGATGCAGCTCATTTAATCGGCGTGCCAAATCCCACTCATAACTTAGATGGTGATTTTTCGTTACAAAAACAATTGGTCAGTATTGCTAAGCAGAATAATCAGTTTACTTGGTCTGGAATATCGCTGATTAATCCAAAGATTCTTCAGGGCCATGAGCATCAAAATTATCCATGTAATTTGTGGGAGATCATTTTAAAGCCACTGATTACTGCCTCTAGAGTTACCGCACATGTTGATGATTCGATGTGGATGGATGTAGGGACAGTTGAACGGTTAGAGCTTGCAAGGGAAGCATTAAAAGAAGAAAATTAGTCCATGAATAATGCCCCATTACTAATCGCTCCATCTATTTTATCGGCAAACTTTGCTCGTCTTGGCGAAGAGGTAAATGCAGTGTTAGATGCAGGCGCGGATTGGATTCATTTTGACGTGATGGACAATCACTATGTACCAAATTTAACCATCGGGCCAATGGTTTGTAAATCTTTAAGAGAAGACGGCATCAAGGCTTTCATTGATGTGCATCTGATGGTTGAGCCTGTTGACGATCTAGCACAGAACTTTGCTGATGCAGGCGCAGACCTAATTAGTTTTCATCCAGAGGCAACAAAGCATGTTACGAAAACTATTGACCTGATTAAAGATCTTGGCTGCAAAGTCGGCATAGCCTTAAACCCAGCAACACCTATTACGGTTTTAGATGATGTGATTCAAGATATTGACTTGATCTTGGTAATGAGTGTTAATCCAGGCTTTGGTGGGCAGAAGTTTATACCCGAAACACTAACAAAAATTGTTCAGGCCAGAGCTTTAATTGCCAAGCAAGAACGTGATATTTTTCTTGAGGTAGATGGTGGCATCAATGAGACAACTATTGCAGATGTTGCAGCTGCTGGCGCCAACGTTTTTGTTGCTGGTTCAGCAATTTTTGGAACAGCAGATTATGCAAAAACTATACAAGACCTTCATCAAAAAATTTCTTAATTGTTTTGTACTTGCTGCACTCAGCATCTCAACAGCAGCTTTGGATTTAACATTTTCTAGCACTGACCAATCTTTGGTGGCAGAAATTGCAAACACTGAGGCTCTAAGACGAAAGGGTTTGATGCATCGAAAAGTGCTAGATAATAATCACGGTATGCTATTTTTGTGGCCTGAAAGCAAAAACCAATGCATGTGGATGAAAAATACATCCTTGCCACTGAGCGTTGCCTACATCTCAAACAAAGGAGAGATTTTAGGAATTCATGATATGACACCCTTCTCCGAGGAATCCATTTGTGCCTCGAAGCCAGTTAGAATTGCTCTTGAGGTAAACATTGGGTGGTTTAAAAAAAATAATATTAAGACAGGCGATCAAATAAATTTATAGCCTAAGTACGCATATGATTTCAAAAGACGATTACAGTAATTTTAAGCAAGAAGGATTTTCTATTATCCCTCTGGTTCGTGATGTTGCCGCAGATGGCGAAAGCCCAATCTCTCTTTACTGCAAAATTGCACATCAAGAAAATACTTTTTTACTAGAGTCAGTGGAGGGAGGAGATACCTGGGCTCAGTATTCAATTATTGGATTGGATTGCACAGACTCTATTAAAGTCTCTGGCTCAACAATACAAACACAGATCAATGGAAAAAATACGAGCTTTGATTCCTCTGATCCGCTGCAAGCCATTCAAGAAATTATTAGCTCTGACAAAGCACCGTTGCTCGATAATATGCCAAGATTTTATGGCGGATATGTTGGATTCTTTGCATACGAAAGCGCTCAATATGCTGAAGAAAGAATTGCAGACTTGCCCCATAAAACTTCAAAATTTACAGAACACATGCCGGATATTTTACTTGTGAAAGCAAAAAAATTAATAGTATTTGATAATTCCAACCAGACCACTCAACTGATTCTCAATGCTTGCCCACAGGAGGATACTTACGAAGAGGCTCAAGCAAAGTTAGATGAAATGAAAGCAGCTATTATGCAGGGCATGGATGTCCCGCCCTTGCAGTTCAAACATCCAACACAGCAATTTGAATTTAACTCTAATTTTTCTAAAAAAGATTATTTGAATGCAGTTCTCAAAGCCAAGAAATATATTGAAGCTGGTGATGTCATGCAGGTAGTTTTGGCTCAAGACTTTTCAGCTCGTTTTGAGCAGGATTCTTTTGCATTGTATAGAGCGATTAGAGAGCTGAACCCATCACCATACATGTACTTTTTAAATCTCAAAGAATGTCAGATTGTCGGTGCGTCTCCTGAGATTTTAGTTCGCCTGGAGGGACAAGAGATTACCTTAAGACCACTTGCTGGAACTAGAAAGCGAGGAGAGAGCAAAGCCGAAGATTTGCTAAATGAAAAAGATCTGCTGTCTGATCCAAAAGAGGTTGCCGAACACTTGATGCTCATTGACCTTGGTAGAAATGATATTGGCAGAGTTTCAAACATGGGCACCGTTAAAGTGACAGAAAAAATGATGGTAGAAAAATATTCTCATGTTATGCACATTGTTTCCAATGTCGTCGGTGAGCTCTCTGAGAATTTAGATTGTTTTGATGCTCTCAAAGCCACACTGCCAGCAGGGACGTTATCTGGGGCACCAAAAATTAGAGCCATGGAGATCATTAACGAACTAGAACCTAGCTCAAGAGGGATTTATGGTGGTGCCATTGGATATATAGCATGGGATGGCAGCATGGACACAGCCATTGCCATTAGAACTGCAGTGATAAGAGATGGGGTGATTCACGTTGGCGCTGGCGCTGGCATAGTTGCTGATTCTGTTCCTGAAAATGAATGGGAAGAATGCAGGCAAAAATCTAAGGTATTCATGGATGCAATAGAGATGATCTCATGATCCTGGTCATCGATAACTACGATTCATTCACTTACAACTTAGTGCATTGTATAGGCGAGCTGGGCTACGAGGTTGTTGTCAAAAGAAACGACAAAATAACACTCTCTGAAGTGGAGCAACTAAATCCAGAAAAAATTGTTATCTCACCTGGTCCCTGCACTCCAAATGAAGCAGGAATATCAGTTGAGCTTATCCAGCAAGCTGCAGTTCCGTTGCTGGGCGTTTGCCTTGGACATCAATCGATAGGTGCTGCATTTGGAGCTTCGATCATCAAAGCACCAGACATTTTTCACGGCAAGCTGTCGCAAATATCTCATGCAGCAGATGGCATTTTTCAAGGCATTCCCAGTTTATGCTCTGTGGTTCGTTATCACAGCCTGATTATTGATTCAGAAACCTTACCAAGTAATCTCATGATCACAGCCACGATTGAAGGAAAACCAGACATCATCATGGGCATTTCTCATAAGACCAAACCTATTTTTGGAATTCAATTTCATCCAGAATCTATTGAGACGCATGATGGAATGCAAATGATAAAAAATTTTTTAGAATTATGATTGAAGACATCAATAAAAAGCTATATGCCAAGCAAGATTTAGATTTCATGGAGATGAAGTTTGCTGTTGAGGCCATCATGACAGGAGAGGTTGAGGATTCAGCGATTGAAGATTTTTTATTGGCACTTAATTCAAAAGGTATTCAGGAGATTGAAATCACTGCTGCTGCCAGGGTGATGAAAGAGCAATCTTTGTCTATTGCCATTGGTGATGGTAACCACATTGATACTTGCGGAACAGGTGGCACAGGACTGAGTACTTTTAATTGTTCCACGGCTTCAGCGTTTGTTGCAGCAGCTGGTGGAGCAGAAGTAACCAAGCATGGTAACAAGGCAATTTCCAGTAAATCTGGAAGTGCAGATTTCTTGATAGCTGCTGGAGCTAATATTGGTCACGACCGAAGCAAGCTAGAGAATATTTTTAATGCCGTGGGTTTTATTTTCTTGTTCGCGCCCTTGCACCATGAATCAATGAAGCACGTCATGCCAGCACGTCAGCGCATTGGCCAAAAAACTTTGTTTAATTTACTTGGTCCTCACACCAATCCTTGCAGTGCAAAAAGACAAGTTTTGGGCGTTTACAGCAAAGATTTATTGCCGACCTTTGCATCGGTCGCTAAAAATTTATCGATTGAACATGCATTGATTGTTCATGGCCATGATGGCGTGGATGAAATTACTATCACCGATTCAACTTATATTGCAGAACTCAAGCATGGCGAAATTTCTCACTATGAAATCTCACCCAAAGACTTTGGTCTATCGGTTGCTAAATGGTCAGAAATTTCAGCCCAATCTCCAGAAGACAGCCTGCAGTTAGTGCGAGAGGCATTCGCTGGAGAGAGCTCTGCTGTTCAAGATATGATTGCCTTGAATGCTGGTGCCGCTTTGTATGTGGCTGGAAAAGCTCAAAGTATTTCTGATGGTGTTGAGCTAGCTTTGTCAGTCATGAACAATGGCATGGCTGCTGATAAATTGGCAGCTTACGTGAGAGTTTCAAATAGCTGATGACCATTTTACAAGACATTGTTAATAACACTCGCGCTAAGCTTGTGCAGCAAAAAATAAATGTTCCCCTCGCTCAAATTCAATCCGAGCTATCAAAAATTCAGCTTCCCAGGGGTAAGTTCAAAGACAGTCTTATGAACCAAGATCAAGCCATCATTGCGGAAATTAAAAAAGCCTCTCCCAGTGCTGGCATCATTGTAGAAAACTTTGATCCCATTCAAAAAGCTAAAGATTATGAGGCATTTGGCGCTTGTGCTTTGTCCATCCTGACCGAAGAAGATTTTTTTATGGGCAGTGCCCAATATCTTAAGGATGTTAAGGCGATGACTTCGTTGCCTGTTTTGCGCAAAGATTTTATGGTTGATGAGTATCAGATATATGAAGCCAAGCTCATGGGAGCAGATTGTATTTTATTGATAGCCAGTATTTTGTCAGATTCAGAAATGCAGATATTTGTAGAATTGGCTGAAAACCTAGAGCTTGATTATCTGATTGAGGTTCATGATGAGGTTGAGCTCAAGAGGGTGGAACACTTTCAAGATGCAATAATCGGTGTCAATAACAGGAATTTAAAGACCTTCACCGTTGATCTTGATAACTCAGTTCGATTAAAAAATCAGTTCAATAAGAATAATATTTTTATTGCAGAGTCTGGGATTAAAAATCAGGACGATATTGACTATCTTAAGTCACATCATATTCATGCTTTTTTAATTGGAGAAAGCCTAATGAAGGATTCCTTTTAAAAAATTTTAAAAAAAATTTTAAATATAAGCGCTTGAAGCAGTCATTACCTTGGCAGTGAAACTCATAATTTTTTTTGTGGGAGTTGGCAAAGATTCTGCTCCACTGGCTGATGCCTCTTTTGCATGCTCATCTTCATCAGCTCTCATTGTTTTTAAAATATCGATGGTCTCTTGATCATTTTTTGAGATTTGATCCAAATGTTTTTCTAGATGCTTAACAACCTGTTTCTCAGTTTCTTCAACAAAACCTAAGCTTGTTTTTTCTCCAAAACTCCCAAAAATTGCCCCTATTGTGAATGAACCTGCATACCAGATAGGATTAAAAATAGAAGGTTTCCCATTCAGATCTTTTAAACGTTTCTTGCACCAAATTAAATGATCTGTTTCCTCTTCTCCGGCCTGAATTAAGTGTTCTTTGATTTCTGGATCTCTGCAAACCATTGCTTGGCCTCTATACAGAGCCTGAGCTGCAACTTCTCCAGCTAGATTTACACGCATGAGCTGAGCAGATAAATTCTTTTCTTTCTTTGAGAGACTTTCAGTGCCTTTTTCACCAGGATAGGATCTTCCTGTACCACTTTTTTTATACGATAGAGTTTTTAATGCGATGTCACATTCGTTAATAAAATTATCAATTAGACTCATTTAATTCCCTTATACCCAATATCTGTT
>ENA-OSJC01000475-OSJC01000475.1-marine-metagenome-genome-assembly--contig:-NODE-475-length-39044-cov-5.122232_pt1 | contig 39044 bp, 29 predicted proteins | sample MGYA00237885_ERZ534234 | MGnify/ENA primary metagenome ERZ534234 (study PRJEB26413, sample SAMN06343907) | marine metagenome | isolation source: coastal waters | place: Atlantic Ocean: West Antarctic... | reverse complement strand
ATAAGCAAAAAACTGCCATTTATAAATGTAAAAAAAAAAAATACTACTAAAAAATTACGAATCCCGAAAAGGGTACGAATCCCGAAAAGGGTACGAATCCCGAAAAGGGTACGAATGCCAAAAAAACCGCGGGTGGCGAAGAAAGATGTGTCGCGCAAACCAAAAAAAAAGAAAGGGATATTTTCTAAAAATAAAAAAGATAACAACTCGCGCAAAAAACGCCGAATTTAGTAATCTTAATAAAATTGATTTAGCAACGACTTATCAAGTAATGTATACAATCCTCATTAGTTGATAACATGGCTTGTTCTGTCAACAAACAAGAAACCATTTCATTTCGGTGTGTAGATTTCACCGTATCTAGTTATAAGCAAGATGAATTTATTATTACAATCTATGGAATTGACGAAAATAGGAAAACATATTGTGCAAAAATAGATGACTTCAAACCGTTCTTCTATATCAAAGTTGGTCACAACTGGACAGATTGTGATGTAACAGATTATTTTGAACATATTCGCGAGACCTACAAAAGCGACTATTCTTTGTTGAAAACTCTAAAAAATGGTCTTGAAGAGGCGAAATTGGTTCGTCACAAAACTCTCTATAACTTTGATGCGAATAAAAAACACAATTTCATCAAAGTTACTTGTAAAAATATGTCACTGTTTTATAAATTTAAATCGTTGTTTTATGATAAAGAAAAACAGAGGCTGAATAAAGGCGTAGAGTTCAAAGGAACATTTACACAACTGTACGAGATTATGATTCCACCAATGTTACGGTTCTTTCACATTCAAGATATTTCCCCGTCTGGGTGGATTGAAATTAGCAATTATGATTTGACCGAAGATGACGAAAAAGAAACAAGGGTCGATATTGAAGTTACAGCGAATTGTACAGATATTGATAGTTTGCCCGAAAAGGAAACAATTGTTCCTTACAAAATTTGTAGTTTTGATATTGAGGCCTCCAGTAGTCACGGCGATTTTCCGACTGCTATTAAAAACTACAAAAAAGTTGCTTATGATATTCTGGACTACATCCAGTTGAATGATGATGAGGTTTCTGAATATGGTACAGAAAAAATGCTATATTATTTGTTGAAAAGTACCTTCGCTTTTGGGGATGATATCTCTATTGACAATTGTTATGTCAAAAATAAACAATATACAGCAGACGATTTTGAAAAGAGCTTTGAAGAATTTATTCAATGTTCGGTAATATTAAACGATGAAGACGCGGCGTCTATTGTCGCAAATACATTAGACGATTATATGGGTGCGTTTGACGGTGGCGACAATATCGGACTTGAACAAGGAGGAATTGACATTTGTGAGGAAGTAACTACATCAAAATCCAAAAAAAAGATTAAACCAAAAGTGAAGAATCCAAAAACAACAACTATTGAATCTATTTTGAATGATTCTAATTATGATAATCAAACAAAGATGGGCTATTTGACGATTACGCTCAACCAACACTTTCCTCATCTTGAAGGAGATTATGTCACATTTATCGGGTCGACGTTCGTCTCTTATGGACAAGAAAATAGCAAGCTGAATCATTGTATTTGTTTGGGAGAAACCACGAATCATGACACTAATACTCAAGTTATAGAATGTTATGATACAGAAAGAGAAGTCTTGTTGGCATGGGCGGACCTAATCCAAGAAGAAGACCCGGATATCATTATTGGATACAATATTTTCGGTTTTGATTACCCGTTTATGTTTGACCGCGCGAAAGAGAATAACTGCGTTGAAGAATTTATGAATTTGTCTAGAAAACACGAATCATTTTCGGAAGACGAAGAAGTTAAACTGAGTCAAACAAAGATTGTCTTGGCAACGGGTGCGTATGATTTGAAATACCCGCAAATGGACGGGCGTCTTCAAATTGATGTATTTACTTATATGAGAAAAGAGTTTATTCTCCCATCTTACAAACTTGATTACGTTTCATCTTATTTGATTAGCGATAAAGTTTCAAAATATGAAAACAACGGGGAAACGAACCAGTGTTTTGTTCACACAAAAAATACAAAAGGTATCAGTATGAACTGCTTCGTCCACTTTGAGATCTTGAATCATTCTAATGAATTGTATCAGAACGGTAAGAAATTCAAGGTAGTTGATATTAACGACAATGGTTTTGTCATGGAAGGACAACTGGAAGGAGTTGAAAACCAAACAATTCAGTGGGGTCTGGCGAAAGATGATGTGACGCCTCAGGATATTTTCCGAATGACCAATGAAGGACCAAACGAGAAGGGCATCATTGCCAAATATTGTATTCAGGATTGTAATCTTGTGCATCAAATTTTCCAAAAGATTGACATCATGACAACATACATTGAGATGAGTAAGATTTGTTCGGTTCCCATCAGTTTCTTGATGTTGAGAGGACAAGGAGTCAAGTTGACATCTTATGTGGCTAAAAAATGTCGTGAAAAAGATACATTGATGCCGTTAATCAGCATCGGCAATGTTTCAGATTTGTATGAAGGTGCGATTGTACTAGAACCCAAAACCGGTCTTTATCTTGACAATCCGGTGGCATGTGTTGATTACAGTTCGCTGTATCCATCGTCAATTATTTCAGAAAATATATCACACGACTCCAAAGTATGGACAAAATCATACAATTTGAATCATAATTTGCTTCATCAGACAGGTATTGTGGATAAAAACGGCAAATTCAAATATGATAATTTGTCTAATTACAAATACGTTGATATTAAATACGATACGTTCGCGTTTAAACGACTTGGTGGAACAACTAGTAAGTTATCAAAAGTTTTGACTGGATATAAAATCTGTCGATACGCTCAGTTTCCCGAACACGGGAGAGCAATCTTGCCATCTATTTTACAAGAGCTTCTTTCAGCTCGTAAAGCGACCAAAAAACAAATGGGGAAAGAAAGCGATCCATTTATGAAAAATATTCTGGATAAGCGCCAACTTTCCATTAAAGTGACTGCTAATAGTTTGTACGGTCAATGTGGTGCGAAAACAAGCACATTTTACGAGATGGATATTGCGGCGTCAACCACGGCAACTGGACGAAAGTTGTTGATTTATGCCAAAGATATGATAGAAAGTGTTTACAATAATGTCAATATTGACACCAAACATGGTAATATGAAAATCAATGCGGAGTATATTTATGGAGATTCTGTTGCAAACTATACACCAATTTATGTAAAAATAGACGGAAAATTTGAGATCATCCAGATTGATGAACTTGGTAAAAAATGCGGAGAAAATAAGTGGAAACAGTGTGTAGAACCAGGTAAACAAACAAAAGAATATATTGGTCTGACAAATAAGAATATATATACATGGAGTGAGAATTCATGGACTCAATTAAAAACAATTATTCGCCATAAGTTAGCAAGTCAAAAGAAAATGATGAGAATTTTAACACACACAGGCTGTGTTGATGTGACAGACGATCATTCTCTTATTGGAAGTAATGGTGTTGAAATTTCACCAAAAGATTGTGAAATCGGCACAGAATTGTTGCATCATCCGTGTAAAGATAATATTAGAAACGATGCTTCAAATTCAACATTTGTACAAGACGAGTTTGACTTGTCTATTCCGAGCAATCATATTCTTATGGCAAAATATATTCATCATAAATACAATGCGACTGATACAAAATATAGACTTGTATCACAAGAATCACAAGATTCAAATGATAGTTTCTTGTTATCTTCGAAATTCTCTGAAACAACAGATCATAAAATTAAAAAAATGATGACTTTAGATGATTATGACGACTATGTATATGATTTGACAACAGACAATCATCATTTTGCCGCTGGAATTGGGAATATGATTGTTCATAATACAGATTCTGTATTCTTCACTTTCAACTTGAAAGATCCCAATACAAACAAGGATGTCCGGGGTCAAAAAGCATTAGAAGTGACAATTGATTTGGCGAAAGAAGCCGGTCAGTTAGCAACTCAGTTTCTAAAAGCCCCACATGATTTGGAATACGAAAAAACATTCATGCCGTTTTGTTTGATTTCAAAGAAAAGATATGTTGGTATGCTTTATGAAGAAGACCCACATAAGTGTAAACGTAAATCAATGGGAATCGTACTGAAACGGCGCGACAATGCCCCAATTGTAAAAGACGTATACGGCGGAATCATTGATATCCTAATGAAAGAGAAAAACATCAATAAATCGATTGACTTCTTGGACAATATGTTGAATCAGATTGTGAATGAAGAAATTGGAATGGACAAATTGATTATTAGCAAATCGCTGCGCTCGTTTTACAAATGTCCTCAGCAAATTGCTCACAAGGTACTTGCCGACCGGATTGGTATTCGTGAGCCAGGTAACAAGCCGCGCGCCGGAGACCGCATTCCTTATGTTTATATTTATTCTAAAAACAAGAAAGAATTGCAAGGAAACAAGATCGAACTTCCGGACTATATCAATGAGAAAAAGCTTAAAATTGATTATGGGTTTTATATAACAAATCAGATTATGAAACCTGTTATACAAATATATTCGCTCGTGTTGTTTGACATGCCACAATTTCAGAAAAAATCGAAAATGTTCAAACAGAAAATACACACGTTGATGGAGAATTCAGATGACGAAGAAAAGACGATTAAAAAAATTCAGACTCTCAAAGATAAAGAGGTGGAAGCCCTTTTGTTCAAAAAGTATATTACAATTAATAACAATAAGGCGCAAAATAACAGAATGATTACCGACTTCTTTGGGTGATATTAGTTATTTACTGAACATTATCTAAATACCACCGAGTTGCCAAATAAGGGGGCATAGTTTCTTGATGTTGGTCGCCAATTGCTTTGAGATTTGGACCTTGTTGAATAATTTCTTCTATTTTCATGTTACCAATTGCGTGATCAAAATAACGAAGTGAAGAAATAAATCCGTTCATTCCATTTGCGTCATCTCCCACAAATATGTCGCCATAGTTTTGTTTGATAACTTGGGATAAATTATACCTAGAAGACATGACACCATTGACATAAATATCAATAGTTCTATTTTGGATGCGTATGATTATATTTACCCACTTTTGTATTGGAACATTTTTTATTGTTATTTTTTCTATTTTTCCGAAAGTGCTTGCGAGCACCTCCTGGTCATCAAATGTTGTCATTGCTACAGTGAGCGAATTTGTATTGGATGTTACCCCGTCATATAAGTATAATCCAGGCGAATTCATTGCAAATACCTCGCCAGTTTCGCTGTTTCCGCCTTTGGAAAATATTCGTTTAGGGTTATTATTATTACCCGAACTTGCGTTATCAATAAATAACCAAGTACTCCATGTAAATTCCATGCCTTGACTTTCGTTTACTGAACGCAATATTGGTTTTGAATTTGCTAATGACGGATTTACTTGATACATTGTCAAAGAATTTGTAGGAAGTAGTCCATTTACGATGATTGGATTTTTGCTTGGCAACGTAAATAATGAAATAATATAGACTCCTACACGAATGAGAAGACCAAACAAAATAATAATGAACAAAATGAAGACAAATTTAGAGACTGTGCTATTCTTCTCCGCAAAGTCTTGGATAAACATTGATGTGCGGTTATTTCCTCGTTTCACTGCCTGATATGCTTGTGATGAATTAGCGGTTGCTTTTACTGAGTTTGATGCCTTTTTTACTTCGGTCTTGAGTGTATTGGTTGTTTTCTGTCCAAGTTCTTTAGCAGCATTAAAGGTGTTTTTTGCGAACTGCTTGGTCTTGTTCGTCGTCTCTTTAATTTTGTTTGTCAACGGCTTGTTGTTCTCGTTTTTGGTAAATGGATTGTTCATTCTTGAATATTATATATATACTATAATAATATTATTCATATAATACTATGCCAAAGTTTCAACAAATTTATCTAAAATATGTGGAACTTTTTCTTTTCAACTTGATCTTCGTAGAACGAAACAGACAAATTATATTTGTTCAGAGCGCTCTCAAACGCATCTCCAAAACCACCTCTATAGATTGACCATGCTTTTGCCGGAGTGATGAAATAAGGGAAATATTGAACTTTGGAAATAAACCCACCGAACCCATTATTTGGAGTAATATAAACATCATCTTCGTAACCGGACCCATTGATAATGATGTTATTGAATGGTGTTGATTTTACTAACTTGCCATTGATATACACGTCCAATGTTCGGTTATTGAATGTAGTAACAACATTTACCCATTTTTGAATATTTATATTCTGTATAGTCACAGTTTGCGGTGCTACACCACTTGGGCAGGGAATATCAGTATCGATAATAGTGGCACCGGTATAATCGGTCGTTGTTATCGTGTTTGTTACCGAAGAGCAATCCATGGTGTCAGTGCTCGCATAAGTATCATACCCATTATTATCTAATTCATACCTCAATTGGGCTTGGACTTGGTCACTTGTATAGTCAACGCTACTACCGGTATCTTCGTATACGCCAACAGAGACATTCAAATCATTTTTATATGCGCCTAAAGTGATATTCGGGAAGTAAATATTATCAGATTCAATAATTGTTTTTTCTGTACCATATTCGTAATTCCAATTATCAATATAAATCCAACAACTCAATCCAATCGGACCATCACTCTTCTTGAGTTCTTCACCCTTTATAGTGTATTTGTTTTTAGCGCTTTGTGGGGAAGATAAAATCTCATTATTGTCTTTGAACATCGGCAATTTCATGAATAAATAAATACCTACAACAAGACAGAAAACGATCATGATGAGTTTCATTCTTCCTTCTATGCTGTTTGTGAACAGTAAATAGACACCTATCACCAGCACCAATAGAAGCATCATTTGAATTAAAAAAGACAATTTCATTATTATATATTATATAATAATAAATTATTAAAAATACTTCCAATTTATGAATCACACGGAATTTGTTTTGTTTTGTAAATTTCGCCTATACTTGGAAGATTAAGCGGCACTTCAAAATATTTTATGTTGCAGATACCACAGTTATACAGCGGTTCATTTTCGCTACCAAACTGCAAAAACGCGTCTTCAATATACGGAGCAACTCTACTTTTTGTCATTACAAGGTTGTTATTAATGAAGCAATCAAGAGTGCCATAATTGTAGTTTATGACAAAATGGTTCCATCTCTGATATAGAATTTCTTTTGTCTTGTAAATAATATTTTCAGAACATCGATTATTTTGATTTTCGCAATAATCAATGCTTATTTTCAGTTCTTTTGTATCATAATCGTAAAATATTTTCGGTGAATTCGAATATGTCATGATGAAACCTCGCTTGTCTTTTCTCGTTTTTATAGTTTGTATTTGTGGGTCAAAATATACCCAAAATGATATACCATAATGATAATTATATTCCTGAATATGATTTGTGCGATTAATCAAATTAACTAAACTACTTGCTTCTTGGTAAATAAAATCGTTTTTCATTTTGTTGTATTCGCCAATTTTGTACAATAGCTCATAGTATTTGTCTTCTTGTCTTAAAGATAATATGTATTTTTTCAGTGTTTCAAAACTCTTAAAATCGTCCAATGTTAATTTGTTTTTTTTCATCTCTTCTTCAAGTAGTGTCTTTTCAGTTGTACTCAAGCTGTTTATTTCGTCATCATATATTATGCGCCTGTCCAATAAATGAATTGTTTTGTCGAACCCTTCTATATTTTTCACTTTGTTCAAGTCTGAAATTGAGCCACTATCTTTTTCAAGATATCTTTTGAAATCATTATTTTTTCGTAGTAGATTGCGCCTGAGGAATGGTTTGGAATCAATTAATTTGTCTTTGAGTTGTTTTTGTGTCATGAACAATACTGGCTTTTCAAGAGTTTTTGATTTCTGAACAAATGTGAGTCCGCTTGTACTCTTTATAAAAGAGTTTAACATAGGTATCAAGATAAATAAAACAATTACTAGAACAATACATACACTCAGTATGTAAGAGGGTTTTGGTATTCCCGAAACATTTTTTTGAACCCACTCTAAGAAATCGACAATGTAGCAAGGTATCAAGAATAAGACGTTTTTTATAATTACAAACAAATCATCTTTCATATCCAAAATGTCGTCGTCAAACGATTCTTTCGATTCTCTTTCAAAACTATTTCGTAGACATAAAAATAGTGTCAATAAAATAAATGAAAGAAATATACTAGTGGAGTTACTATTGTAGACAAAAAATTTGGATATATGAAAAAGTAAGGAGAAAAGCAAAAATATGGCACCTACATACATTAGATTATAGAGTATTTTGTAGAGAATATTAAGATCAAACGATGTGTTTTGTTTTTCAAATTTCAATAAAATGATTACCAAACAAGAAAATAAAGAAAGTAAAGTTAAAAATATTGACAAAATTGGATAGTCGTGAACAATGTTAAATAATTTAAAAGTGTATATATAATAAATACCGGGGAACAATACAAAGAATATTACGAAGGAGATGATAAGTAACGTCTGGCGAATGAGCAATCGTTTCGCGATAGAGAAAATCTTCTTAAAAAACCCCAACGTTTTTTCTATATTGGATGGTGTAGAACTGCCGCTCATAACTATAAATAGTTAATATTAAAAATTTTCAAATGAAGTTTTTTGTCCATGACATTCGCGACATAAAGCTTCCAGATTTGAAACCTCGTTTGTCCCACCATATTCAAGACGCACTTTATGATCTACTTCGAACGTATGGTTGAGTTTTTGATTACATTTATTGCATATCCAGTTTTGTTGAGAAGCCACGTACTTTTTTTTAGTTTCGCTGACACTTCTTTTTGTTCCTTTTGAACCAGAACTTTCTATTTTGCGTATTGACGTTTGCTGCCTTGAAGTATAATTATTCATACCTGCTGGCGAATTACTAGAGAGAAACGGAGTTAACAAGTCTTTAGATTGACGATCAATTGGCATAACCTGTATGAATTCTTGTAACGTTTTCATGTTATCATAACTCATCTTAGGAGACTTGTTTAGAATAGAAAGTGCACCAAAGCCCATAATAATCACAATTGACATTTTATAATACTTTTTATATTTACTCAACTTTACCAGTATGTTTTTTTCATAATAAATGTTGTAGAGAATCACTGAACAAATGATAACAATCCACAATTTTATACTCATTATATAATTATGGATATAATCTTTTTGAAAGACAATAATATACGCATACAATTCCAATAAATAGAATAGAAAATATGAAGCTGTGAATGTGTTTTTGTTTTGTCTTTTTCATGTAATATTTGTCGCTTGTCATTTTAAAATGAATACTATCGTAAAACTCTTCGTAATCTTTGTAAGGATAGTTCAATTTTGAACAAAAATCCTCGTAAATATTATGACACAGTCGTCTCATATCAATATTAGAATCAATGTGCGTTTTCACATTGTTTTTTTGTATAGATTTATAGAGAATGCTTTGAACAGTCGTATCAAAAAAGAAGAACGGAAGGCTGTAAAACAAATCGATTATTTTTTTCTTATTTGACTTACTGGCAACGTAATGATGAGCTAATTGCGACAGATAATGTTCTAGACATTCGCAAACAAAATATTTATTAATATTCAAATTTACCATGAATGTGCAAAGTATATATTACTATTATAAATTAAACACATATTCATAGCATTTTGTATCAAATAATAAAATATATGAGTTTTAGTGTTAATGATAAGAAAAAATGGAAAAGGAAAAATGTTTGCAATAATTGCGGGATGCAAGGTCACCTGTTTTTTTCTTGTAAGCGCCCCATTATGAGCTTTGGAATTATTTGTTACCGGTATAATAGCCAACGTAGAAAAAACGAATATTTACTTGTTAGACGCAAAGATAGCTTAGGATATGTAGAATTTTTAAGGGGTAAATTCAATATTTACAATGATTTTCATATTCGCCAACTTGTTGCCGAGATGACTCATTATGAAATTGATGGAATACTGAATAACGAATATTCTCAATTATGGTCTAATCTGTGGAATAAAAAAAATGAAAAGTTTGACTCAAAAATTAACGACAAATTTATTTATGTGAAGAATGAGAAGCCTTACTTATTTAGACAATCGATTAAGTGGAATGAACCCGAATGGGGATTTCCCAAAGGAAGACGCAGTGGAAAGGAGAATGATTATGAATGTTCAATAAGAGAATTTGAAGAAGAAACCGGCTATTCTTCTAAAAATCTAATCATGATTAAAAATGTTGGGTTTATTGAAGAAATCTTTACGGGTTCAAACGCCAAGTCGTACAAACACAAATACTATATTTGCAAAATGGATTACAAGAAATCGCTTTGCGAAAACAATTTTCAAGAAGAAGAAATTGGTGATATGAAATGGTTTTCTTATGATGAATGTAATATGAAAATTAGAAACTATAACCATGAAAAATTAACAATATTAAAAAATGTTCAATTATTGATAAATAATAACTTGTATATATAAAATATGAGTGGACAAGAAACTAATGATGTCACCAAATTCAAATATCCGAGTGTCAATGACCCAAGATTTCAAAAAAAAATCTCGTTGAAAAAAGAGTTTAAATATCAGTATTTAGTTCCTAAAAAAAAAATTGCCATATTGGATAAAAATAACAAATTGTGTCAACAAGACGAATTCGCTCTTTCTCCGCATCAGGAGTTTCTCAAAAACTTCATTCACCCCAAGACACCATATAACGGAATTTTATTATATCATGGGATGGGAACAGGAAAAACGTGTACAGCAATCGGTGTATCAGAACAATTTCGCAATGTTCACAAATACAACCCCCACTTTAATAAAATTTGGTTCATTGCGAGTGCCAATGTACAGGAAAATTTTAAATTTCAATTATTTGATCAAGATAAACTGATAAAAAAGAATGATATATGGACTTTAGATAGTTGCGTTGGTCCTAATTTGTTGCAGGAACTACAAAACTATGATCTTCAGAACATGACAAAAGAAATGATTGTTAAAAAAATTAACAAAAACATTAACAAACATTATCATTTTTTAGGGTACGAAAAATTCGCAAATTTAATTCACAATATTGTACGAAATGTAAAAGTGAGCGACGAGAAGAAATACAAGAATGTTGTCAAGAAAAAATTAAATGAACACTTCGGGAATTCTTTGTTGATAATTGATGAAGCCCATAATATTCGCATTAATGGTAACGACGGGGATAAAAAAATCGCAAAGTATATACAATTATTGACTGCGAATGTTAAAAAGAACAAAATACTCCTGCTTACTGGAACACCTATGTATAATGACTCGAGGGAAATCTTATTCCTTCTAAATATATTAAGAAGTAATGATGGGTTGTCAGCAATAAAATCGAGTGAGATATTTGACAAGGTCGGAAAATTATTAGTTAATGAAGAAGGTGAAGAGGTTGGGAAAAAAACCCTTATGCTTAAAGCGAACAGTTATGTGTCTTTTGTTCGGGGTGAAAATCCATATTTATTCCCATTCAAAATATATCCTGGTGACTATGATAGTCAATCAAGTATATTCAAGTTTAAATACCCACAAAAACAATATAATGGTCTAGTTATTGATCAAGGGATACAATTTTTAGATGTGTATTTATCAGAAATGACTAAGTTTCAAAGACAAGGATACGAGTTTTTTACAAAAAATCTTCGCAAATCATCAATTTCACAACAGGACATGGAAGATAAAAATGAAGAAACCGTTGCGTCCGGATATAAAGAATTTCATGACGCAATATATTCGCTTAATATTTGCTATCCTGGGAGTAAAGCAGGTGAGTTCTTGAATGGAAAAAATGGGTTACTGAGCATAGTGACAAAAAGTCAGGATTCAAAATACAGATATATCAATAAGGAAAAAGACATTTTTGATTATGATAAAATAGGAACTTATAGTGCAAAAATAAAAGGAATACTGGACCTTATTATTAACTCTACCGGCACAATATTGATATATTCTCAGTATAAAGATTCGGGGTTGATACCTATTGCTCTTGCACTTGAAGAAATTGGATTGGGACGTCTGAACTCAAGTGATAACTTGTTTTCGCCTTCTGGGAAAAAGACAAAAGAAATCAAATTCAAAGGGAAATATTCTATGATCACCGGAGATCCAATTTATAGTAAAAACAATGCCGGCGAGATCAAGGTGATCAACAAAGAGGAAAACAAAGATGGTGACTTGTGTAAAGTTGTTTTGATTACACAAGCTGGGAGTGAAGGAATTGATTTTAAAAATCTTCGTCAGGTGCACATTCTAGAGCCTTGGTACAATCTGAATCGTATGGATCAGATTGTTGGGCGCGCTATCCGTAATTGTAGTCACAAAACACTTCCTCTTGCGAAACGCAATTGTCAGATTTTCATGCACGGAAGTTATATAGATGATAATGAAGAATTGATTGATTTGATGCTTTATAGAAGATGCGAAGAAAAGGCGAAAAAAATAGGAATGGTTCAAAAGGTGTTGAAATCTATAAGTGTGGACTGCATTATTAATGAAAATCAGAAACACTTTTCAAAGTTGACAGAAAAACTGAGAGAGATAGAAATATCGACAAATAACATAAAAATTCCAAAATATCCGGTAAAAGATAAACAATTTTCTTTAGTTTGTGACTATCAAGAAGATTGTGACTATAAATGTGTTAACAGTGTCTCTAAAGAAAGTGATAAAGAAGACAAAACAACATATTCGTACGAACACACTGTAAAAAATCAACTCATTGAACAAATTAAAAAACTTTTTTTAAAGAAGCATGTATATTCGTTTGAAGAACTTGTGGATTTTTTTGAAATTAATCATAAATCTCCTGAAAAAATATACAGTGCTCTTACACACCTTGTGAATAACAGAACGGAAATAATATCGGATAAATTTGGAAAGAAGGGATTTGTCATGAATGTCAAAAATTTGTATGTATTTCAACCAGAAGAATTTGACGAATATTATACTACATTGTATGACAAAATGAGACCATTAAAACATAAGCCATTGAAAATTGATGTGCTAAATCAAGCACCAAAGACCATTGAGAATAAGTCTGCGAAGATTGATAAATTGCTTGGTTTAAGTAACGTCGCTACAAATAATGGTTCAACCACTCCATCAAACCAGTTATTTGAATCAATGCAGTTAAATTACAACATTGGAATGTCGTCTAAAGGACAATTAAAAGACAAAAACAAAGATTTTTATTTTAATTACTCACCGGTTATTGATGCAATTAAAGAACTATCCTCAGCGATTCAAATCAGCGTTGCAAAAAAACGGACGTGGTTAATTGAACATATAATCGAGACACTACCATTTAAAAAGGAACTATCTCTTGTGAATTATTTGTTTGAACATACAGACAAAAAAAATTCATTTGCTAAATTGGTTAAAAAACACTATGAAAAAAATTTCATTTTTGATTTTTTGGACGGTAAAATCCTCTTTTTAATTGATCTTTCAGACAAGAGTGCCGAAATTGCTAATAAGGCACATATTTTCGACAGCCATATAAAACTTTACTATAAACAAGCCGATGATGACAAATTCAGACCACTGAAACAAAGCGAAAAGCAAGATGGTAAAGAAGAGATTTCTAAAATCTTGAAAAAGGTCAAGATAGACAACAATAAGACTTCAAATCATCTCGTATTTATAGGACATTACGAAAAAGACAAGTCCAATTCAAAGCAGTTGAAAATAAAAAAGGTCGGGGGTATACATAAAAGCAAAAAGAATAAAGGTAGAGTATTCAAAAACGAGATTCCAAAAAATATGTATCCAGTATTGAATGAAATTATTGGCGAAGATATAATTCCTCCCAAATTGTTTAATAAAGAACAGTTTGCGGTGGGTTTGGAGGTTATCAGTAAACATTTCACAAACGAAGATAGTATCATTTACGCGAACAAACTTGAACAAGCTGAAAGTAATATCCAAGAATTTTGAAATTATAAATAAAATTGATTTAATTTGTATATGGATAGTATAAATAACATTGATACGATGAAACCAATTAGTTTAGAGAATCAACCTATTTATACAAGACAATTTGTGAACAAAAAAATTACGATTCCTTTCGCAAAACTAAATGGTTCTATTGAAAAAATTTTCAAAGAATACGCAACAAAATTCATTGTTGGGAAATGTTCAAAAGAAGGATACATATCCACATCACACGTAAAAGTTATTGAATATAGCGCACCAAAATGCGCTTCATCAAACGCAACATATGACGTTGTCTATGAATTTGAAATCTTTAATCCATGCGAAGGGCAAGAGTTAGTTGTTAAAGTATCAAATATTACAAAAATTGGTATTAAAGCAGTCATTTCCACAAATAGTCGGGTCAATCCAGTAACAGTCTTTGCGAGTCGGCTACATAACGAGGATATCGTCATGAAAGACGACAGTATAGAACTAGACCAAAATGATTATGACAATAAAAATGTTTACAGCGAAAATGACGTTATCAGAGTGAAAGTTATTGGGTATCGATTTGAAGTTAACGACACATCAGTTTATATTTTAGGGAAAATTATTGGAAAGAAAAAATAACAAATAAATTGGTTTTATTATTTAACATAAAAAGTAAATTACATGTATCTTAAATGAACAAGGAGAAAGTTAAAAATTTGTGCGAGACAATAGACAAAATGGACAAACGAGACCATATTGAAATACTAAAAATAATCAAACACTCGCACGCGAATATTCATGTTACTGAGAATAATAATGGATGCTTCATCAATATGGATGATGTAGACCAGCAAACCGTTGAAAATATAGAAAAATATGTTGAATTTTTGAATCAAAAAGAGGAAGAACTCAAGGAACAAGAAATGAAAAAGAATAATTTGCTAGAATCATTAAATGAATTAGATAAATAATGTAAAGTCTAAATCGTAAATATATTTATTGACACTTGTCCATTTCATGACTTGTATTAATAACAATAACTCTCTTTCAAAATATTATCTTCATTTCGCAAAAGGTAATAAGAAAGAGCTCAATATTGTAAGTAGAAAATTAAAAAAAAAAAAATGTGGAAAATTAAACAACAATTATGATAAATTGTTTTTTAATTTTTTATTAATTGTGAGAGTGGAAGAACTGTCATTGGATTACAACAAAAATACGGAGTTAAAGTTAAAATATACATTTGCGCAAAGAATGGAGAATATGAAATTTAAAAAACTGGAAAATGTGATTAACAATCTGTGTTACGAAGAAAATATTAATCTAAAAACATTGTCAGCACTATGCTGTCTGTTTTCTAAGACTATGTATTATCATTCGCAAAATGTATTTGTTATGCTAAACGAAACGGAACAAAAGGATGGTGAAAAGATATATTTAGTCAAAAAAGATTCCTCAATAACATATATCAAAGAAGAAAAACAACTAGAATTAAAAGAAACAAGTTTTGAAATTCAAAGCCTGGATAAAATCTTTTACAGTATAACTCATTACAGGGTAGATGAACTGAAAAAAATTGGACTGGTTCTTGGATTAAATGTAGACGGACTAAAGAAAAATGTTTATGAAGAAATTTCTCAACATTTGTCTAATGCTATTTTTATAAAAAATTGATTATAAATAAATGTATATAGAGTATATACATTATTGGAGATGGCCAAAAAAAATTATACAACGCCCTCCTTGGTAAGTTTACTGGGAAAATACAATGACGCTTTGAAACAAGATAAGCCATCAAAGTACACCAATATTGAATTTGAAGTAAGATTTGCTCAAATGTCAAATGACCGGGCTAATGATTTCGATAAAATTTATGATGATCTTATCAAGCGAGGTTTCAAGGTTGAATTTAGGAATTATCTTTTGCGCATCGATGTAACTTATCAAAAAGATCACAAGGAAGAAAGAGCAGAACATTTATCAAATATTCGCGTTGAATTAGACGACATGAATCATATTCAAGAACTGTGTAACAAAAATACACTCAATTCAAATGCTCGCTTTGTTTCGAAGCGACATATTGATGAAAAACACAATAGTCCGTATATGATTTATGATTATAAGATGCGTGTTTCTATACAAAAAGAAGTTGAACGGCTTCCACAAACTTCCGAACAAGTGTTAATGATCCAGAACCGGTGGGATAAGAGCTACAAAAATTTTAGATACATTTATAGAACTTCGCTTGTCCATGAAGATATGCCTAATATAAGAATTGACCTTAGTAAGGTAAAATCTAACAGGAATAAAAGCGTCTATTTCGTAGAGAGTAATGTTCTTAGTGAAGATGAAAAATATGAAGTAGAAATCGAGTTGATAAATATTGATCGTCCATTTGACGAAGGGAAAAAAAATAATATTTTGACACAATTAAAAAGCGCCGTAAAATATGTTCTATCGTCATTGCAAGGTTCACAATTTCCTGTAAAATATGATGAACTTGATGCTATTTACAAGGACTATATGTCTTTGCTTAAGATCGTTGTCCAAAAATTCAAAAAAGATGAACAAAAAAGGTCGTTAAACAGCAAATACTCAAAAAGCGGAAGACATTTTATTGGTCCGTCTTCTTGTACTCTGCAGCCAATTAACCTTGTAGACGATGATTCAATTGACAATATTTGTTTGCGTCGCGATATGTTTTGTGTAACAGACAAGGCAGACGGTGAGAGGAAAATGCTTTATATTGGCAACAATCTCTCTCTCTACTTTATTAATACAAATTTAGAAATACAATTTACCGGAGTTAAAATTAAAAACATGGCAGACTATAAAAATACACTCATAGACGGAGAATATATTACCTCAAATAAATCAGGAGAGTCTATATCTCTTTATGCAGCATTTGACATCTACTTCTTCAAAGGAGATGATGTAAGAAATAATCCATTCAAGAAAAAAGATGGTAATAATAAAGGCAGTCCGGTTATTTCCCGCCGCGAACTATTACTAGAAGCAATTGACAACATTAATAATAATGCCGATAAAAAAAAACACTTGACAATAACAGCAAAGAGTTTCTTCTTTGCAACCGAAAATAATCTAGATTCATTATATGCCGCCAACGACAATTGTCTGAAACACGCACAGACACTAGATTATGAGACAGATGGACTTATATATACTCCTATGACGCTTGGGGTAACTCAAGAAAGTGCTGTAGAACCACCAAAGGCTAAGAATTTCAAGTATACTTGGAGTCAGAGTTTCAAATGGAAACCACCTGAGTACAACACAATAGACTTTCTCATTTCAATTGATAAAGATGCTTTCAATAAACCAAAAATGAAACAAAAAATGATAGACGGGGCTATTGTAAATTACTATACACTGAAACTACTCGTCGGTGTAGACAAAATTAAACACGGTTTAATCGGTAGTCAGCAAAAACTTTTGAACGAAGAATTCAAACCGCAAATTTCAGGAGAAGAAATAATCGACACCGATAAATATCCCGACAGATACGCCGCCGAACTATTTTATCCTACAAACCCGTCTGATCCTATGGCACATTTGTGTCATGTTCTACTTCATTTACACGAAGGTAAACTACATATGTTTACCGAAGAAAATCAAATTATAGAAGATGATACGATTGTGGAGTTTAGATATGATATGAACGCAAAAGACAAGATGAATTCGTGGATTCCGTTGCGCATTCGCGAAGACAAGACAAAAGATTATAGAACAAAACGCAATAATTTTGGTAATGCGTATCATGTTGCAAATAGCAATTGGCACTCAATCTACAATCCAGTCACCAAGAAAATGTTGACAGGTGAAACTGAAGTAAGCGTCGTTGATGCATTGAACAACGATAGCGATGTTTATTACAATAATAGAAATGCGAAGCGAGAAAAATCCCATACAATTAAACTTAGAAAATTCCACAATTTTGTGAAAGAATTGCTCATTCGCTATGCCGCAAGTAAAAAAGAAAACACTGTTCTCATTGACATGGCGGTCGGTAAGGCAGGCGACCTTCATAAATGGCTCAATAACAATGTTCGCGGGGTATTGGGTATTGACATTTCAGAAGATAATATTCACAATCCATACGATGGAGCGTGTAAGCGATACATTGAATTATTTACACAGAAAAAACTGAAGCGGGGGAATAACAAGTCAAAAAATGAGCAAAACATGTTTGGTATGTTTATTTCGGGCGATACGAGCAAAAATATTGAAAACGGCAATTTTGATACGTACAGTCATAAAAATAAACAATCGGCATCTTCGGATTACATTCTAAAAAGTTTACTGGGCTCAGTTCCATCCAAGAATATAAAAGAAGAATATTTGAAGACCGATATATTTAAGAACAAATTTGATATTTGTTCAATTCAGTTTGCGATTCATTACATGTTTGAAAGTAAGGAGAAACTATATATGTTTGCCAAGAATGTTTCTGATATGACGCGCGTAGGGTCTTACTTTATTGGAACTTGCTATGACGGCAAACTTGTTTATGATAAATTAAAAGATGTTGAATACAACAAGGCTGTAGAAATTTATAAAAATTCTAAAAAAATTTGGAGTATTCGGAAAAAATATCACGATAACGACGATTCTTTCATGGAAAATACTGAACTGTCTTTAGGGCGAAAAATATCAGTATTCCAAGAATCTATTAATAAAGAATTTGATGAATATTTGGTAAATTTTGATTATTTTGAGAAAGTGATGAGAGATCATGGATTTGCTATAGACACGGATTTCGCAGTAGAAGATCAAGAAATGAACGCAACAGAATCGTTTGAAGTCATATATAAAAAATTATATCAAAATGGAAAACAAACTAATATCACAAACTATGAGAAAGAGATATCGTTCTTGAATAGATGTTTTGTTTTCAAAAAAATCAATGACATGGTTAAGTCATATCCAATCGCAGACGAGCACGATGCAAACGAGAAACCCGCCTCTTTCACCAGCGTTGGTTATCCCAAAAAGACCGGAGAAATAGTAACTCTACAACTTTAGACTTACAACTTTAGACTGAAGAATTTAAAGATTTGAATCAATTATAATTATGACTGGATATATAATTAACGATTATATTTTTTCTATTAATGAAAAAGACATTTCTCCTTGTTACGACGAAAATTTTACAGGGGATTTTTTAATTAACGTAAGTTTGAAAGAATATCTCACAAACATCAAGGCAGAAATAGACAATGTTCAAGAAAGGTGGGATATTGTCAAGAAAGTGACAAACAAATATGAATATATAAACAGTTGCGTTTCAGTTGAAGGGACGAAAGTTGTCAGCTCCTCAGTATGCAAGCATAAACCAATTTCACGCTCCTACTTTAAAATGATTGAAATTTTGAACAAATTTGAACCCAAGTTCATGAGAATGAATAATATTAGAACATTTCATCTGGCGGAAGGTCCCGGTGGATTTATTGAAGCAATTTCCAGAATAAGACAAAACAAAAATGATGTTTACTGTGGAATGACATTGATGGATAATGATATTGATGTGCCAAAATGGTGTAAAATAACCAATCTAATGAAAGAAATATCAAACATCAAACTTGTTTATGGTCCAAAAAATGATGGCAATTTATATTTGAAACACAATTTAGATTTTGTTTGCAAACATTACGAAAACTCAATTCATTTCATAACCGGAGATGGTGGATTCGACTATAGTAGCGATTTCAATAAACAAGAAGAAAACTCAATTAATCTAATTTACTGCGAAATGTTGTATGCGTTGATAATGCAAAAAAATGGCGGGTGTTTTGTTTTGAAGGTGTTTGATATTTTTCATCGCAACACGATTGAGATATTGTCCATTTTGTCTTATTTTTATGAAAAAGTCTATGTTTACAAACCGTTGACAAGTCGCGAGGCAAATTCTGAAAAGTATATTGTTTGTATGAACTTTCAAAGAAAAACAAATTATGATTTGATCATAAGAAAACTAAAACATAATTTTCATTTGATGGAAACTAAAAAAATAGTAAGAATTCTGAACTATGATATGAACAACTTCTTTTTAAACAAAATTCAAGAAATTAACGCAATATATGGACAACAGCAAATAGAAAACATTCTTTGCACAATTAATCATGTTTATGATTTTCAAAAGGAAAAAATTTCCAAAATGAAGCAGAATAATATTGAGAAGTGTAAAAAATGGTGTCATGAACACAAGCAACCCATAAGCTCATGTTTTGTTAGTAACCTTTAACTCTTAAGAATAAATTGTCTTTTTATTACGTATTGAGTTCAGCTCTTTCTTACAAACTAGATTACACTTCCCAGCAGTGGTGTCTCCTTTTATATAATTCAGATGGTAGCCCGTACCGGACTCTGTGTCATAGACGTTGTTTATGGAAACAATTCCGTTCTTGTATGTTTCTTTGAGAGAGGCATTGTTTTTGTTGATCGTATCATGTTTCTTTCTCAGAATATTGGCAGAAGATGATGTAGCTCCTTGTATAGAAAACAGATTGTTTGAAGGTTTGTATATAATTGGTTTATTGCACGTTGTTCCGTCCGAAGAAGTCATTGTGGAACATTTCGAACTCTTGTAAGTCCCGTCATCGTTCTTGGCTCCCAGGCGGGCATTGTCTTCATATGTTCTACATTTTGATTTCAAATAAGAGTGGTAATTGCGATGGTAATTCTTACTTATATTAGTGTTTGCGGACCGTCGTATATGGTTCGTCCCGCCAATACATTTAGTAGAATGAACACCATCTTCCAAATAAACTTTGATACCATTACATTGATTTAATAAGGTAATATTTTCTTTTAAGATATGGACATTTTTACTAGTACAGTCAATATTGTTTGAATTAACTGAAATTCCTGTTCCCGGTGCGTCTAATTGTTGGATTCTTACTTGTTTACTTGATTTTGTTTCGTAGTGAGGTAACAGTTGTTTTCTCCAATGTTTTATAGGGTTTGCTTTGAACGATGTACGTGGAATAGTATTTGCGTCCAAATTATGAAACGGACGAGAATTAGAAGGAACTACCATATCAGTTGTATTCTCTTTCCAAATGTTATTTCTGAAAGTGTAATTACTCATTATATATTATATATTATATAGATTATATATAATTTATAATGAAGCGGTTGACAATAATATTCACTCTGTTTCTCATTTTACTTTTAACAATAAGTGTAAAAAAATACAGATTTGAAGGGTTGTGTGGAAATTACTCACTAACATATTCAAGAGTAAAAGACATATTTGGAAATTCTGATATTTCCGGAATAAAGCAATCATACAATACTCATTACTATAACGACTTGGTATTGAATTGCTAATTTGTCTAGAACATTTTCAATGCCACGTCTCGCAATAACCTCAAATCCTGAAATTTCTGTTTTTCATCACTAGACAATGGTCCAGAATTATTTTGTTGCATATGAGAAATTGATTTTTTATTCAACAAGTGTTCATACTTCGCATCTAAATCACTTTGAGATATTTTAATCGATTCGGGGGATTTAAAATTATTTTGGTCTAACAAGAAATTATATTGTTCTTCTAACTCTTTATGTAAATGCTCGCTGAGTACACTATAATTCCAACTATTTACATATTCCATTGATGGGTTCCGTTTGGAAAAATGCGAAAATTGTTTCATTTCTTCAGAGGTTATGGAATTGTTATAAAACTTTTCGTAAACCCCTTTTAGTCTTCTATTATTATTATTCTCGTTTTTCATATACAATAACTCGTAGTTTTTAAAGGCGATTTTTTTCATAAAATTAAGTTTTTCCTCGTAATTGTGGTGCTCTATCTCAAAAAACTTCCTCATGAGAGATTCATAATATATTCCATTAATTTCTTCAAATATTCCAAGTTCTCGAAGTAGATGAACGTCTGTTTTTATTTGTTCAATGTCGTTATTGAACGCACTTTGTTCTTGAATTGATATTGCGGGTATTCCAAGAATTAACTCTTTCAGTTTAAATTCACTGTTAGCTCGTGTTTTGAATGACGTGTTTATTTGCTCAATGTCTAGGTCTTGTATTGCCATTTGAAGAGAAATTAAAGTGGTCAAGTAATATTGTTCACCTGTCATAAATGGGGTCTTTACGTGCTTTATCAAAACACCATATAGTTTATTGATCAATTTCTCAAACTGTTTAGATTTGTTTCCGGACAGCACCCCTTTTATTACATTTCCCCATACAGTAGAAGCAGTATTTCGCAATGTACAGTGCTTACAAACAAAACACTTATTGTAAAGTTCTGTATTTTCTTCTATTTTGGTTTGTGTAATATGTGCGCTCAAACATTTGATTCTATCAGTTAGACACATTTCTGGGTCATTGAAATTCCAAGGAAATGTTATATTTGTACCTTTACTTTTTTCAGGATAAGTCATTTTGCTTTTATCTGTAATCGTTATTTTCTTCATTTCCAAAACCTTTTCCATTATTTTTATAACAATGGACAGCTTGAAAAGCGTTTCCGTTTTTATTTTTTCAACAAAAAATCTTTTAATAAAATATTTTTTTTCATTATCGGCTTCTTCCGAACTAACATCGGTCTCTCTACCCTGAGCGGTTGTGGACGGACTTTCGGGTTTTTTCCCAATACCAGGTGCGAGTGATTCAATACCAGGTGCGAGTGATTCAATACCAGGTGCGAGCGCTGTGAATTGATTTATATTTAATTTCGAAATAAATGGACCTATTCTACTTGAATTGTTGTCAACAAAACTTTTAATTTTCGAAGGAAACATATTTATGATCCGTAGAACAGCAGGAAACTTTTTCTTGACGTCTTCAATGATTTTTGATACGTGTTCTGGATTCTCTGTTACGAGCTTGTGCAAATCTGCGTTGTGTTTTTGAATCAAATCAAACACAATTTGCTTTATTTCATCTTCTACTGGATTTTGAGAATTATTGCCACCACCAAACATTTTCAAATATTTCATTGAGTTGTTGATTGTTGTGGTAAATTCTGAAGGCATCTTGTACGACACGGCGAGTTCATTATTCAAATGACATAATATGTTCGTCTTCTTATTTCTACAAGTATTGTGATTAAATACGTTTCTATTTCCACCGAGGTATTTTTTTGTATTTACTTTTTTTTTCCTCTTTTTTCCTATCAATAAGCTCAGAATGTTTTTTTGATATTCTTGCCTAATTTTTTGTTTTAGGTGTTTTGTTAAATATCTTCCCCAATCATTCTTCTTGCCGCGATATTTCCTCGTCTCGTTTTTTCCACCAACCATTGCACGATTCTTAGTCAGATTGCGTTTTCTTTCTTTCCGTTTACAAGGGGTCTCATATTGTTTGTCTAACTTATATCCATCTTGATCATCTAAATAGTCACATTTTCTTAACAAACATTTTATCTTTTTTTGACACATTCTTTTAGAAAATCCCATTTTCATACACAGGTCTTGTTTGGGTAGAGCATGTTCCAAAGTGGATTCTGGTATATTTACAAGAAACGATGGATAATAGATCAATGTACCGACAAGACTGTACATTGTATACAATAGATAATTCAACGCGACTTGTGCTGGTGTTTGTGGACCAGTTCCAACGACGCTCAATGGTGATGTCATGGGTAAATTCGTATTACTGGATAGTTTACCATTTACGAGACTCATTCATTAATATATAATATCAATATATTAATAAATAAAATTCATACCACATTATCCTCTCAGAGAATTAAGAAACTGATAAGAGCCATTATGTTGATCACCGCCATTACTTTTGTCATTGTAGTTCAAGTTGATTGCTTCCAAGTGCTTGAATTGAGTAAACATTGAACTGTCAGAGACATATTTTATATTTCCACTTTTCAAACTAACCTCTAATGGTGTGACACCATGTGTCATATCTCCACAATCTTTGTTGGATACAGAGCCTGCCATTTTGTGATTTAAAATTCTAGAGTTTGTGTCGTTTACTTGATTTGGTCCACCACAACTCATGTTTTTTCTGCTTAAAGGATCGCCTAAATTATAAGCACTTCGGAAGGGACCACATGATGCTTTTACACCAGCTTGTTTTACATTATTTGATTTGAATGCTTTTCTGAGTTTTCTTCGGTTGAGCGCAACTTCACCACCCACGAGAGTATTTCCATATCCACTTTCAAATTGACCCGGTTTGCCTCCACCAAGGCTACTAACGCTACCTTGTTCGTATCCAGACATATTAATATAATAATATATTATTTTTTATTAGTATATTGTCAAACTTATCAAAAGTAATTCACCATAAATCCATGAATATAATATTCGTCAAAGAGTCAACAATGGCTGAAGTGACAATAAAAGAACTAATTTCTAAGAAATTTCCAAGAACTTTTAAAAAATCCTGGGTTTAAAAAAATAAAAAATAAAAAAATATATTTTTGAATATTTTGAGAATTGAAAAAGTGAGGTGCTCCCCCCCTCAAAAAAAGAACAAGTGAGTCAACATTTTTTGTTACTTTTTAAAATTATGGTAAGAAAATATAACTTTTTTTTTGATAATTTATTATGAGCAAAAGTGCTAAATATAATTGTTTTTTTGAAAAGTAACAAATTTGTTACTTTTTGTAACAAAAAAGTAACAAAAAAGTAACAAAAAGTAACAAAAACCACATTTTTCACACAATTTATTCAATTTTTTATTACCATTATAGTAATAAAAATAAAAAGTAACCAAAAGTAACAAAAAGTCAACATTTAGTCAACATTTAGTCAACATTTAGTCAACATTTTTTGTTACTTTTTGAAATATTATTAAAAATAAATTAATGTCACTGCTTAAATATATAATATTCTAAGTGTATATGAGTAAATATTACTGTAAATGCTGTAACTATGACGCAAAAGTAAAAGGGAATTACAGAAAACATTTGAAAACAAATAAACATAAGAACATTCAAATTATTCAATCGCAAACAGGCGATGAAACAAGTACAATAAATTTATTGTATAACACATGCAAGTATTGTAAGAAAAACTTTACAACCAAGCAAGCAATGTACCGCCACATAAAATACGCATGTGATCAAAATTCAGACGAATCTATCATTGAACTCTGTAGATTGTTGAATGAAAAAGATAGAAGATTAATGGAACAAGGGAATCAAATCAATGCCTTATATGAGAAGATTGAAAAGTTGTCAAATAAATTACAAATCACAAATATAAATAATGGAATTATCAACAATAATGTGAATATTGAACTTCTCAATTATGAACAGACTGATTACAGTCATCTCACCGAAAAGGATTATGTTACTTGTATCAAAGATTGTAATTATTCGGTAAAGACGTTGATCGAAAAGGTTCATTTTAATGAAAGAAAACCCGAAAATATGAATATTTATATTTCTTCTATAAAAGGTAAATATGCAATGGTTTATAAAAATAACAAATGGCAAATCATTGACCGGAAAGCACAGATAGATGACTTGTATGATACAAATGAAATTATTTTGAGCACATGGTACAAAGAGTATGAAGTGAAATATCCAGAAATAATGCAAGCTATGAAAAGATATCTGCAAAATATTGAAGAAAACGACACTATAAATGAAGTAAAAAAAGAAATATTATTAATGCTTTATAACAATCGCGATCAAATATTAACATTATTGTGAGACAATATTGCTCTTACGATGTCAATAATCTTGGAACAACATTCATCGAAATTAGTTCTTGGAACAATAACTTACAACTATATGGAATTTTGACACAAGCGAAGTCGCACGAGTTATTACAAATATTACACTTGTGTATGTTATTTTCTTCATTATATGGAACAACCAAACCACAATTTTTGCATATATGAACTGAATATTTGTCTGAAACATCATATATACGTTCTTTTGTAAATGACGATGTTCCATGTGAAATCATACAATCGCGCTCCATTTCACCAAACCTCAATCCTCCGTCTCGGCTCCTTCCTTCCGCGGGTTGTCGTGTCAGATTCACCATTGGTCCAATACATCTACTGTGCTGTTTGTCAGTAACCATGTGTTTCAATCTTTGGTAAAATACCGGACCAATAAATACGGATGTTTCTATTTGTTCTCCAGTTTTTCCATCATACAATAACTCATTTCCTTTTGATTCATAATCACATTTTTGCAGTGTTTCGCAGAGCGAATCCAAATCTAGATTTCCAAAACTAGTTCCGTCGCCGTAAAGACCTAGTTCTAACAAAACCTTCCCCAATAATGTCTCTTTGAGTTGTGCGATTGTCATTCTCGACGGAATTGCGTGAGGGTTGATAATGATATCGGGTTTCAATCCATTTTTTGTAAATGGCATATCTGCTTCGTTGATAATATGCCCGATTGTTCCTTTTTGTCCATGACGACTTGAAAACTTATCACCAATATTTGGCACTCGTCTGGCGCGGATCCGGACCTTGCAGAACATGTATCCATCTCCGTTACGGTTTATATTGTTTTTGTCAATGTAGCTTTCTTCATGTGTTTTATAAGATTTGCTGTGGTCTTTGTATTTAATGCTTTTATTGTCGTCGTTTTTGCTATTTTTAATCGAGGTAACTTTACCCATAATGATGTCTTTGTCTTCGATTAATGTATTTTCCTCCATCAACCCTTGACTATTGAGTTTTTCATAGTTTCCAAATTTGACATTATTGGTGTTTAAAATGTTCGGTTTGGTTCGTATTTCTTCTTCTCCATTTAGTTTCTTGTCTTCGTCCTTTTCTGTATGATAAATCGTGGCATGAAACAATCCTCTTTCTACCGAACCTTTGTTGAATAAGATACTATCTTCCTGATTAAAGCCACCGTGCGTCATAATTGCTACGATTACTTGGTTTCCAGATGAAAGTGTGCTTATTTTTAACATATTCATGATTCGCGTCTCTACCAATGGTTTCATCGGATAGCTCAAAATATAGCCCGTTTTATCCATACGCTTATTGAAATTTGACGCATAAATTCCAATTGCTTGTTTGCCCATCGCACACTGGTATGTATTTCTCGGCGACTGATTGTGTTCGGGAAAAGGAATACAAGATGCTAACACCCCAAATATAGTACTCGGGTGAATTTCGCTGTGTGTGTAATTATAATTTTCTAGATTCAAATGTTTTGGGTTCATACAGATCATGCTGTATTTTTGTTCTTCATTGTCAATATACTCTATGATAGATTCGTCTACTCTGCAAGATAAAACCAAATCATTCCAAGATAAAGTAGAATTTCTAATTTGTTCAATATGTTCACGACGAAGAAGAATCTTATTATTTTTCACTTTATAAACGGGACGCATCAATCTACCCGCATCATTATTGATGTAAATAATTTTGTTAGTATAGTCAAATACTACACTTGTGTATATATGTATAATCCCTTTGTATTTCAGTGTTTTCACGTGGTTATAAAGTTCAACTGGCGCCAATGCTATACCAAGCCACTTACCATTCAACAACACTTTAACTTTATCGTAATAATATTCAATGTCATGGTTTTCGTCATTGAGCGAGACAATTTTCTCCAAAATATACTCATAAATGCAATTGCTGTCACTATGACTACTTACACAAGTCATATACGATAAATTCTTTACAACTCCAACCGACTGACCTTCTGGTGTTTCGGCTGGACACAAGAATCCGAAACTACTTCCATGAAGTTTTCGCGGTTCAATTAATTTACCGCTCTTGTCAATTGGTGTATTGACCCGACGAAGATGACTTAGGGTTGAAGCATACGTCAAACGATTTAAAACTTGCGCCACCCCTACTTTATTTGAATTCACTTGTTTTATTCCAAAATCTCCTGTAGATAAAGCGCGTTTAATGCCATTTTCAATTGTAGATGACTTTACAATCTTGTATACATTTGTCAAGTTGATAATATTTGTGTAGTCTTCACTAGACTTCCACGAACCATTGTTTATTTCGCGTACGACTAATTTGCGAATGTCCTTTACAACTTTATTGAAATAGTTTCGGAATAAATTATTAAGAGAGCATCCGGTCATCTCAACGCGTTTGTTTTCATAAGAATCGCGATCATCTGGTTGAATATGTCCAAGACGACAACTAATTAGTTTGTGTGCTATCATACCAAGCATGAATATTTTTTCTCTTTTTGTTTCACAATTCGGGAAAACATCATTATTCAATATATCATTTGTGAAAGATGTTTTTTTGGCTTCACCTTCTTCGTCTGTCATATTTATAGGAGTATACAAAACACAGTTTTTCATATATTGAATAGAATCTTCTTGTGTTTTATATTTTTCACTATCCTCAATAGAACCCTTCAAAAACTTTAATAAATCTCTATTTTCAGGCTTTTCTATATCAAGAAGGATGTATTTAGATATTTGCTTGTCGGAGATGACACCAAATGCGCGAAACAATACGAACAATGGGATTGGTTTTTTTAGTTTTGGTATTTGAACGTGAATCGGGAAGCTGAATTTTTGAGGCTTCGAGGAAATCATCATATAAACCTGCTTAGGTGAAATAACTTTCCAACTGGGTACACAACGAAGTTCGGCGCTATGAGTCCATTTGCTATTTTCCTTGTTCTTGAAAACATATATTTTATTATCGGCGGCTTTTTCTTGCCCCAAGCACGTCTTTTCGGACCCATTGATAATAAAATACCCCCCAGGGTCTGATTTACATTCGGATGTTTTTTGGTTGTCAAGAAAGTTATATTGATTCAATATGCAAATAGATGATTTCAGCATGATTGGTATTTTACCGAATTGAATTTTCGCCAATTTTACATGTTTTATTTCTTCATTTTCTAGCTTTTCTCCATTTCGGATAATATATTTAATATTGAGATCAAGAGTCATGTTTGAATTATAAGTGAAGTTCCTCAAGCGAGCATCATTTGGAAACATTAATTTTGTCGCACCATTATTTTCATGAATTTCTGGACGATACAAAGACATGTTTTCAAAAGTAATAACAATTTGTAGTCTGTAATTTTTGTGTTCTTTGATATAATCATGAGGAGAACGAATGAGTAAAGGATTGAACATTTCAATCGTTTTTTTCATTTGATTGTTGACAAAATCATTGTAAGAATCAATTTGATGTTTCACTAACTGATGAAGATGTTTGTTGTCGAAATAACTTTTAAGAACCTCCCACGAATCTTCTTGGTCAAACTCAACTTCTTGGCGTTTGATACAACTCATTCTGTTTTGTATGATTAACAACAACGATGAGATGTTAAATCAATTTTTTTAAATAAGGATAAAAAATGAAACAAAAATATGATACTAAATATTATGGAAGGTGGTGGACAATCTAAAAAGATTAATATTGGAGAAAAATTCTTACAATATAATAAATCTAACAAGAAACAAAGTGGTAGTTCTCATGCGCGAATAAGTCAGGGAGACATATCAAAATTAAGACCTTTGACCGTTAAAGAACTTTTGCTAGAGAAACTCAAGAAATACAAAAAAGAAAAGTCGCGTAAAAAACGGAATTTAGAAGCAAATGCGAAACCATCTTTATCATCATATCAAGTACCAAATACATCGATGCGTTCACTAACAACAAACTTTTCGCAACACTCAAAACAAAAACCAAAAATTCAAACACCTGAAACAAATCGTGATTACGGGCGAACCATGTTAGAACCTCGCGATAATCATATAAATAAAGTTCCTCCCGATTATGGTAATTTGAAAAATGGTATTAAACCAACTTACAGACAGTTTTTGAAAAACAAAACAATGCGCAAAGAACTTCCAAAATCGCGAAGAAAAGTTGAGGTAGAAGTAGAAAAAAAATTCGCCCTAGGGAGAAATCATACGCAAAAGAAGGTTGGGGTTTTTATCAAAAGTAATGAAATGCGCAGAACAATCAACGACAAAAAGGTGGATATGCAACGGTCAGAACTGAGAACCGTAAAAAATTATCTCAAGACGCAGAATTTGATAAGGTATGGAAGCGATGCGCCAAATGAACTGCTACGTGAAATATACATGGATTCAAAGATATGTGGAGATGTTTTTAACATAAATGGGAAATCGCTTGTTCATAATTATATGAACGAGTGATTGTAGATTGAATAAGACAAAAATAACCAAAAAAACAATTTAAACTTTAAAATGCGTTTCATGTATACCTATGACGGAAATAGAAAATTTGTTCAAATTGGAGACAGAAATTGTTAAACAACGCGTTGTTTTTAAATTTGTATATACTGGAATCCCAATAACAAAATTAAGAATGTTCAAGACAATAGAAATGGTGAAGGAAGTTTTAGAAACATTCCATAAAACAGAAATACATCATGTTTCTTTTGTTTTTGTGATTAGTCATTTTGAAATACCCGCGAATATTGGACTAATCAAAGATTTTGCGTCAACATTCCATCCGTATACGGAGATTATCATCAAGAAATTAGATTTTACAATTATACAGTCAAATAGTAATATGTTCAAAATATTTTTTTCATTGTTTAGGATGTATTATGAGCCAATTAAACCACTGTATTTATGCGAAAGCGATGAATCCACTAAAAAGTGTCTAGAAAGTAAAAATGAGAGAAGTAAAGTTTCCAATTTTTCCGATTTTTGAAAAAATGAAAAAGATAACTAAATGTTTATTGAACAATGTAAAATATTTACGGATATTTCATATTATTCCCAACTACATATTGTTATCTAATCCGCCCTCTGCAACAAGGGCAAGTATTGTTCTGTTCTAACCATATATTGAGTGCGCTTTTATTGAATATATGTTTACATTTTTTTATCATCAAAATATGTTCAGATGTTGAATCGAATCGCTCCCTTGTGATTGGACACACATCGTTTAATGGATGTTGTATCAGATCAAAATGACTGATTTCATAAAGATGACATTGGTCTGTATTTTGCGAATTGTTAACATCCACGTTATTTGACACATCGTTGATAATGTTCTTATTATCATCTGTGATTAAAATAGTCTCAAATGAAATGCTGGAAGTATACAAATTAGTATTATTCAATGAAGACATATTCAATGTGTCAAATGTAAAATAATATGTCAAATTATCATTGTCTTCTTGTGTGTTTGTGGTATTACTATTAATGTCATCATTGTTCAAATTACTATTACGTCGCGGTCTTGGCGCTGATGTTATATTTATATCGTCGCTGAAAATGCTGTTAAATATAGTGTCTCTAATATTATTAGCCCGAGTATTATTCATAGTATTTTCATGTTGCATTTGGGTTATTATTTCCTGACTACTTTGTATTGTGTTTGCTAATACATTTATGTTATTGAAATGGCTTTGTAAAATACTGTTCATGTATTGTTGATTATTTGAGTTGTTAATATGTGTCATAATTGATATAATTATAATATATATTTAAATAATAATCATCATTTTATGATATCGTATATTTCATGACTGAAAATAACCAAAAATCCGGAAAGGGACTGACCGGATTGTTGAACTTGGGAAATAGTTGTTATTTTAATAGTGCTATGCAGATTATAGGACAATTTCACGAATTAAATGAATATATTGATTCTCACTTGACCGAAAATGAAACTATAAACAATTTAGATTCGCATCTGATGAAAGAATGGAATGATTTGAGAAAACTTATGTGGAAAAAGAATGTCATTATTTCACCAAATCGGTTTAAGAAAACAATAGAATACGTTTCGGAGAAAAAACAATGGGATTCGTTTGCGGGGGCCGAGCAAAACGATGCAAACGAATTTTTGTTTTTCATTTTGAACATTTTTCATGATTCATTGAAGATGCAAAAAGATGACAAAAAGTTGCTAAAATTTCTATTGGCTAATGAACAAATCTTTCTGAGAAAAAATTATAAAGATTTCAATTCTTTTTTCAAGAATGCCCACAAAGATTATTCTTACGTTGATCACTTGTTTACTGTATACTTAAAAGTGCAATATGTAGATAAGAAAACTAATGAAATTATTGCAACGAAATATGAAAACTCTTATTCAATAGATATTCCCTTGAATAAGTTGAGTATTAGCGAATGTTTGGATGAAATTTTCCAACCCGAAGAGTTAAATGAAGAAAATAATAATCAATACTACGATGATAAGGAAGAAAGATATAAGGATGTTATCAAAAAGACACATTTGTTTCAAAGTTCTAAATATTTGATTATACAATTGAAGAGATGGAATATGAACTTGAGAAAAAATCAAAGAGTCATCCATTATGATATAAATGGTCTGTTATCGTTGGGAAAATATTCATTTGATAAAAATAAACTGTCACTATCTAAAGAATATGAAATATTCGGTGTAATCAACCATTCAGGCAATATTTACGGCGGACATTATACGTGCGTTATCAAAAACGATAATGGGAAATGGTATGATTATAATGATGCCATGATAAAAGAGATTCCGTCAAATAAAGTAGTTGGAAACAAAAACTATTGCTTGATTTATAGGTTAAAATAATAAATATATGTATATATAATGAATATTGAGGTAGACGAACAACTATATTTACCAAAAGTGAACGATTCAATCATTTCAAGTCCATTTGGCGATACGAAGGTCTCTTTTGTTATGTTGATAATCCTAGTAGTGGGTGTTTATGTTGCTATTTTTATAGTTTTGAATAATGTAGATACAGCCAATAAAAGCGCTAGCTATATTGTTTTACTAATTGAGGTAATCCTATGGTTTGTTTTGATCTATGTTGTGTACATTAATATTAAAAATAATAGCGATGATAATCTTGATTTTCAGGCAAAAATGGAGAACTTATTCAATGCGAAGATATCTGAGCTTACAGTCAATGCCGATACTAACAAAGATTCTTCTGATAAAAAAAAGGATTCTTCTGATAAAACAGAGGAAGATCGAAAATGTAAAAATGAAGACGACGATGGTAAAGAAGTATTTCATATAGCAAATAATGATTTCACTTATGATGAGGCTCGGGATATGTGTGAAAAATATAATTCTAGATTGGCAAATTACGATGAGATCGAAAATTCATACAAGAAGGGTGCAAATTGGTGCTCGTATGGTTGGTCTAAAGACAATTTAGCGCTATTTCCTACACAGAAATCTCTATACAACGAGTTGAAACAGATTCCGGGTCATGAAAACGATTGTGGGCGTCCTGGAATAAATGGTGGATACTTTAAAAACAAACACATCAAATTTGGTGTAAACTGTTATGGTGTAAAACCAAAAGCTAAGAAAAAAGATATTGACTATACCCATTCAATCAATCATACTCCTGCGTTATCTGGTGAAGGAAATGATATTACAAAACTTCAAGACAAATATATTATTGCACCATTCAACAAGAACGCGTGGCGAGAAAAACAAAGATAATGAGAAGATGTTTTAATTCATTCTTTTGTTAGTTTTATTTTTTGAACTTTTTGATAGTTTGGATTTTTGTATAGCTACCCTTGAACGACCGCGAGTTTTATTTTGTTTAGAGAGTTGTTTGGGATTACTGTGAAGAATTTTGAAATTAGGTTTACCTCCATAAAAGGAGTGTTTGCATAAACAAGTATCAACGGTTTCATCATAGTCTACTAGAACTTGATCTATCGTGTTTACGCCGCGCCAATTATAAGTAGAATCAAATGCAATATGACTTTTAAAGCTATCAAGATTGCTCATATGATGTTTGTATATATATTCATTTCATTTTAATAAATTTATATACACTTAATCAATTTTAAGTTCTGTTTTGGTATATTTTGGTCTCTTGTTTTTGATAAATTTAAGTAATTCTTTTGTGTTGACAATATTTTTATTACCCTCAACACGTTCTTTATTGTATTGTTCTAAAACATTTTCAATATACTTGAACGTCAAGCTTTGTGTTATAGAAACTTGTTTCTGAATTATCTTCTGATTGTTAACAATAACGGTTTTTCCTTGCATGTTTAAGCTTTGTAACAGATGATTAACTTCTTCTTCTATTTCAGTTTTCTTGTTTCTTAATATTTCTACATTTTTAAGAGCACTATCATAGTCATTTTTAATTTCAATTAATGTTTGTATTTTTGATTTTAGGATACTTCTAGATGTCATTATTTAAACATAATATTTTAAAAAAGTCTATAATGATATTATGTTTAAATTATGCGTGCGGGTAGGTTAGTGGGTATCCTACTAAGTCATTTACTTTTACGCAGACGAGTATATAGTTCATCCGACGAGTTTGCGATATAATATTTTTTATTGAATTTAGTTAAAACCGAGTATTTTTAACAAATATTTAAGGTAAAGAGAGAAATGGTATCTGTAGAACAAATAACAATTGAGGCGCCAAAAATAGACGAAGTAAATACGAACTTATATACATTCAAATTGTTCACAGAAAATGGTGAAAATCTTATACACGAATGTGATTATTTGTACACTATAAATAGTAGCGATGACGCAGAAGAACAAATGCTCACAATACCGTCAAAAGATGAATTGAGGCATTTGTCGGGTATTTTTGATCAAGTAAAACGCACTTTTTTAGAAAGTCACGATGAGTGGTTTGAAGAAAAATTTACTAGTTCAGCAATGGATGATTTGTTTAAGAATTTTTTATATCCAAATGTCGTTGAAAATTGTATTGATTTGAAGATATCGGTATCTTCTGAGATTCTTAACAGACTCAAGGGCGTTTCGAGTGAACAACCCAATGTTGCTGTATTTCCAACATTCTCTTTTGATTCTATTGTTTTAAATGTGGATGACAATAAAATGAATTGCATAGTCGCTTTAAAGGATTTTCGCCTACAAGACGCGAAACATGATGAAGAGTCGCCAGTAGAAGAACCAGTAGCAGAACCAGTAGCAGAACCAGTAGAAGAACCAGTAGAAGAACCAGTCGGAGAAGAATACCAAATTGAAAACGAAGATGATTTTTCCGAGTTGAAAGAAGTAGACTTTGACACATCAAATCTAGCGAAATCAGAAATGAAAGTAAATGTAGAAGATTACATGATAATCTACAAGTATATTTTAGGTAAAATAAAAGAAAACAAGATAAGAGAAATTGAAAACATATGTGTGAGTAAAAATATAGACATGGAAATTCTAGATTACGAAGATATTTTTAATGAAAGTGAAGATGAATATTTATCATCAGACTCCGAAAGTGAAATTTCTGACGACTAGACTTCTTTTAATTAATGGATATTGTTAAAAATATTTTATATTACATTTTATATAATGAACTTCAAAAAACTTTTCGGCAAAAACAAGGATAGAATTTTCAACGTAATGGTTATTGTAGGATCAATTGCTCTCATTGTCTTTTTCATGAAATACAACAAAGATAAAAATGTAACGAGTCTTGGAATGAGAAATTTGTCACCTATGGAACTAGAGAATGTTGGTAATGGGACGGCAGCCGGCAAAATGGACTCTGAAAAAGTAGGTGTTGTAGGCGCCAGCGCTCCGGAGACAAATGACTACCTGAGCGTGTCTGGAATGGGCAATACCAAGCCGAAGGTTAGTTCGTGCAATAACGAACCAGTAATGAATCCAAAAGAGTTGCTTCCGTCGGACTCTGAGTGGACAAACATTGCTCCGACCAAAGGGTTAGAGAATGTTTCGTTCTTAAGTGCTGGACACAATTTTGGCACGAACACTGTAGGTTCTTCTCTCAGAAACGCGAACCTCCAAATTCGTTCAGAACCGGTGATTCAAAAAGTTAATACTGGTCCGTGGAATGAGTCTACGATTGAGGCAGATACTTCCAGAAAGGCGTTAGAAATTGGTGGTATGCTTGAGTAAGTATTTTTAACAAAATGTAGTGATAGTGTAGTGGTTTCTATTTAAATGTGTATTTTTTAATTTCTATTTAAATAGTAATGAATGAAGAGTTGGTTTGTTATGTGCTTGTCTTTATGACAATTTTTATTTCAATAAAAATTTATTATGACAGCGATATGTTTCAGTTAACTTGTGAAGTATCGGACGTCGATGGGAAAAAGTACTGTGTACGAGAGCGGAAGAATCTGAAGAAAGCCACCAACTTGCTAGCATCTACAACACAAAATATGACTATGTTGATAAATCATTTACATGAAAAATATCCTGAAAAGGAGAATGTTTCCTTGTTGTACAAGAATTATAATCCTCGTAAAATAAAGGAAATATTGCCAACCAGTGAATATACCGCCTATAGTGAAAACAAGGGTGAAAAAATTGCGTTTTGCTTAGGTGAAGACAAACAAGATGTTGACAATCTGATAGGGGAAAATACTTTGATGTTTGTAGCGCTACATGAGTTGTCACATCTGGCCACAAAGTCAATTGGACATACGCAAGAGTTTTGGGACAATTTTAAATTCATATTACAAGAGTCTGAAAAGATTGGTATTTATAGACCAGTTGATTACAAGAAAAATAAGACAAACTATTGTGGTATGAAAATAAAAGATAATCCTTATTTTGATCACAAATAAGATGGATCATAACATATTATTTCTGTAAACATAATGTGTGTACTTGTCTTTTTCATTTTGTCTTTTCTCTTTCAAAATGAATTGGGTTTCATTGATAATCGGAAAATATTTGTTGCACTCGTAATCATTATCTAGTATTGATATATGAATTTCATTTACTAGGTGCAAATAATAACTCATTATTTCGTAGTATATACTTGAACCACCGATGATCCAATAATTCTCATAATCGGTCTCGTTTAAAAATGACAATAATTCTTCATTCAGGTTTCTTATAATTGTACAATTAGGAAGAGTAGACTCTTCTCGTGGCGAGTGATAGGAAGTTGAAACAATACAGTTATGTCGCCTAGAAAGTGGGCGGTATTTTTTAGGAATACTTAAATGAGTGTTTTTCCCCATGATGACGCAATTATTTCCACTCCCAATTGTCTTTTCTTTGAATAATTTCATCTCGCTTGAGATGTTCCAAGGTAATTTGTTATTTTTTCCAATGCCCATCTTATTGTCACAGCAGACGATAATATTTAAAGGTTTCTTCATAATAAATCTTATGTTGTATATATAAATGAATTACGAACCCTTTAAACTATATTTACTCAATAGCGAAAATCAGGTTTCAAAGGTGATTCATTATTCAAAAGAAGGTGGGGGTGCCGACGATGAAGAGCTTCAGCAAAGTATTCCATCTGAAAGGCACCAAGTGAATATTTATAAAGACGACGTCATTGAAAACGTAAAATTTAAACTTGTTTCTACATTAAGTGACACCAATATTGAAAACTATTATTTTTTTGTAAAACAAAATTTGACAATAGATGTTCGCCGGCTATTGAACAATAATAAAAGTCAAGATGGATATGTTTCTTACAATACTTTTGTGTCAATATTAAAAAATCTCAATCTTGAAGGGATTGACTATGATGTTCAAAACGAATACTCAATTGAATATATCAACGAAAAGTTAGGAGAGTCTATGAACGTCTCTATCAACATTCCTCTTGGTTTAGACTATCACGTCTACAAACATGTATACATTGTCAATCCACTTGAAAATTCGTTGAACTACTCGTATACAGACGCAAGTGAAAAGAATGCGGACCTTTTGTTTGAACTCGGTGCAATAGAGGAAAATACAATATACTGCCTTCATGTTTCAGAATATTTCAAGTATATTCAAAATAATGACATGATATCAATGGAAGATACGATGAAAATATACTATAAATCACTACACTCAAAAAACATTTTCAGTAATGACAAAATTGAATCTTATAATGAAAGTCTTGTTGAAAAATATGAGAATTACAATAACTTGATAGACGCACATTTTATTTTTTATGAAAAATATTCTCTTCAAGAAAAATACGATATATCAGATAAAACTAAAATAACAAAGATAGAGTTCAATTACAAACCAAAAAATGAAATTATTTTTCCACTAGAGATACTTTTCAAAAAACTTCAGTGTAATAAATCAATGCCGTTCGCAAAGTTCAATCCTGGTAAATCATTGGAAAATATTTATCGCCTATATTGCCCGGAAAAAGACAAATATGGCAATAAATTACCACTCTTTTCATTGAAAGATATCAAAAAATACAAGGAAAAAATAAAAAAGGAAAAATCGGTCTCTTTGATTTTAATAGACAACAAAAAGAGAACAACTATATTTCATGTAAATGGTCAAGGAGAAATATACTGTAGTTTTGAGAATATAGACTATGAAATTGGAGACATGGTCGGTGTTACGAATTACGCGGCTAATCTATTAAACAAAATACTTTCATTATTTATCAAGTATTTTGATCCGACTTCTTTGGTATACCAGGAATTTGATGATATACAAGATGAGAATATTGAAATTATTGAAATACAATACTCGGCGCATCTCAAACAAAGAAGAAATAAACTAGATACAAAGCATTTTCCTGGTATTTTTACAAAGGTTTCTGGGGCGAGTATATTAAACTACAAACGTGTATCCAACTACGATAAAATGAGTGATATTGACGCGACCATTACAAAGATGCTTAAGATCAATATGGACCCCGATTACATCAGAGAGCAGTGTGCGGATATGTTTTTTGGTGGAAACAAAGAAGAGTCCCACGAGTACTTCAAAAGGTTCCTTAGCAGTATTAGTGTATCAGACCATATGAAGGAGGATGGTGTGAAAAAAATATTCAAAAATTTCTTACACAACCCAGGATTTGAAATTGAGTTCAAAGACGAAAGAAATATTGTCTTTGATGTAAAACTTGTAAATCACTTTCAATATATTCACTCTATATTGTTATTTTTACAAAACTTATTTTTAATTCAATCGAACACTTTAGATTCTGAGATAATTGATGCGCATTTTGGCATAGAACCCGCAAATGTAGACGACATAATTGTTGTAAATGATAATTATGAAGAGGAAGTATTTTCTGAAAGTAATAATGAGCCAAATGCAAACAATGCGAGGATAAACAAAATGTTTGATGATTTTTTGAGAGGCGATGATGGATATGATAACGAAGAAGAACAAGAGGAACCATCGCAAACAAGCAGGGGGGACGCAGAAGCAGAAGAAGAAGAAGAAGAACCACCACCAAGTAAACCGGTGGAGGCAGCAGAAGAAAATGAAAATGCTTTGTCAGATAACGATTCGCTTGAATCGCGTTCTGCTTACGAAGGATCAGAAG
>ENA-OSJC01000474-OSJC01000474.1-marine-metagenome-genome-assembly--contig:-NODE-474-length-39115-cov-9.510579_pt1 | contig 39115 bp, 47 predicted proteins | sample MGYA00237885_ERZ534234 | MGnify/ENA primary metagenome ERZ534234 (study PRJEB26413, sample SAMN06343907) | marine metagenome | isolation source: coastal waters | place: Atlantic Ocean: West Antarctic... | reverse complement strand
CCGTGGGACTTAATGTCTTTTTCAATCTCAGCTATCTTTATGTCATCTTTAGTAATGTTAGTCTGGATAACAACAGTAAGATCAGCCACCATCTGTTTGATGTCACCTACTTGATCGAACAGGGCTGCACGTTGGTTCTTAGATGATGTAGCTTCTGCTTTAAGTTCACCGATAGCTGCGCTTACTTGATCTATACTCATGTTACTTAGCCCTACCTTGGTTGATCGCACCGTCTGTTAATGGCTGTATGCCGAAAGCTCCGTAGATGTATGTGTAAGCGCCGTTCTGATCTGCACTAGGGGATGGTACTCTACATTTAGCCCCGTTAGAAACAAAGTCCCAATCAGCATTAGACCCAACTGCCGCTGTGGTGTCCATTAGTAGCTCCGAAGAAACAGGGTTGTACGTGTCGATAGCTGATGTGTTGGCTACCCATAAACCAGCAGCATCTTGATTCTTTGCGAATAAGAACTTAGGTGATCCTCCAATATTAACCATAGGCCCGTTATTGGCGGTGTTGTTGCCTTCATAACTGCCAAACGCATACGGCCCTGAGTTTGCCCAAGAGTAGCAGACGTAAGTATTGCCACTACCATTCACATTTGACATCGTGCCTACTGTGAACTGTGTTGTTGTGGGGCTAGTATTATTCAAGAATCCAGAACCAGTTGAAAACTGGTACGTACTTTGTAGCATTAGATACCCTGTGTTCCCTGTGCTTTCGTGGTAGGCCAATGTCTCAGCATCACTTCCAGTACGTTCCATAAAAGCCATAAAGCCGGGGGCTGTGTCCAACGTACCGGGGAAGCTCTCTGTCTTAGCACTTCCTGTGCCTGAGTAGGGGTGTATCTGGAAGTAACTGCCCACGAAAAAGCACTCTAAAAGATATGTTCCACTAGCCATACCAGACGGAATTGTAAATGTGGTTCCTGTTAAGTTTTGGTCACTGAAGGTTGAAGTGTCTTCGACTGCGGAACTGTTCCAAAGCACAAACTTATTGGCTCCACGAACCGTATCAAACATATACCAATCACCTGTAGCATTTGTACGTTTAATCCTCACCATAGCACCACCACTGACCGTCTTAGGCAACGTGACCGCTGTTGTTGATCCGTTACTGTGGGAGATACCTGCTTCGATGTAGTATTCATCTTCATAATTAATTACACTTGGGGTTGGTAGGTTTTGGGTTGCTAATACAGAATAACTTGTATCTGTCGGCGTAAAATCTTGAACAACTGTCCACACATGAGTAGCTGAACCTGTTACTGACCCAATAGCAAACAAGTGTCTTTTTGATGTGTTAGCCAAGGCTTGTGGCCCTTGCAAAGTTGCACCGTTTACAGAGTTGTATATGTTCCCATTGTCCATATCAGCAAAGATTTCTAGTGTATCACCCGCTGCAAACGTAGTAAGTCCTGTCGTTGTTGGGCTACCAGAATTATTGTAAACTGTACCTTGAGCGCTCCAGACCACTTGGCCTCCTGCGTCCCAAGACTTAGTTGAATTACCTACTTCGTAAACACCAAGAGCAGCACCATTACCAGCCCCACTGACAAAGATTGCTTTATATACCCACTTACCTGTTGTCGGCAGAGGTATAGTAAATGCAGCAACATGACCCCCCGCAGGTGTAGTATTAACTGTTAAGTTTCCGTTGGTGAATGTAGCTTGAAGTGTTCCAACCGTACTAAGCGGATTTGGAGTAGCATAATTACCATACTCATCATCATCACCACCATTAGTCGGGCTGTCATTTGTGGCTGTGATTGTGCCTGTAGGAAGGAAAATGTTTCCAGCAGTTCCACTGGCAGTAATGCTTACTGTTGTCATAGAAAGTGGCGGAGTTATATCTCCATGGCTTCCCATCCACACTCGTATTGGCCCAGTGTAGGTATCCGATCCGGTGAAAACTGTTGCTCCACCAATTTTAAAGATCACAGTTCCATTTGCTTGTCTTATTAGGTTACACGTTTCTCCAGCAATTTGGCCTCTTGTGATTGTAGCAGTAGGACTGCTTCCATTTCCTGCGTTTGTGTTTGACCAATCAGAAAACTTTGTAGCATTACTTTTATGTTCAAAAATAGAAATACCTTCTACACCATCAACACCTCCAGCGGCTGCTCCAGCATTATTAACTGTAGTGTATTTTGAAAAACCAAACAGAACTTCTGCCCACTCACCAACTCCCGTAAATTCTAAATCTACAACACCTGTAAATACGGTTTTTGTAAAGATTGCTTTGTCGCCGCCTGTGCAAATAATATCATCATTCGCTAGATTAAACGAGCCTGTTGAACCATCCCAAATTGATGCGGCACTGGTTACGTCTACAGCGGTAGTTGATGCATTAGATGAGCTATCAGTACCAGCAGCCATATCAACGCCGCCTGACACCCTGTGAGAGTTATCACCAGTGTAATCAAGTCCACTTGAGTCGTTTATTTGCCAAAACCCATCATCTGTTACTTCCCCAAAATCTGTCGGGTCTGCGGCTACCCCATCAAGCAACACATGCTCTGCAATGTAAAAATCACCATAGCGACCACCAGCTAATGAGTCGGAACCTATACGGAAGTCCTTAGCTTTACCAACAACAGTAAGTGCATTTAGAGCGAGATTGTTAGTTGTAGCAAAGTCTGTAATCTCAACACCGTTGTACCACATCTTATGTCGGTCAGCGGCTGTGGATTGTGTGGTGTCCGTCCGAATAACAAGATGACCCCATGCCGCAGGGTCACGGAATAGTTGAGTTGTCAACCGTAGTGAAGTTGCCCCACCGGAAAAGTTTATATCAGAGTTATTTTGCCTCATTACAGCGACTAGGTAATCTGTGTCTCCAGTAGGTGAATTATTCCCTGCGGAAAATAAGTAGTTACCACCAACAGCCGAGGGTACTGGCTCATTGACTTTAAAGATAATGCTCATTGTCCAAGTCTTTTGATCACCAACCTTTTGTGTCCTACTCAAGTAGCCACTGCTACCATCCCAAAGCCCACTGCCTTCAATGATAAAGCCACCACCACCGACACTATTAGCGATCATCATTGGAAAAGAATGTAACATTAAGCAACTGCTCCTACATCACCGCTCACCGTCCAACTATCTGTCGCTTGCTTAACAATAGAGACAGCCTGATATTGAGTTGTCATTGCACCTGTGCCAGCACTCACACCGTTAAGCGTTACTGATGTAGCCCCTGCAATACTAGTAACACCAGCGCCAAGCATCTGAATATCAATCTGTGTTCCTACAGGGAAAGCCACTGAGCTATTCAATGGGATCGTCAAGGTGTTAGCACTAGCATTAGTCATTGTGATTAGCTTGTTGGCATCACCTAAGACGATGGTATACGCCGTACCTGTTTGAGCATTGATAGTTCGTGGGCCGACTACGCCGTGAGTTATAACTGTAGCCATTATATTATTCTCCTAACTCTGGGAAGGCGGCATCATTATTACTTGCATATGTTGCCGGGTAATCTCGTAGTGCAGTTCTGTAAGTTGTCATCGCACCTGACATTGATGGGGAGTCAGGTAATGCAGCCCAATCTGTTGCGGCTAGGGCGGCATCACGCTTTTCGCGTATGTCAGACATAAGTTTAGCTGGAGCTTTAGCTAACGCATCTGAAGCATCAATAACTGACTGAGCCTTATCATCATCTGATAAAGGAACAGCTACACCATCGACTATTTTATGTTCAGCCATACTATTTCACCTGTCCGTAAATTTTAAAATTGCCTTCTGCAATCGCGGAACTGGCAGAGTAAAAGAACCTGACTGAGTTGTTGACTTCAGCCGAAGTTCTGTAACCCTGACCCCAGCTTGCGTGTTGCGCCCCTGAGCTGTCTCTAAAGTTACACCAACTGCACGTTATATTTGAGAAACTTGCTGAGTCGCCAGTTTGGTTAAGGAAAAATTGGCCGTTTAAGAGTTCGTGCGCTGCGTTACCCTGACCGGAACCGCTGGCAGAATAAGGCTGTAGCGTTGTTTCACTACCCCCGCCAAATGACCCGGTTGGCCCCCCAGCCTCTACAATTTTTACATTGTGATAATCGTAATGACCCGACCCTGACTTAAAACTACTTCCGCCATCAACTGAATATCGCATCAATAATGTCTCGCCCCCGCCTTCAGTCGCGGGGCGGCACTCAGTGACAATCACCATAAACATCTGGTAAGTCGAATTATCTAACGTAAAGTCTACCGCTGCTGATGATGATGCTGTTGTTTCCGTTATTAACGTCCAACAACCGGAACTAGCAGCATCTTCAAACGCTGGTTGAGCGCCAGCACCTGCCGACGTTAATACTTGACCATCATTTCCGGGCGCAACTAAAACAGGATTTTGGCTCGCGTCAAAACTTATAATAGACCCATCGACTGCCGGGGCTATTTTTGCAAGGGTGACTGCGTCGTCTGCTATCTTAGCCGTTGTGACAGAAGTAGCAGCTAACTGCGTTGTACCTACAGTACCATCAGCAGGAGTGCCAACACCTAATGTTGAGCCGTAAGTAACTTCAACTTCTTCTGTCCCAACTGGGATAGCTGCATCAAAGGTAATTGTCCGTGTACCAGCCGTGTAGGTATATGTTGACTTGTGCTGGTGGACACCATCAAAGAAAACTTGGATATTCTGCTCAGAACCCGCGTTCGTTGTGATTACTAAGGTGGTTGTCGTACCAGCCGTGTAGTCAGTAGACGTTTCAAAGTTGTCTGTGCTAAAGTTTACAGCCGCAACACCTAAAGAAGCCCATGCGATTGCTGTACTACCTAACGTACCACCGGGGTCAACGGTACACATCCAGCTAGTATCTTGATATGCAGAGCCTTGAGAAACGACAACAGTGGCTCCTACGTGTTCATCCCAAGTATCTAATGGTGCGGCCCTCGCCCAAGCACCTGACGCAGTGACATATATGCCGTTCTCCGCCGCCGCACTTTGGTTCATCACCAAGATACGTGAAGTAGATGTTAGGATGCCATCAATCGTCTGCTCACCTGTTAAGGAGAGGTTAGCTGTTGAGCGGTTTACAACTGGCTCTTTCCAGAAGATACCAGCAGCCGCAGCACTAGCTGTTGCCGCACTTGACGAGGCGGCTGACGCAGACCCAGATGCCGCCGTTGCAAAGCTTGATGCTTTAGCTGAATAGTGCAGGGCTGAGAATGTCCCTGCCCCTGCAACAGTATCGTCTTCTGGATTAGAAGCCCACTCTTTTGCAGCGCCTTTGCTTGTAGTGTCCGTAATCCCCGTTCCACCAATCGCCCAAGCCTTTGAACTATGGTCACTACCCGATGCAGCACCGTCAACTTTAACAGCATACGCTACTGCCGTAGCAGCAGAGGCTGATGCTTCATCTGCTTTGGTAGAAGCAGTAACCGCACTTGCAGCAGCCGCAGTCGCAGCCGTACCGGGGTCTTCAGCTTCTTCTAATGCAGTCAGGCCAGCGTTCCAACGGAATGTTTTTAGAGCAACAGGTGTAGGTAAAGTAAGGTCTACATCCGTAGTATCACCCTCAGATAATTTTATAGACCGTGTTACTTCAGTGTTAATCTGTTGCGCAGCCATTGTTAAATTATCAAACTGCTGCTCAACAAGTTCAGATGGGAAGGGGTCATTTTCTACAAGGTCTAGCCCTTGTGTAAGAGGAACCTGACGAATAATTACTAAAGTTTCGCCAGACGCAGGAGCTGTAGACATTGTAACAGTTCCGCCAGAAGCTACACCCGCACCTGTAACGCTATAGTGTGTTGTAATTGTTTTAACTGTTTCAACACCTGTACTGTCTACAACTAAAATTACAGTCAGATCAGTATTAGAGTAAAACAAATAGCTAAAGGCAAACGCAGTCGTGCTACCATTACCTGAGTAAGAGGCCCGATTTACTGTTGAACTTAGGGTCATTTCGCAAATTCCTTACGTTTGATGAATATTATCATATAATAGCACATTATTCTAGCACCTTGTTGTCTATGACATAGCTAGAAAATCCTAGCATTTCAAAAATGCCCTTAGTTAGATCGTCCTTGTCTCCGCCAAGACCTTCTCCCACATGAACAATCCCACGAATCATGCCAATTAATGTCTTTACTGGTACGCCTGTTAGGTCGCCTGTTGCTCTAGTCATTTTATCAACAGCTTTGCTTCCTTCTACAAACTCTTCCCAAGTTATGCCGTCTTTTTCAAATTCTTCTAAAGCCTCAAAGAACGTCTGAACAAACGCTAATGGATGGCGGGATTCTACATCAAAGAATTGTCCATCTTCTGAGAAAAACTTTCTGTATGCAGCATCAATAAGATCACCAAATATAAACATACCGTTTAGTGTACCTAATAATGATGCACGTAACTGATCTTCATTATCCCAATTAAAACCATTTGCTACAAATTGAATAGTCATAGGTATAACGGCGTGTAAGACAAGGATGCGTTTGGCAAATTCTTTCTTAGTTATTCTGCCTGCACTCTTGTCTAAAATAGCATTGTACTCTGCGCGTGTAAGGGCATTAGCTGATGACATAAATTGTGTTACTAAACGTGTAAAACTGTTGCTTCTTTGCAGAGCAGATAGTTGGTCTATATCGCTAGACTGTTGAGTACGAACAGTTAAATTTTCCATAGATTGAATAGCTTCAGCGGTTGTGGCTCCACCCTTTTTCATAGCAAAATAATGAGCATACCCGCCAATTGCGATAGCGCCTTTATCTCCAAGCCTAATAGGTAACATCATTATTTGTGCTAGTTTTGGATTCCTACCCATAACATTAATCCAACTCTTATCAGATAAAAGAGCTTGGTAATCTTGATCTATGTTACTGCCGCGCTCTCTGAACAACTCACTCTGATTTAGAACTTCCAGTGCAGCCCGTGGGTTTTTGGCGAATGAAGCAATGCCAGCAGTAAAATCTTTAATTTTTACATCTTGCGAATATGCAGAAAACGAAGCTAACTGCTTAAGACCAATTTGAGGTTTTGCCCCTAATTGAGCAAATGTAAAGTTACGGAACAATGTGGTAAAGAATTTTTCCCCAATAATAGAGTTTTGAACTCCACGTTTTGAGAAATGCTCTAAATCAGCTTGAATTGTTTTAAGCATTTGTGGGCCATACAAGGAACTTATGCCAGTTTGAACTTCAGTAGAACCCATAATTGCGTCAATCTCTTGAACCTTTTCACTGTACGCAATAAAATATTCCATCTCACTAATATGAGAATGCAAAGCCCCTAGATCACCCATAGTTTTAATAGGTCGAATGTTTGGCTGTCTACTTTTAAGACTTCCCGGTGCTACACCACCACGATATAAAATGCCTTTCATAAACTCGTCAACTGTCTCAGCGCCAGATACACGTTTAATTGGGCTGTAAAATTCTACCTTTGGCAAAGAGAATCCGTACACACGTTCGTATGTAGCGTTAATCCTTTGGTAATACTCTTCGTAAAACTCAAGTTGAGCATCAACAAGACGGTGGTCAAGCTCAGTCATTTCATTGTTTAATGCTTGGACAATCTCTTCTGTGTAAGCGTTTCCCTTTTTATCCATCATACTTTGTTTAAGCTGCGGGTCTTTAAGCTCCATAACACGTTTACGAAGTTCAGCTCTTGTCTTTACATCTAACAGTTCGTGCTTTCCGTTAGAGTGGGTAAACGAACCTAACTCTACTAATGTAGTTTCATCAGCAGAAAGTTGTTTCCATAAAGCTCTTTCAGATGTGGTGTTCATAGCATTTAAAAACAACTCAGTAATTCTTTTAACAGAACTCTGTTTGCCTCTATCAAATGCTCTGCTTTCTTTAAACAGGGATAGACTATTAATCATCTTATCCACTTTAAGTTTATCAGAAGACCGCATAATTCTACTAAGTTTGTTCCACCATGCCCCGCTCATTCCTAAGAATGTGTTTACTTCAATAGCCGTACCTAGTTCTCGGCGTTTTCTTTGAGCGTCAGTCTCATTACGAGGTGGCCCCATAAGAGTAAGTATCTCTTTAATTTGTGATTTAACATACGTTTGCTTTGCTAAAATGTCTCCCCCGCGAATAGTCTTTCCTGTATCCATAAGCAAAGTAACGGCTTCAAGGATGCGCTCTACACCTCTAAGGTTTACGCTACTAGGGTCAGCTTTCAGCATTAGTATTGTGTTCTCTAATGCTTGTGTTGGTGTAGGGATTTCTTGTGTGCCGTTGCCAGCTCTAGTTTCAATGGATTCTAATGCAGACTCTTTAGTTTTCCGCATAGCTCTTCGTGCAACATCTAAAATAGATTGTATTTCTGGGCCAAACTTGCCTTTACGATTCTTAACAGAAGTTGTATTTAAAACTTTTCCTAGTTTCTTAACAGCTTTCTTCTTTCTATGAGCGGTAACTATTTCATTTATCTTAGCTTGAAATCTTGGTATTCCTCGCTCTAGTTGGGCTAAGGTCTGTACGTTTTTAATCGCAGTCAGAAACTTACCACGCAATTCAATAGGAAGGTCAGATTTATTAATAATGTCAATGATGGCTGTTTGAGCAGCTTTAACATCTTTACGTCCAACAACAAGAGCGCTTCTAAATGCTCTGTTCATAGTGCGTTCTTTAGATTCAGCAACCCTTCGCTCGGCTTTAAGAAGATCAGCGCCTTTTAATTCAATATCTTTATCTGTTGCGTTAAGCTCTGCTTTGCGTTTTCCTATAGGAGTTTCTGATAATAAAAGATTTGCGCGTTCTTCATCAAGAACTTCTCGTTTCTTTAATACAGTGTCTATACGATTATTGATGTTTTTAACAGGAAGCCCAGCGGCCTCACGCGCCGTTACTAACTCAAGGGCGGAATCAATCTTTTCGTCTATAGATTTAATGTCAGAGTCTAATTTCTTAATACGCCCTCTAGCTACCTTTCGGAGTGCTTTAGATTCAGCGGTGTCAGTTTCTTTATCTATCTTAGACATCTGGTTCTGATAGAAATCTGTGCGCCTGTTACTCTCTGCTACAATAAGCTCTGCGTCTTCTGCTTTTAAAGTGCCACGATCGGTTATTTCTACGCCGGCATCTTGTAATTCTTCAACCTGTTTAGCGTCAAGAGTATCAATTTCATATTCAGTCATGTTTTCTGATATAGGAGATGACTTAATATTTTCAGATACAGCATCAACAGTTTCCGTACTGGCAACCTTAATTTTGTCTTGCTTACCATTAGGAATGGGAGCAGGAGCTTTTCCATTAGCAATGTCAACAGCAAGCCTTGGAGCAGAAAACCCCATAGCAATTAATGGAGTTGCCTTAAGAGCTTCTACCGTAGCATGACCTACACGATCTAAAGCATCATTAGCTGAAATTCTTGGTATATCTAAATCAGATGTCATTTTAGCAATTTCGCCAGCAGCAATTTGAACGCTCTCTTGTGCGCCTTCTGTTACTGTTTCTGAAGCTATAACAAGAGCAATGTTAAATGCAAATTTCTTTAGCGCACCGGCTGTTTTAGGTAGCTTTAGTGTTTTCCCTAATTTGTCAGCGGCTTGGCCTAAAACTTTCTTGCTGCCGGGGACTAACCTAAATAACAAAGCCATAGGCATAGCTTCAAGACCCGCAGATATAGCACCGCCTGCTACAGCGGTTATTCGTGCTGCCATAGGGTCGATTTTGTTTCCTTTAGCATCTTTAAAATTTGATACCTCACGATACAAATTGCCGGTTTCCATAACAAAAGCCTGTTCCATTAAACCAGAAAGTGCGCCAGCTCCAGCACCAGCAAAGAATCCGGGAACAGCTCCTACTCCTGCAAATACTAAACCTGTAGTACCGCCTGCTATTGAACCTTGCATAGCACGTTCTGCTGATTTACCAGCAATGTCTAAAAGTATAGGTACTTGCTCTGAAGTTGCGCGAAACATTTCTTCAATTATGCCATCAGTTTTAATATCACCAGTAGAACTCTTTTCAAGTCTTTCTATTTGAGAAGTAATTTCTGGTGTTACATTGCCCATAAATGTTTCAAAGTATAATTTACTAAGATCAGTTTTAATGTCACCCTTTGCAAATCCTCTAGAGGATATTTCAGCTATCCTGTCTAAAGAACCTGTAGGCATTTCTACAACTTCGTCTGTTGATTCAACGTACAATGTTTCGTTTGGCATACCGACAGGCTGTGCTGACATAGGGTCAAATACAGGTTTAGGCGGTTGCGGTGCTGGGGTTGTGTTGTTTACGTCAAACGCCATTATGCAGACCTTGGTCTAATTTTAGCTATTCCTGCTCGGCTATCTTCGTGTTTTGGTCTTTTAAAAGAGAATATAACCCGATCACCATTCATGTACATAATTGTTCCATCACTTAATTGCTGTACTGTTGTAATAGCATTGTTAGCATTTGTGTTAGCTTGGTTATACATTTTAGCTCTGCGGTTAGCTATGCCTATCATAGTTTTCCCGCTAACGATTGCTGTGTCTAATGTGTTTCGTAAGATTACATCGACATCTCCTTCAGCTACACCCTTGCGTAAATTCCTAAACGAAAGAACTTTATTAGCTCCTACGTTGTAAGCCATATCTAAAATAGCAGCTTGAACTCTACTTCCAAGTTTATCAAACCCTTCTAAACCATCGTGCAATGTTACGCTATCGTCACGAACTGCTTGTATGCGAGCCTGTTTGTCGCTTAATGGTCTTCCTACACGGGCCTCAATTTCCCTATGGCGTGCTTCTGTTATTCCGCCTTCGCCTGTAGGTATTCCAGTAACCAGATCTCCAGTACCTTCTGATTCTACAAGACCAGAAGTAACCATATCTATAGCATCTTCAGATGGAGAAGCATTTAGATTTGCGCCAAATACATTTTCTTTAAAGTTTGTGTCTGTTAATTGTGTTTCATTTGAAGTGTCATCTTGAACTTCTAAATTTGGGCCTTCAAGTTTTGGTTCCTTTGGCTCCTTTGGTTCAAGTGTTGCAGTAAACTTTTTGTCAACAGTATCAGTGTCAGTAAGTTTAGTTCCTTCTTCGCCTTCAATGTCTAAATTAGGGCCGGGAAGTTCAGTGTCTTTAAATGAATCCCCAAGATACTTTCTTGCTTCATCATTAGTCATCTCAACGCCTGTGCGAGTTCCATCAGCGGCAGTAGTTATCCATCCCCATGTATTATTTTTAGAGTCGTATGCCATCTCTCTGTTCCCAATTTTGCGAGTGGCTTTAAGATCTCTTTGCCCCGGAGCTGTTCTTTTTACTGCTCCGTTTTTAGTTATTACAGCATTGGGTACGTCTTTAGTGTGGCGCAGTGAAGGAATGTCTTCTTTGGCTACATTAGCAATAGCTTCGTTAGATAACCTAACAGCCATTTGGTTCTTTGTTTCTCCATCTAAAGGTTTAGCGTTTTGCATAAGTGTTGTAAATTCGCGTGCGTGACGAACTTTAACATCTGTAGAAATAGAATTAGTTTCGGCATTGTCATTTATATTTGAAATACCATCATCGTATGGTTCAGACATACCTATAAGTCTTGAAAACCCATTAGAACCAGAACTCTCTATTATATTTTGGGCTGTCTTTTCAGCATTACCCATCATAGCTCCAACTCTTGATAAAGGAACGTAACCTTGTGCAATTTGTTCAGATAAATATGTTTGAAACTTTAAGACTTCATCAAGTCCTTGTTCAGTTTTCCATTTACCACTTTTCTTTGCTATAGTTAAAGCTGTGTATCTAGCAAATATTTCACCTTCAACTTTTATCTTTTCTTCTGTAGTACGAACAGGTGTTTGTAATCTAATAAGGTTTTGTTTTAGTTTGTCCACTACAGAACGTGGAACACCTAATGCGTGATAGGCTTCTATGTCTTGTGGAGTTGTGTTTTCGTCTTCAAGGGCTTCAAATAATTTTGGAAACGCTGCTGCTGTATTTGCCAGCTTTTGATTCTGTTGTTTAGTTTGTAAGCCAACAATACCGGCAGTTAAATCATCTTGAAGCTTTTGTTTCTCTTCTGCTGGAAGAAAGTCTGCTTCTCCAGCTTTCATTGCGGCTAACCCCTGTACGGGATTTGCTAACAAGCCATTAGCGTAACTTGTACGAAATGCGGGTAATGCAGACGTATGGATATCGGCTTGCCCACCTTCTCCAATAGTAGTGTCTTGCAAAGATACTTTTAATTGGGCAGAAGCCTGATCGTAAGTAATATCGCCTCTGTATAAATTATTAGCTATGCCGGCCTGTATTTTTCCAATATCGTGTATGTCAGATTTAACATTGTGTTTTGCTTGGAACGCCATAGCTCCACGCATTTTATGAACTCTGTTGCCAGACATTTGAGCAGCCAAAGCATTTTGCTGTTTGCCATTAAGCCCTTCCATAAATTTAGCAGTAGTCTCATCAAAAGCTTTCTTAGAATTGTCATAAAACCCAATGTCGCCTAGTTTGGCTGATTTTTCCCTAGTTTCTTGTTCTTGGTCAAACTGTAACGACATATCCGCATAAGCAGCTCTTGCACTTGTAATATCACGTTTGTCTTGGCGTTCTTGTAAAACATTACCAACACTTGAGACAGTTTTACCGAATCCAGCCAATCCATTTGCAAGACCGCCTCCTTGAGTTGCAGCAGTAGCTGTTGCTGTTTGAGGTATAAACCGTACACCGCCTGATGGCTTAACGCGTATACTTGCCATTATGTCCAAATCCCTGATGTGTTATATGGTTTAGCTGGCCCAGAAGCTGGACTATATCCGTCAAAAGCTACGGCTCCAGCCGATAGAAGACCAGAAGCTGCACCAAATCTACTTTCTGTTACGGCTGATTTTCCACCAGCTATTTGCAGTTGTGCTTGGTTCTGGTAATTACTAGCTTGTACATCTCCTTCATGTATCGTCGTTAGCAACGCCAGTTCGTCTTCCATAACCTGATCTTCTAATAAATCAAGAGAAAGATTGCTTCCGCCTTGAGCGCGCATAGATCCTTGACGGCGTAAAGCATTTCTGCGTTCACGATCTACATTTTCTTTAGCTGTAGCTCTAGCTGATACGGCGTTGTTTTGAGATACTTGTGCGTTAAACTTAGCTGCTGAGTTAGCTGCTTGGCCTTGTTTAATAGCACCAATAGCGCTTACGCCAGCGCCCATAACGCCCATAATAATTGCGGGTTCTAAGCCTGTCATAATATTCTCGCGTACAGGCTACAGGCGCGTCCATCTGGGGCGTACGCTTCCATTCGCTCTGCTTCCATTTTAAAACCTAACATCTTGGCCCACCTATGAGCTTCTGGAAAATCTACATCTACTGTCATTTCAATACGTTGAGTATAGCATGAATCAATAAATCTTTTAACTGCTCTGTGAACACCCACAAATTGCGATGGCCCTATGTTAGATAGAAACGCCCAAGCTATTGCCCTGCCTTGCCATTGAGGAATAATACCCGCAGACGCTAATGGGACATCATTTTCCATAGCAGTATAAGATGGATGCGATTCTAACGCTAGTCCTTGCTCTGGTGATACCCAATTACTTAAATACATCTGTGCGTCCTGTAGTTTTAATCTTTCTAAATGCAAAGCCTCAAATGGGACTACAATCATTATCTATCCTGTGTAGACATTTGAGGCATAACAGCTTCAAGTGTCATTGGTAATGGTTGGTCTTGTCGAACATATACGTGTTCATCGGAACTATATTCTCCATCCCACTCTAATTCAATATCTCCAGTATATAAAGGAACAGCAGTATCCATAGGATCGCCGCCTGCCCTAAAATGCATATGGTCTAATAAAGTGTTTGTTGGGCCTGCTAACCCACCTAAAGTCTGAAAGAACCTTAATATAACACGATGGATGCGAACCAGCTTACCCTGCGCTGTTCCGTCTTTAGCTCCTGAATCGGGTCTAAGCGTTTCTGCATCGGAGGTATAAGCCAGTCCTACATGAGCTTTTGACGTTTTCTGGTTTAATGTAACAGATCCAGAAGAAACTACTTTGTCAGGATGTGTTGCGCCTTCAGACAATATGGAAACAGTTTGGCCTTCTAGGTGGGATAGCCCCGTTAATGTGATGGTTCTTTCTCTAACTTCTCCGCCAGAAATGTATGTGTTGAATGCGGTAGAGTTAATAGCTCGGTGTATATCCCCTCCAGAAGTATAAGAGCTATAGCCTGTACTATTAATGCCAGTAAGCTCAAATGTATTAGCAGTCACGTTTGATGCAGTAAAGCCAAGTCCATTTAACTCAGTCATTCCTACAACATTGTAAATAGCAATTTCTTCTGAGTTAGATAATCCGTGTGCAACTGCTGTAATTACAACAGGATTAGCTTGTGTAGCCGCTGTAATTGTAACACCAAGTTTAATTTTACTAACTAACTCAAATGTTGTTGCTGCTTTATTTGCTATTAAGTAAGCCTTTTTATTAATGTCTGTCATCCCAACTACATCAACAAACCGAACTTCATCTCCATTTGAGAATCCATGTGTAGCTGTAGTGGCAACAGCAGGGTTTGCGTTTGTAACTCCTGTTACAACAATAGGCGAGTCTAAAGTTAATCCACTATCTACAAAGAAAGCGTCCTCTGGGTCATTTTCTGCATCCCAAAATGCTTTCATATACTCAATGTACCGAACTGTTGCACCGTTTACCCAGCGATTAACTACAATATATAGCTCATCAGCAGTTCCTAAAGAATTAGGTATAACAGCGACACTTTCTACTTTAGCTTTAATTGTATTGCCAGCATCGCTCCATCCACCAACTACGTGACGATGCCAACCGACAATGCTTTGATCTCGTTCATAAGTTAACCCAATTAATGTGCCATCAGTTAAACAACACCATAGGATACTTTGCGGTTCCGCTTGGTACGCCATATCGACAATACCTGTTCGTGTTATATGTTCAGCTACAATCGTAGTATCTGGTGCGCGAAACCCGTCATCTTCAAACACATATGCTAGTTCTCTTACTTTACGTCCAGCTCTTTGAACAAACAACACAGCTCGTCCTGCGCGTATAGCTGGAATATTATCGCTTCCAAAAGCAGAAGATCGTTTAGATTGGATATTGCCCGGAGTTAAAATACCACCAGCATCAGAAGGCCGTGTAACCCACTCTCCGCCTGTAGTTCCTGTAACTAACCCTTTCTCATCATCCTGCATCCATTGGATGGCGTTTACTTGATCTGAAGATAGGGTTGATGTAATAGCGTTGTCATCTACAACTGTTCCATCTGGTTCCGTAGGCGCCATATTTTCAAAGTCTGCTGTACGACTTCCATCCATACGTTGAGGATAATCTTTACCTCCACCAAACATTAATCTGTCTTGGTGAAACGTAACTTCAGCAGGGAATCCCGTTGTCTCTGACCATAGACCTAATCTCCAATTTACTGTAGCAGTAGTAGCTGAAGCATCTGGGCCATCAATCGTAGCCGTTACGTGTGTTGTGTCAGTACGCGCTGTTATTGTTAAATATGTAAAATTTCCAGCGGCATCTTTCCAACGTATTAATCTTCCAATATCTGTAGTCTGGAATCCAGTATTGCTATTAATTCCTGTAACCGCAGAAGCAGTAACCGTAACTGAACCTGTTGTGGCTGATAATGAAAGCGTAGTCGTACTTGCATTAGTGTTTAAATATGGGCCATCTAGAAACGTAATATCTGTGATTGTCCAAGCAGTATCGGATGTACGCTCAATTTTACGTGGTGGGTATGATTTGTGCGTTATGTATAGTACATCAGCAGATTGTGTGTACTTTAGCTGAAACAAATCCGCCTCTAGATAAGTAGTAGTTAATTCAACAGGTGATCCACCACTTTCTATTTGTCCATTGTCTTTAATGAACCTCATGTACAAATCACCGGTTTCGATGATGTACGCTTGTTCAGTAGAAAATTCAAAAGGAATAACCCGTGTGGACTTAGAAGAAGTTTTTACAGCTACTATGTGAGGAGTTCCGGGACGGCGTTCTATTGGCCCTTGTATTAAGGGAGTAAAATTTAAACAAGTTTGTAGACCTGTCTTATATTTATCAAGGTCAGGTCGTCCATACAACAAAGGTGACAACTCGCCACCATTAAAATTTCCTTGGATTGGTGATACTTTTGCCATTATAAACGAGCTACCACCCATTCGTCAGCCGGGGCTTCTTGTGGGGGGCGTTCATACGCGTTAATCTTTTTAGCTTCTTTTACAGCGTTTGTGTAACGAGCTTCCGCGTTTGATTTCTTAGTATTGGATTGAGTAACCTTTTCTGCAATATCCATAGCGATACGAGAAATAAGCAACTCCGTAAATGAATCGTCAAAATCATTAGGATCAGTAATCTTCTTAAGGTATACAATCTGTAATGGAGCGCCATCATCAGTTAATATTTTACGACCCTCAATCTGCCAATCAATATTAGGATCAATACCGCCAAGAACTACAGCGTTATTAGCTACATTCCTAGCAGGAAGTAATCTAACGTAATCAGATGGAAGTGTGTATTGAGAAGCGTAGCCAAACACCGGAGATGCGCTATCAGCAGCTAATGACACCCTAGAACGGGCAAAACTCCACGGATGAGAACGAAGTTCACTATCTCTAGCGTGTTCGTATACACGGTTACATTCACGCCCTGCCGTAGTGTCTTCTGACAGGCTTGCTATAGAACGCGCACCCAATCTTTGCAGAGCTAAATTGCAGATATCAACTACATCAGCCATTGGGGTTCCTTTAGCCTAGAAAGAAAGTGGGGATGCCCGAGGACACCCCCATAGTTTAGTTAGTCAACAACGTACAACATTGTCAACTCAATAGTTCCGGTAGCAGCAGCGCCAGCAGTTACAACCGTGACGGGGATACCATCAGAGTCTGCATCGACAACACTGTTTCGACCTAGTGCTGATGTAGCAGCAACGCCAACTGTAGCAATTGAAGTTGATGCAGCCGCAGCTTTGTATTCATCAACGTCAAGAGCAACAACTGTACCAGCAGCGTTCTTATAAGCCGCATGGCCTACAGAAGCTGTAGTAGAACCGCCAAGAGCGTCATGTGTTAATTCTCCAGAAAGGATACGCGCACCATTTGGAAGGTTAAACATTTCAATTGGGCCAACAGCAAGCGATGAAGCTTCAGCTAGTGCATAAGCAACACGCACACGACCAGCCATTTCATTGGGCTTAATTCGCGTAGTTGGCGTATCTTGGTTCCACTTGGTTTTCTGGACACTATATGTAGTAGCCATAATTTAAGCCTCCGAACAAGTGATTGCGACAACTTTCTTTTCTTCAACACGGGTAGCACCAAAGGTAGCCTTTAGATAAACCTGTGTAGAATAAGATTTGTCGTCTCGCTCGGTAATACGAGCATTGATATCATTCCAGATACCGAGGTGAAGTCCAGACTTAGCCCAGCAAACTGCTGTACGGTCTGTACCAGATAGTGCTAAACGCTGGCTATCAAGGAAATTAAATCCCATGAATGAGCGAATACGTCCATCAACCAAAACTGGCTTGTTTGTAAAATCCAAGCTAACTGCTTGAGTTTGACCTAACAAGTCATCGTGCTGTTGAGCGCCAATAGCACAATATAGTTCTTCGTTGTCTACATCGACTTCTGCGGCAATTAACAACTGCATGGCTTCACGAAGCTTGGCAATAGTTAATCCACCAGCGGTAGTAGCAGCCGTTTGTCCAGCAGGGAATGCTGTAGAAACAGTGCCGTCTTCGCCAGTTTTAGAAGTTCCTGTAGCAGCCGAAATGATAACATCATCCATAGCCCGACCTAAAGCCATTGCGCCGTTAATAGCGTATGGTGAGGTTGGATCAGCGATAATGCGTAGTTTGTCTTGATCGTCAATCAAATCAGCCCATTCGTAATCGCTAGGATAAACCCAACGCTTATCATGAGGTGTTTCGATTAATGGTGTGTCAGAATGACGAGTTGTTTTGAGTTGAGCGTTTACAGCACCAATTTGGTTAACTGCTGCGCCAGATTTTCCGTTATAGCTATCTTCCATAACTGTTGAACGGAATTTTGAACCCTTTTGTTGTAAAAGATGCTCGACTGTAGATTTGTAGTCAATTACTGACCAATCTAGGATTTCATTAGACATGATTAAAATGCCTTCCTTCTATAAGTTAAAATATAGCTTGGAAGGCTTATCCGCAATACGGGGCCAAAACTAATAAGGCTGGTTGCCGGCCCAAAGGTTATCAGCGGTAGCCTGTTCGTACACCTAATGGTGCGCTTATGGTAATAATGTCACAATAGTTGCTTAAATGCAACAGCTTTGTAAATTTATAGATTCTTTAACAAAGCGTTTAAATCGTTTTGAAAATTCTTAACTTTTTCAGCAAACGCAATTTCTCGTTCCCTTAACACCTCTACGTCAACTTCTAACCCTTCTTCAAACCTCTTAGCGCGAATTTCACGATAAGCAACTGCCTCATTTAAACGGTTTGCTTGGTTTTGGGCTTCTATAGCAGATTGCATAATGCTATTTTCTTCAGAGTCATTAGTTAACTTTTTAAGATTTAATGTTGTGCTTCTGGCTATCATTAACTTTACCTTTAAAGTTATCTACGGGCTTTATGGGGGCGGCGTTGTTTTTCGATACGTTTGTCCAAAGTTTCCTTCGTCGGGTCAGTCGTTGCTTCTGGTGGTGTTTTGAAGATTTCGACATTTGTCCCCGCGCTAATAAACTCTGCGTATTCTTCTGCAAGCTGCATAATATTACCACCATTGGTTCCAGCTTGCACAGCTAATTTAAGTGCTTCTAGCCTTATTTGCTTCATGCTGGAATACCAGATGCCTGACGAGCAAGTGAAGCTTTCTTGGCTACAGCATCGCTATGACGAATATGGCCTTTGTTTAACCAAGCCTCCATAAACTCTTTATCTTCAGTTAACGCACGTAATTCTACTTGAGCTTGATCTGGAGTCATAATGCCGTTATCTACAATACCACCAGCATCTACTGTATCGTCGCCTAGCTTAGAACCAAGACCGTGAACAAATTTAATGGCTTCATCAGTTCCTAGTGTTTTAGCTAGCCCTGCCATTTGGTCTTCGGTAACACCTAACTGTTCGGCGTACCTATCTGTTAAAGCAAGATTTTGTTCGTAAGCTGCGCCCCAATCTCTTTTTAAAGCGTTTTGAGCATCCTGTGCAGACTGAGCAATTTCGTTAGCATTAATTTCTACAACAGAAGAATTGTAGTTACTATCTGCTTCTGCTAGTCCAGTAAATTGTTTATCCGTAATTCCTAGTGAGTGTGCAACTTCGCGTAACCCATGTAAACGAGCTGTATCAGCACCTTCTTCTAATTTAAAGCTATAGCCGTCTTGTGCTTCTGGTCGTCCAAGTCGATTGTAAAACGCATCTGTTTGTTCTGTTGGAGCGTCAAACCCCGGTATAACCACAGTGCTTTCGTGATTTGTGTTCATCTTCTCAAGGTGACTGTAGCTTTTGACTACGCCTTCAAACCCTGCTTTGTCAAATCCCTTAGTTTCAGCATATGCCCTTAGCTCGCTGTCTTGGAAGTTGTCAAGAATAGATGGAGCTGCTACTGGAGCCGCCTCTACTGGTGCTGTCTCTGTTGGGGTTGTGGCTTCAGCCGCCCCTGTTTCTTCACTCATGTTTTATTCTCCTTTAGGATTAAAATGATTCCATAGCTCTTGTTCTGTCATATTCATATGGCGTGCTATGCGTAGCCACACTTCTCTTCTTCCTTGCAGAATGCCTTCCACTCTGGGATCGGCATTAAATGTACTGTTATGCGCTCTACAAAACTTAGCCAAATCTCCAAGGACGCGTTCTCCTTGTACACCTGAAAACACTTGTCTGTAGTCTTGCGCTCTAGTTCTTAAAAAGTCTGTTATTGCGTCGATCATTGAAGGGCTTTCATAACTCCAGCCGCAGCGGGTGCAGCTTCAATCATTTGTTGTTGTTGTTGTTGTTGTGATCTATTCTTACGCAACATTTCAACTTGTTCAGCGCCATTCATCCAGCTCTCTGGTACAGCATTAATTTCTGCCATAGCCCGATAGATTTCATCTGTATTAAATTGATCTAGCACACTGAGGTCTTGTGTTGTGTTTGCGTAGGCAATTGCACCTTCTAATGTTCTAAGCCAACCAGCAGCTTCTTCAGATCGTTGTGAACGACTTAATGGACTATCATATTCAACATCATACTCACCAGCAGCCTCTATTAAGATATCTGGCATTTGTGGTAGCAACCCTTGCTGTTGCATAACATCTAACTCGCGCTCAATCATTGGCCCAAGAAGTTCGGACTGTTGACGGCCCATTGTAGGAGAAAGCAAAGCTCCCTTCTCTCTAGCACGCTCCAATACTTCAGTAGCAGTCATAGCTGGGCTTTCCACCAAAATTTGGAATAGGCTAACTAGAAAAGCGTCATTTATTACTTGACGCTCCATATCCATAAGCTCTTGACCAGCAGCAAGATTACCTGTTGGAAGTGTCTGTACTAATGCTCTGCCTTCTGCGCTAACGCCGCCGGGGTTCATTGCTCCGGGCTTCATAGAAAACGTATCTAGCACCCCATCGTCATGAGATAGTAAAATAGGATCTACTACTCTGTGACCCTGTTTTAACATTGTTTTCTTTTGTTCGTTTAAAACTTTAATAGCCGGCAAAGCTAACATGGCAGGGCTTCTACCATAGATTTCGCCGGGGCCAGTTACATATCTACTTACAGGATAAGGGAAAGTATTAAAGCCCCCTTTACTAAGAAGATGTTTCCCTGTTACAGAAATATAGTAAGAAGCATATTTCTTGCCACGATAATCTAGCTTGCGAGAATCTATTTCTGCGTTAGGTCGAACACAATGGATAATCTCAAAACGTCTATCTGGGTGGTCTTTAACAGCGGCTGATATTTCTTTTGGTGTGCTGTCCCAACGACCAACATCGACACGTTGTTGGATTTGCCTAGCTGTTAAGCTGTATTTTCTATAAGAGGTGTCAACAGAGCCTTGGTGACTCATGTCAAACATTAACTCTCGCAGATCAATAGAATTGTATTTTAAACCACCGTCATCATGAGAATCAATAAACATAGAACTAGTGCCGAAAGCGCCCAGCCCAATGTAGACTTCATGTTGTTGGCTGGCGTAATTTGCTTTAGGCGCATAACGAGCTTTGAATAGTTGGTTTGTAGCTTGTTCAAAATAAAGTTTAACCTCTCGGTCTTTAGCTAAAGCAGGATTGCTTACGCGTAGTCTGTGCCACTTTGAATTACGTGGGGTCAGCATACTTTCCATAGCAGCCGCAAAACGTTCTAGTCCTAAAGCAGCGGTAGAGTCAAACATCTTAGATGTGCGCTTGTCTCCACGGGTAATGCCGCTATCTGGAGATTGCATAGTTGTAGAGTAACGAGGCAAAACGCGCTCTGCTATTTCTTCCCAATGGCCTTCCCACGTACCGCGCTCACTTTTAAGCTGGTCGTATCGTTTAATAATCTGTTCTGGGATGTCTACCATTTTATGACCCTAACAATGATTTAACGTTAATTGTTCTTTTCCCACCTTGTGATGATGTGCTACTTGCGCGTCCTTGCGCCCTGTTAATTCTAGAACTTGTTTGATTAATAGCGGCAATTTCTTTTTCTAATGCGGTAGGCTCTATAGCCTTAGTTGCAGCTTTTGCAGAAGTTGGAACAAGACTGCTAGCTGATTTAGCCCCTACAATGTTTCCGCTTTCGTCTCCACCAAACGGCGATTGAGGTGCGTTTTTAGAAGCTGGTGTTTGTGTTGGAGTTGCTTTAAAATCATCTTTGTGTCCAGCTATAGGTCTGTCAAATCCTAGAGCATCAGCTATTTTAGGAGATGCGGCTATGCCTGTAAGAGCGGCTATGCCTCCGGGAAGCGCACCAATAGCAAGTGATTTACCAAAATTAGCTTCAGTATTTACAGCCAATTGATCGGCTACTGATAATGTTGTGCTGGTTGGAGTTACAGAGTTTGCACCAAGTTTATCAATGCTAGGAGTAGTTAAATCTATTTCATCAACAGCTCCAAGCTTTGATCCTTGTGGAGTTGATTTCGCACTTCGCCTACCTGTGCCGGCAAACTCTCCGGGGGCCGTTGGTGTTCCTAAAGTTTTATCTTCACTACCAACAAGCGTCTTGTCTCCTGCATCAGAAAGAATAGTACCAGACCCTGTACCAGTAGGGCCAGCAGTACCGTTGTTAAAATTATCTAATCCAGCAGATGGAACTCCGCCGCCACGGGTTGCATCAAATCCTGATACTGTTCCGGCGGGTTTGCTAAAAGCGGCGAAGCTATCTACTTGGGAACCTGTGTCTCCGCCTGCTGATTCTCCGCCCATTATGATCCACCTAGAAGTTTCTTAGTTGTTGTCACTTCGTCTTTTACACCTTCACCAGATGTAAGAATGGTTGATGCGCGCCCACTAGCATTAGCTCTTCTACGGCGTTCAGCTATAGCAGCATCTTGAACATCTACGTCTGATCGTGTTGGAGGAGGAGGTAATGGCGCAGGAGCCGCTGGTGCAGAAGGTGCGCTAAATATACCGCCCATAGTGTTTCTCCAAAATCTAACTGTGATAATTATGATACAGTAGCACAAAAGAATGCCCCAGTGCAAGGACAAGGAACACTGGGGCAAGTTTAGAACTGAGAGAGCAACTAATATGAACTATCCAAACATATCATAATCTAAATCTTTTACAACTCTTTTCCGCGATTTAGATGTTTTAGTATCTTTTCTCCCTATTGTACGGGAAAAAGTTGTGGCTAGGGCATCGGCAAAATCAGGTGACGCGTACCCACGTTTCTTCATTTTATCTTTAGGCTCTAATTTTAATTGGCCTTTTAAAGAAAAGTCATACATCGGCCCACATAAATCATCGGCTAGTTCTTTCTTGTTAGGTAGCATCCCATTAGAAATCCAATCTCGCATTCTACCCCATAACTCGGTTCGGTGGTTGTTGTACATATCTTTATCCTGCGCTCCGCCGCCAACTTTAACTTCGATAACTTGGTGGCCCGTGTGCTTGAGGACATCGGCAACGCCGCCGCCAACTCCATCTCCTTCAATAAAGACTGCATCTGGGCTATACTTTTCAATAGCTCTTGCACAGTATTCCGCCAATTCGACAACTGAACACTTTTGGTATTCTTGCATGGGAATACTTCTGGCATCTTTCCCTTGCCTAAATGCGATAACTGCTTTGTCATTTCCAAACCTTGCAGGGTCTACACCCATTAATAACGGTGATCCATAGTCATAAGCGTCTTCCCTTAGTAAAGCATCATCTACATCTCCACGCCCAATGAACTGCATATCACCTTGGCGGGGGAACTCTCCGTAAACCTCTACCCTTGCTTGGTCAGAGTCCTCACCATACTGTTCAATAATAGAGTTATAAAGCTGGTGGTCGTTCTCCGATACACTTCTCCCGTCAATGTTCTTATGGTTCCATTGCCCCCTGTTTCCGTGAAAGCATTCAAAGAACTCACCACTTGGATTACGCGGATTAGAAATAGCAATCCAGAACCTGTGAGTTGTTTTATCTGTAAAGTAACCTTGTGCAACAGGCCAAATACATCCGGGGATACCAGATGCCTCGTCAAAGAGAACTGCCATAGCTACCTGAGAGTGTACCCCCGCATAAGCATCAGGTGCTTCCTCGCTCCACAGCCTCGCTTGGATATACCAATAAGCTGAGTCATAATCAGTTGTCCTCTTTAAAATATCTACAAGCCAATCCGCCGGCTGTAAGGACATTATATTATGCTCAAACCATCTAGAATTAATAGCCATAGTAGCCCATTTACGAATCTCCGGGAAGGTCGTACTCTTAAGCTGCTGCTCTGTGTTAGCAGATACAATAACAGTAGAGGCAGGCATTGTACTAAACATCCAGATTGATACCCAAGCTAAGAAAGCAGATTTTCCAATTCCACGACCAGAGGCACGCGCAATCTTCATAAGCTCCGGGTCATGTCCATGTAGCTCTTTGTTGTGGTTTGATCTAATATGGTCACGCATCTCAGTGAGGGCTTCTAACTGCCACTCCCTTGGCCCACTAAATCTCTCTAAAGGGCTACCGGTCTTGCCCCACGGGAAGGCAAACATTACAAACCCCAAAGGATCATCACGGAAGTCTAGTATCTTTAATATTAATTGTTGTTCGTCATCATGAGGGATTTGTTTAGCCATGTGGTCTCCTGTGGATTGCATATATGATATAGCATACATGATACGGGTAGTAAAATAATATTTCTAAAAATAATATTATAAGGTGTTGGTGTGAGGTCTACGGGATAAAATGCCGCAGAATATCTAGGGGTCACCCCCCTGCACCCCCCCCATCATCATTTATTAAAGTAGAATTACTTTCATCATGTTCGCTTAATGGTTGTATAAGATTATCGGATGAATTGTGTTCAATCGTTTTCATATTCTCATTGAATAGGGCGAGCCTCTGTCCTGCTTCTCGCATTGCCAAACCAAGATCCAATACATGATGCTCGACGCTTACATTCACCTCTGCCGGGATAACTTTATTCACTAAGCTAATATAGACCGCCGGATGTTCTGTTGATAATCTTTCAAGATATTGCTTTTCATCTACGATTTTCTCAAAATGCCTAGATATTAAATTCCTTAATCGTTTACCATTATTTTGCTGTTGACCCTTTTTAGGCGGCATAATAAATCCCTTTCATCTATTTGTTATAATGTAACATTAACACGAAACAATCTTGCGTCAATTATATGCGCTCTGCTTTCCTTCATTGTGCCTTGATACCATAAAAGGAATTCATTTCGATCACAGAGCCTTTTATATGTAAGATATCTATTCTTATCCCGTCATATGTATATGAACATTAACCCGAATACTGTGGATGGTGTGGCGATAGCGCATTTAAGCAGGGAAGCGAAACAAGCTATATATTTAATGATGGCATCTAATGATGTTGAATTGCATTTCTTAGCTAGTCTTATAACCACTGAAACCGATTACCAGAGACTGAAAGAGATTGTTAGTTGATTACTCTATACTCATAGGATTAGCACTTAGGCATCCGGGATTGGCTGAAAATGGTCTTTCCCGGATTTTCTTATATTCCATAAATGATTTGACTATTCTTTATTTAATTTGTTATCATAAATCGAACCGTGTCCGCATTGTGTGGATTAGAACAGAACAGGAACAAATAAAATGGATAAGGCAAAGTATTTTACTCTTACTGGTATTGAACGTGAAGGGAATCCAGAAAACGAAAATGAAGTTATATTTTCATCGTTCGATAAAGAGGCTGTTATTTTTGAGAAGGAATCAGAAGCGCATCGCTATAAAGGATTGAAAATTACATCCGAAATGAAGCCTATTGAATGCCCCGAATTCCAAATTCAGGAAGCCTTTGATGGTGTTTATTCTATCCATACTGATTTAATAAATGATGGTGATGAAATTGGTTATATTTCCAATGAAAATTGTTCAAAGGAGATGTTGGAAAAATATGGTGTTGAATATCGCTTATTGGATGATGATGGCATTGTTTATTTTGAAGGGTTTTTAATTACTGATGATTCAGAATCATTATTCGCCCCATTGGATAATCATGGCGAGGCTTATGGATGTACTGAAATTCAAGTACGCAACAAAGATAAGAAATGGGAATCAGTCTAATGAATAATTATACAATGAAGGAACTGGAAGCGATGTTTTCTGAAAACCGGTTAAATTTGTCAAAGGTTAGAATTGATCAAAACAGAGGATTATTTTTAAATAGATTGGTTACTTTATCCTTAATCGCTTTTGGCGCTGGCCTGTTGTTTATGGGCATATGGGCGCTTGATTTTATACCTACCACTAACATGGATGATATGACACCACGGGAATGGTCAAACGCATCGTTAACTGTCTTTGTACCAGTAATTTTGGGAATGTTCTTTATATGCTTTGGAGCTATTATTAACCGGGGATAAGGTAATAAAATGTTAGAATTAATTGAATACAAAGATGGTCACTTTGAAAAGATTTACGAAACAGATGGTGAAACATTTTTCATTGATGCAACACTAAAAGAGATTGCTTTGTGGAAAAGGGTGCAATCTTACGAAACAGATGGCCCGGTATATGTGCATGAATTAGGCATAATCTTTGGATGAAAAGAGCCAAAATATTTAACCCTTAACCCTGCCTTAGTGCGGGGTTTCGTGGTGCAATCATATGAAAAGGACAAATAAAATGTTTGTGATATTGAGAAAACAGGACAATGAATGGATTCAACGAGACGGGTCTTTTGATAGCCCTCAGATGGCAATGGAAGCGGCAAAGCGCTTGCAGGATGAGACTGGTGCTACCCATAAGATAAAGCGCTTAGAAGACGACACAGACAAACGATGGCAGGAACGTGAAACCGCAAGATTTGAAAACGGGACTTATTCTCTACCAAATTGGGATATCCTTAGAATAGAAAGCATGAGAAGAAAATTTCCGTTGCATTTCCTGCATACTTCAAACGATAAAACCGGAAAACTCGCATACACTCAAACCCCGGAAAAGGGCAAAGCAGATATACAAACGCGAATCACAGCATATGACTATTTAAACCAATTCTATAAAGACCTACTACCACCGGATGAAATCAAACGAATGGTTCTGGATGCTAGTTTTTCACGTTTTGAAATACTCACCACCACCAAAAGCATTGTTGATATGTATGTGAACGGGCCTTCATTTAACTCATGTATGAGATATTCGGCGGAGCATTTTGAGACCGACAACATTCATCCCTGTTCAATCTATGGCGGGGAATCATCTTTGAAATTAGCTGTTCTAAGGCAAGGTGATGAAATAGAAGCAAGATGCCTTGTATGGCCTGAAAAGGGAATCCACGGGCGCATCTATTCCAATGGTAGTTCGGACAAAATGAAAGAACAGCTAGAAAACGAAAAATATCATACTGATGATTTTTGTGGCGCAAAACTAAACAGATTAGAAAACGAAAATGGCGATATCATTTGCGCTTATTTAGATGGTGTTACCAATATAGAGGATTGTGGCAATTATCTTAAAATTGATAATGACGGCAATTTTAGCGCCGAAAATGTTAATGGATTACTGGAAGGGGGAAACCATTGCCACGTATGTGAGGATAATGTTTCAGATGATTACACGCGCCATGATGAAAACGGGAATCAGTATTGCGAAACTTGTTATGATGATAGTTTTGCGTATTGCGAGTCTTGCGATTCTGAAACGCCGGCAGAAGAAACCCACTACCACGGCGATACAGTGTTTTGCGACGATTGCTTTCACGCGCATCATTTTGAATGCGAGGATTGCGGCGAATATCACCATAATGATGAATTGAACACGGTTGATGAAATGGCGATTTGTGATAATTGCATCGTGAATGGCGAATATTTTAATTGTGACGATTGCGGGACATGGCATAAACAAGAAGACGTTAATGAAATAGTCGAATCCGGGGAAAACATATGCAATGAATGCATCACCAATGATCGTTATATAAAATGTGATGATTGCGGCACATGGCATTATAAAGACTCATCGACTAGGGCGGATTCAAAGAATATTTGTGCGCCTTGTCTGGATAATTATATTGAATGCGATTTATGTGGCTATCATTCCAAAACGACTATTGAAATAAATGAAATGGATATTTGCAATAATTGCACTCCATTATTTCAAGAAAACCAAACTTATTCCAATTTAACAGAGGCAAGAATATGACATTTAGAAAATCAACAGACCAAACAAACATTGAGAATATTCATTCTTATTGTAGACCGCACAATTCACAAAGCGAATCCGATTTTATTGCTAGGTTTATAGATATAATCCCCGGTATTGAGATTGATGGTTATGGAAATAGAATGGTTCAAATAGGCGAATCTGACATCCTATGGTCTTGTCATACGGATTCAGTTCACAAAGCAAAGGGACGGCAAAACGTCATTGTTGTTGATGGTGTGATGCGCTTAAAGAATCAAGACAAAGGATATGTACTAGGGGCAGATGATGGGGCAGGCGTTTGGCTCTGCCTTGAAATGATAAAACACAAGATACCCGGTCTTTACGTATTCCACAGAGCAGAGGAAATAGGTGGTCTTGGTTCTGGGTATATTGCAGATCATACACCAAACCTTTTATCTGATATAAATTTTGCTATTGCTTTTGATCGTAAAGGCAAAGATTCAATTATAACGCATCAAGGCTTTCGTTGTTGTTCTGATTCATTCGCCTATGATATCGCCGGGAAAATTCCTTTAAACGGATTTAAACTAGATGACACTGGTACTTTCACAGATACAGCCAATTACGCGCATTTAGTAAGCGAATGCACCAATATATCCTGTGGATACGAAAACGCCCACAGCCGCTTTGAAACGCTCGATATCGACTATCTAATTTCATTGCGTGATGCGCTTTTAAAGGCTGATTTTTCCAGCTTAGTATTCCACAGGGATAACACGGCAGATGAAATAGAATCTTATCCATACGATGATGAGGATTATTTTATGGATAAAGCATATACATACCAAGATTTGATTATGGATAATTCGGATGTAGCATTGGATGTTCTGGAATCATTCGGAATAGATAAACAAGCCTTCACGGATTTTATAAACTATCGTGATTATAACTAGGGATTTGGGGGGATTGATTCCCCCCTTTTCTCTGCCTATTTCTAATACATTGAAATTAAATGATTTATCTCTATAGGTTTTGTACATTAGGCAACACGCCTTTATTAACGTATCGTCGGGAATCCCTTTTCTTAGAAAAATATCTGTAATTACGGCTATCAAAGAACACGCCTTGTTTTCCTTCATAATCACCATTTCTTTGCTTTGCTACAGTAATTGACACGCCCGGAATAGATGAAAATTTCCTTTGCTCTTCTTCATCACCATTTATAAATGCCGCTTCAAGATTCTCTTCTACGTTTCTATCCCGCCATACTGATATAATGTTAAAAGCATTGCTTCCAATTTCTGACGTTCCTTTGACATCCTCTGTTACTGGTGGTGCTTTCGGGTCTTGAGATTTGCGCGCATGGGCAACCAAATGTAAATGAACAGGCCTTGTTACAGCCCAATCAGTAAGCTGAAATATTGCTTGATCTTGAGCCTTATAATCATCTACTCCAATTCCAAGGCGCATAAAGGAATCAATAACAAAAGTATCAACTCCATATCTGCGTCTTGCATATTCAAAAACATCTAACAAACGATCAATTCTTTCTTTGCCTACAAGATTAAAAATCCAAAGTTTCCCGCCCATCCAATCCAGCGTATCTTTTAGAAATTCATCAGTCGGGGAATCAACATCACCAGCCTGCTTAACCATGCGTTTTAAAGATTGCGCCGGGGTCATTTCAAGGCTTGCCAAGCATACTTTAGCCCCGTCATCCATCATATGAACAATAGCATGGGATAATAATTGTGATTTACCAGCCCCACTAGCGCCTGTCCAAAGGGTTGTTTCATTGGGTCTAAAGCTTACCTTATCTTTAAAGCCATCCCAAGGGACAGTGTAACCGCCCTCTGTTTCATTTGGGTGAAAAGTTGCGTGTACTTCATTATAAAAATCAGAAGCAGAAACCAACTCTTCTGGTTCAATATACTTTGCATCTTGTATACACTTTTGGATTACTTCTGTACTTAAACCAGACTTTAAACATTCGTTTGCATCCTTCTTAGGTAGTTCAACAATCTTACAACGATGCTTCCCTAATCTGTCTGATATATCTTGGGCGGCATCCATTCCCGGCCCATCCATATCCATGCAAAGATAAATTGTTTCAAATCTGTCTAAGTAATGGTAATCGTGGTCAATCCAATTATGTTTGCCACCAGTTCCCCCGCCAAACGGGACAGAAACAGAAGGAAAGCCGTATTGGTACATCGTGCAAGCGTCTATCTCGCCTTCAGTAATGATAATTTCTCTTGAATCCTTTGGTATCGCCTGCCATCCAAACAAGATTGGCCTGCAATTAGATTCCGTAGGCTTAGGCTTTCCATTGTGGATATTTCTGGATTTAGCTAGATGTAATACCCCATCTCTAAGAAATGGAAAAATAATATTAGATCCCTGCTCTGCTATCTTGTATGCTACTAAGGTGTCTTCTGTTAATCCCCTTCCTATTAAATATTCCAGAACCTCACCAGATGGTTTCCGACAGGCAGGCTTTTGGGGCAGGGTAAAAGTTTCTCTCTTGGGTTTTTGAAACGTAGGTTTTTCAACTCCCAAATAATCTCTAATATCTTCAAGAGCGGCACTTAAATTCTGCCCTCTTACTTCACACCATAAATCAATTAAGTCACCAGCCTGTCCAGTAGCAAAGTCTGCCCATATGCCTGCTTTAGCGCCCCGTAGGTTGACGGATAGGCTTTCACCCTTATCACCACCCACAGATCCTACTTTCCACTCTCCAGAGGCTTTAATACCGGCAGGAAGAAGCATCTTAACAACGCTTTCCGTTCTATCGCATAAAGTTTGCTTTAATTCGTTGATTTCCATGTTATTTGCCCTTCAATTTTACAGCGTGTGGAAAAGCGGCGGCTTGTTCAGCAGTTAATGAAACAATCGCGTTGTTGATGTTGTATAAATTGTCAGGTGCAGGCTGGTACGATTCCCAAAGTTTCTCTTTTAACCAGTTGTCAGGGCGTTTAATATAATTTAGCTCAGTTCCCATTACTTCTCTGGCATACGCTTCAGAAGCTCTTAATAGATTCCCGGCATCCGTTAAATCTCTTGCTTTTCGGTATTCCGTTTGAGCTTTCTTTCTGTTCATCTGTCTTGGGTAGCTTGCCCACCAAATAGCAAAGTCATCTATATCTATTTCATTAGTATGTTCCGACATTCCAGCTTCTTGCTTATCTACTAATAATTCATGCTCGGAAAACTCTTCTCTATATATCATTGGTAGTGTGTTAATAGGTGGTGTGTTATTAATGTGATGCTCAGTAACACCCCCCTCTTGATGCTCACCATCACTACCCATGTGATCGTAAAGTATACTATATAGCTTAGATCTTTTAGAACCATCTGCCCGAAACCTTTGTACAGCCTTAATCCAGCCTGTTTTCTCCAGCGACTTGATGTGACGATTCATGCCTTCTCTGGCAATACCAAGCTGGTCCGCCAAAGTTTTCTGGCTTGGGTAGCAATTACCGTTCTTATCTGCATATGAACAAAGAAGAGAAAACACTCTTAATTCTGCGTGTGATATTGATTTGTCTAAGATAGCTAATGTTGGCACTACGCCAAATTTACTGGTCATATGGAAGTCCTCTTGCTGTCTCTTGCCTAAGAAAGATCGGACGGCACAACAGTGCGGCAAGAGGAAAACACGACAATCTGGTGATCAAACCAAATAGGTGTACCGTCCATAGTTAAATTACTATAACAATTCTATTTGTCAAACTTCTTTCTTCTTTTGATTTCAAACTCAAGTACGGCAAGGGCATTCCAAGCCGCATGAGCCGCATGAGCTAGTCCAGATTCATCATCAAAATCAGCCGTGGATATATGCCTGACGCAAGCCTGACGGTAACGTTCTTCTCCTTTTGGGACAAGTTTCCATGCGTTCCATCCATAACCCTTGGTTTCAGCACCATATATAGACACTTCAGATATTTCTGCTAATGCGTTTGGAAATTGTCTCAAAGACGTTAATAAATCAGGTTTGCCGGCATCCATTTTAGCTCCGGGTTCGCCTAGTTTTCGCCCTGTTGGGTCTGATTGTTTTACGAGTTCAACAATATTATCATCCATTCTTTAATAGCCTTATCCATACGTTATGTGGGACAACATACATTGGCTCATGGTTATTCTCTCTTAATACTAAGAAATCATTCTCGCCAAGTGCTTCACGTTGCCATTTAGGTAGTTCTTTTCGGGCTTTTATCTCGCCACACAAAGGAGCTTCTTCTTTGCCCTTCCAATATACATCTATATCATAAGAACTGGTAGCACCAAATTGGCCCCTTCTAGCGTCAAACCGTTCTGCATGAATGCCGGCTTTAATATGAGTGTTTACGATTTCGCGTTCAACTCTAGCCCCCTTGTCTCTGCTCATTTTACCCATATTTAGTCTCCAATAATGATCTAAATTGTACGTGTTTCTTATCAATTAAATAGTTTGGCATTTCTATATTTCGCAATTTTTCAAGTTGTGAACTTAATTTAAACAAAGAAATCTGGGAGTCCTGTATAAAATATGAATGCGTTAAATCCTTGCATAGAAATACCATGATGTTTGGTTTACTTTCCCAACTATGCACAAATCCAGCAACCAAATTATTATACGGGTGATCTTCAAGGCAAGTCCAATTTATAGTGCCAATATGCTTAACATCAATGGTTTTCCCATTAACTATAAAATCACCAACATCACCTTTAATTGGTTCATAAGTGTGTCCTCTGTGATGGTAACCCGGCCTAGTGTAAGTAACCCCGTTATAATGCAGATAGCTAGCAAAAGCGTCTTCCGCGCATTTTCCCGATAGAAATCGTTCTGATTCATGAGAAATGTGATCCGGATCGTCTTTCACTATATCATTGCCATTTGCGCTCGTTCGTAAGCCTGATTACTTCTTTGTAATTCAATGTAAACTTTCATTGTTTCGTATCTGACAGTAGCCAATCCATAGGCGTGCCGGCATTCCGCTTTATTTGACAGAAAATCAACAAACTCCGGGCAGGCTCTTGCTTTACTTTCAGCAACGGCGTGTGACTTAGCCCCTTGATTTAAAAATAATTGGGTATGTTCTGCTAAAACGCTCTTCTCTGTATCCTCTAAGGCACGAAAAGCGGCCTGTGTTATTGCCCATTCTGTTCCTCTGTCTCCTAAATCAGTAGCTAGTTTAGTCGCATCAATCATGTCTTTGTTCCAGTATTATTGCTAGTGCCAAATCTCTATTTCCTGTTGCTTGCCATAAGGACTCAGCTAAATCGTGAGGGTCGCGCCCTGTCCAAAATAACTCTTCGCCTATATGATGTTGCATACGATGGTGTGCAGTACAAAGAGGAATAACGCATGAATCAGAAGGCTTCATTCCCATGCCTCCATTTGTTCTCATTCTTAAATGTGCCGCCTCTACATAAAACGAATCACACATAGCACATTCTAAAGTACGAATAAACTTTAAGTGTTTAGAGGATCGTATAACAGTTTTCTTTAGCACGATAAACCCCTTGTTTCTGCGAATTAACAGTATCATACAAAATAAATATCATCAACATCATATTTGCTATTGCATACTTAGAACATAGCTGATAGATTCCGAAAATAGAAAGGAAACAACAACATGACACCAACACAATTTGAATTAGCCTGCTTTGACTTTACCATAGTAGCAAAGTCTATTGTTAAAGAATGCAAAGGAAATGAAGATATAGTTAGTCAATGGAAAGACGATCTTCTCCGCTCAGTATCCGAGCTAAAGAGTAAGCTAGGAGAAAAGAGTTGAAAATAACTAATCATTTAAATCTTCCCCAGCCTATCGTTGACGCAGTGCAGAACGATCCTTATGACTCAGGAAATTCGGATATCTCTGTTACCCGTTTAATAGCTCCACCTAGACAGGTAGCTTTGGGCATTACCCACAAAGATAATATTGTTGAAGACTGTGCTGATCGTTTGTTCTCTCTTATGGGCCAAGCTATGCACCATGTATTAGAACGTGGCGGCGATTTAGAAGGTGAGCGCATTATTGAAAGACGTTTATACGCTGATATTGGTGGCTGGAAATTATCTGGTCAAATTGATATCTGGGAAAACGGAACTTTAGATGATTATAAGTTTACCTCAGTTTGGGAAACAATGAACGGTCTTAAAGAAGAAAAGATCCAACAACTTAATTTACTCGCATGGTTATGCCGGAAAAACGGAATCAAAGTAAACCGTATTCGTATTGTTGCTATGTATCGTGATTATTCAAAATCCAAAGCTAAATTTGAGCGTGACTACCCACAACATCAGATTGGCGTTCTGGAATCCCCTTTATGGACAGACGCGCAAGTTGAAGCATACGCTAAAGAGCGCATTGCAATACACCAAGCGGCTAGAATTAATCTCCCACTATGCTCACCAGAGGATAAATGGGAACGTCCCACCAAATTTGCATTAATGAAAGAAGGAGCCAAACGCGCATTACGACTTCTGGACTCAGAAGAAGAAGCTATCGAATATGCTGAAACAAAGAAACTTGCCCAAAACGGCAAGATAACGAAAGGTCATTATGTGGAAAGACGTCAAGGTGAGTCAGTCAGATGCGAAAATTACTGTTCTGTTGCCCCTTTCTGCACTCAATTCAACCCTATTCAGGAATCTTAAAGATATGACTACATTAACATTTACGATTAAGAACCTATACGATCCAAAAGATAACAAACCCACTGGATCAATTAAGACCACGACAGATAAGTGGATTTCCTACTGGCCTTCAGATAAAGGCCAATTTGCAGAGGGTGGTTCTTATTCCGCTGTTTGCGATTCACGGGACTATAATGGTAAGACTTATTTTACCGTTAAATCTCCGGGAAAAGGTGGCAACATCACTAATACTGGTGGTGCAAGTACCCCAGCACCCCAAAACGCTCTCCAGCAGGCTCCTACGCCCTCTCATGGGGTAGCTAAAGACGAGATGATATCGCGTTTAGCTATTGCCAAATCATGCATTGAAGCTAATCAGTCTCAAGCAGACGCAGATTCATGGATGGCTTGGGTAGAAAAGCGCACCCCGGCAACCTCAATGCCTGAGTATACTCAAGCTCAAGAAGAGCAACTCAGCAACGAGCAACCCCTTGACGATAAGATCCCCTTCTAATGGCAGATACAAAAGCAAAATTATTAAAAGACATCGAATCTTTTCTTGTGGATAATAAAAATGCCAATAAAGATAAGATAAGTGAAACATCTTTCAGTATTAAGGTAGCCAAAACTCCTAACCTGATATCCCGGCTTCGTGCCGGGAAGGATGTTACAACCTCAACTCTGGATAGCTGTTATTCATTTATTGATAATTGGTATTCAAGCAAAGCATAAAAGGAAAGCATCTAATATGAACGTAATTGACACACTTGCTACTGAAATGATTAAGGGCAATATCGGAATAGCAAAGGCTTCTATAGACCTTATGACTCTTTCCGACATCTCATATTCACAATGTAAAATTTTGTTAGCTAAATCTCGCAAAAGACTAATTAATATACAAATGCAACGAGAACTTGTCGAAGAAGACGAGGAATTTAATGACCGGCGTTTTGAGGCTGAGTACAGACAGGGGGTTTTCGCATGAAAATACATCATCATAATTATACAATAGATAAAGACTTTCCTGTTCCAATGAAACGAACAACGAAACATGAAAATATGCTAAGAAAGCTTGAGGTTGGGGATAGTTTCTTAATCCCTGTCGACGACCCTTACGCCAAATCAGTTGGCGGGTGTATGTCAAAGTTAAAACTTAGACACGATCTACACTTTGTAAGCAGGACAATGGATTGCGGTAGTAGGCGTGTTTGGAGATTTAAATGAAAAAGCGCAAAGAAGTGATTGTTTCATCAAGTCAATACGAAAAGCACAAGATGATTAAACGAGAGCTTCATTCAGCTCGTTTGGTGCTATCAAATCACCAAGAATTTTCATCATCTCTTTGTGCTTTAGCCGCCCGTGTAATCGCCTCACATGGTCGGTCTTACAATGTATAAATTGAAAGCGTTTTTACTCTCATTGGTTATTGTATGGACTATAATAGCTATTCAATCTTGGGATTTTATGGAAGGCTTAAGATGACGGAAGTTTTTAAAGACAAAAGAAGAAAACACGCCAATAAAGCGGCTTACGAAGAACACAAAAGATTTTGCGCTAAAGAAAAGCGGAGAATCCTTAAAGACTTAACGGATACAGGTTTAGAATACAGGACGTTACAGAAAGCGGCTAGTGAATATAAACTAACACCTGACTTTCTTTGGGAGAAAATCTTAAAAGGAAAGAAATTTACTTCAATGAAAATGAAGGTAAAGGTCTAATTATGATTAAAAATTGGCTTAAGAAAATCATAAACCGCAAACGAACAACACCCGACATAGAATCATTGCCTCACTATAATAAACAACACAAACTTGCCATGCGAAGGCCTGTTTCTATACCAACAATAGAACGGCGAATATCCGCCGCCCGTGGAGTTGAACCTAATGAATAAATTAATATTAATTTCTATAATTTTATTAAGCGCTTGTTCCCCAACATACGAAACGGGTACACTTGTTTGGGTAGGATGTCACGCAGTACAGCAAAACCCTTCTTCAGAAGGTAGTACGGCCTACTCTATGTTAAGAAAATCATTTAATGGTGAGCGTATTTACCTTCAACAAATATCAAAAGATGGTAGGTCAGACGTTACCGTTGGTAATAAATGTTAAATTAAGTTAGAATTCTAATCCCGCCACCAACCTTGAACTCAGTTGGTTTGACACGGCATTAATGAGATTCCAACGTAATATAGAAAAGGCCACTTACCGGTTTCGATGTTATAAATAACCAATGCTGTCGCTTTATCGCTCATGCGCAACATCTGCTTAAGCCAGCAAACTTTGAGGGTGTGTCGCTCTCAGAGAATTACTTAGACTTCTTCATATTTTCTCTTGCTATACCTTTGAACTTTTCTGCCGACCTCATTCCGCCTAAACCTAATAAAGCAAGAGTCAAAGACATCAATCCCTCTGTAGGTATAATAGGCATAGCAATGTCACTTCCAGAAACTGCTATAACCCACACAAAAACAGGCTGGAAAACAAACTGCCATCCCAATCCAAACGCACAAATCCACATAATGGCGGGTCTAGCTCCGCTTACAAAAAGACTTGGGTGTTTTGCTTGTTCAATGTTTGCGTTTGCTTGAGCAAGATCAAGAGAAATCATTTGTGTTCGTAACTCAGCGTTAAGTTTTGTTTTAAGATCTTTGTCTTCAACAAACTTGTCTAAAACTTTCCCCGCCACTCCGATAACGCTTTCTGCTATTCCAAACATTAATCTATTCTCTCCATATGTGGGCCATCATAAAACGATTTAAACGCCCCGCCCCATTTCCATTTATATCCAAGCCCCCAAGCAGTATCCATTACTAGTTTTGCGTATGCTTTCTGGATAGCTTTGTCTTTCCACAGGTATTTACCACCCGCCATTGGTAACGTGTCGCAAGCCTGAGACGGCCTAAAGTTGTGCTTACTCTCGCCGTATTTAGCTTTAGAATGTCCATGTCTGTACGCCTGTTCTTGTTCTTCTTCACCTCTGTATCCGCAGATAATTCCACAGTCTACAATTTCTAAACCGCTTACTGGGCAAGTATAAGGTAATTGGTTAATCACAGAATTCATAACGATCTTAAACTCTTCATGACAACTGTCTAATCTGCGTTGTGAAGTCTTTCCAAATGAAGCCATATTATTTCCTTTGTATAGAAGACCAAGCGTCGAAAAATGCGCATATGTATAGCATAATAATATTCATTACATTAACATCTCCGGGGTCACGTTATTAGTAGCAACTTGACCATGCCTTACGTGATAGGTAATACATTGCGCGCCTCTTATAGCATGATATCCGTGTCTAGCGCTATAGCTATCCTTGGCGGTTAATGTTTGGTGTTGAGTAACAACCATTCCAGCGTCTTCTTTAATGTGTGTATGGTGTAAATGACCACAATGAGCGTACCTAAATTTAGTTGTTCCCCATATGGGAGCAAACTGGGCGGCAAACGTAGCCGTAAGACTAGACATTTTCTTTAAATGACCGTGATGGAAAGCAAGCATAGTCTCGCCGTGTTGGTAAACGTAGTATGGCAATTCGCTTGTGTCTATGTTAACGCGCTTATCGTTTTCATACAGAGCAGACATCATTTCTCTTAACCAAATAGAGCTTGTTACGTCATGATTACCCTCTGCTAATATAACATGAACACTCTTATGTTTCTTTAAAGCCATATCAATCATGTTGCGTAAGCATTTAATAGCCACTCTGATAATTTTGGTAAATCTAGAATCTGCATCTAAAATATGAGAGCTTCCAAAGGTTCCCGTTTGTGGATAAATGCTGTCTTGATGTAAGAAATCTCCTAGCTGGCATATAATTGCAGTCTCTGCCATTGGTGCGCTATCAATCATCTGAGAAAAGCACCCGTTTAAAGTCTTCTCAGCTATTTTTAAATCCCAATCAGCTCCGCCTTCTGTGTGATGAGCAAGCATTCCAATGTGGTAATCAGTAATGACGTATAAATTAGCCAGTTCTTTAAGGGTGGTTTTAGGTGAGGGAACAATAGCTAAACGCGGTAAGGTTTCTTTCATGGCGGCAAGAGCTTCACGAAAAACTTCTTGCTGTCTTTCTGCATCTATAGAAGTCTTAACCCATTCAATAGATTTCTTGCCATCTTTGTATAATGTAGATGTACCCTTTACCTGATACCCATCTGGAATAAATACATCTAAACCGTCAGGCTTACAGGTTACTACAGAACAATTAGAGCAACGAAACCTTTGAGATCCGTTACGTTCAAATCCGTGTTTACCCAAACCTATGTGACCGCAACTAGGACACGTTAATTTAATCATACTCTGCCCAGTATTCTATATTACAAATTATTTTTAAGGGGATTCTTTACAGGAATAGTAAGTCTTTTCCATCTAGGCCCACCAGAAACTATGCAAGATTTAGTTCCGGCTTGGTCAGACAAAATAATAATGTACTTGCCATTGTCTAGGTTTCTGTAGATTTCCAAAACTAAACCATCTGACTGAATTGCAATGTCGCTTTGAACGCCACCAGTATTCTTTATATTGTCAGTAACAAGCTTATGTGTGTTGCAGTTTAATTGTGATACTGAGACGGTAGGAAATACACTACAAACGATTAATAAAACTAATGCGGTTGTGTATTTCATGCTACATACTCCTTAATTTAAGCCCAGCTTATTTGCTAAGTTTGTTGTCAAGGCTCCTACGATCCCGCCGGTGCCTCCAATCGCGGCAATACCTATTAGCATACGCTGCTTAAACTTCTTTAAGTCTCCGATTGCTGAACCGTGGGACTTAATGTCTTTTTCAATCTCAGCTATCTTTATGTCATCTTTAGTAATGTTAGTCTGGATAACAACAGT
>ENA-OSJC01000472-OSJC01000472.1-marine-metagenome-genome-assembly--contig:-NODE-472-length-39155-cov-11.394160_pt1 | contig 39155 bp, 40 predicted proteins | sample MGYA00237885_ERZ534234 | MGnify/ENA primary metagenome ERZ534234 (study PRJEB26413, sample SAMN06343907) | marine metagenome | isolation source: coastal waters | place: Atlantic Ocean: West Antarctic... | reverse complement strand
TATACTATCAGAAACTTTTTTTATGTACTCCTTACCTTTTCCCTCTAAAATATTAACAGTTACGAACGGCATAATTTCTCCTTCTTATTTGATAAGTATTAAATAAGAAGAAATAGTAACCTATAATTACTTATAAGCATGTTATAAAATATCGAAATGAAAAAATTACTATTAAGCTTGATTTTATTTTTTGCTACAAATAACCTTACTGCTGACAATTTACACAAACAAAATAAGGTAGCAGTTATATATAGCGATCAATTTTTACTGCACGATACAGGTAAAAATCATCCCGAGAATCCAGATAGGCTTATATCTGTGGTTGAAAATTTAATCGTAAACCCTCTTTTCAAAGACTCTCTTATTTGGCCTAAATTTAATCCTGCCTCATTGGAGCAGCTACAACTAATTCATTCAAAGAATTATATTAAAAAAGTTGAGCATGAAACTAGCTTATTAACAAATAACTCAACCACTTATTTAAGTACTGGTGATACTGTTATTTCTAAACAGTCTGACCATGTAGCCAGGCTTGCGGTTGGTGCAGGTATAAAGGGGGTGGATATGATTATGTCCAAAGAAATATCCTCAGCTTTTGCACTGGTTAGACCTCCAGGCCATCATGCAACAGCCACAAGGGGAATGGGGTTCTGTATATACAATAATGTAGCTATTGTTGCTCGCCATTTACAGCAAGAATATGGTCTCAAGAAAATATTAATCGTAGATTTTGATGTACATCACGGAAATGGTACGCAGGATATCTTCTATGAAGATAATTCTGTGTTTTACTTTAGCGTTCATCAGCATCCTTTTTACCCTCAGAGCGGTCGACCAAGTGAGACAGGCACTGGTGAAGGTAAAGGATTTACTTTGAATGTAGACCTTCCTAAAGGCTCAGGGGATAAAGATCTGTTAAGCACTTTTAATAATCAGCTAAAGTCCGCCATGGATAAGTTTAAACCTGAGTTTGTGATTGTCTCTGCAGGTTTTGATGCACATGAGGGTGACTTATTAGGCCAGCTAAATTACACTTCCAGTGGTTATAAGCAAGCTGCTTTAGTATTAAAAGACATTGCTGAACAATATGCTTTAGGTAGAACTTTATATATGCTGGAGGGCGGCTATGTTGCAGATAATATTTCAAAATCTGTAAATGAAATATTAGGCGTTTTAGTAAAAAATAAAAAAAAGTAAGGTTTTTCTATACTATTAGAGCTCTTTCTTTATTGAAAGAGCAATTTTCTTCGCTAAAAGAACCGGGACTGCATTTCCAATTTGTCGATACATACTGCCTAATGCACCGTGAAAAATAAAGTTATCAGGAAATGTTTGTATGATTGCACATTCCCTAACGCTCATCCTTCTTTTACGGTTGGGATGAATTTCTGGTCCTGTAGCAGTAATGGTGTCAGATGGTGTTTCCCAGTTATTTATTCGAAGTAATTGTTCAAACATAATCGTCTTTTCTTCAAGTTCTGTGACTGCTTTATCGTATTGATCATCAAACCCTAATAATTTTTTCAGCTCCCACCAATCTTCAGGATTTGGAATAGAGCCTGATTTATTATCCTTACGGAACCAGTGCCCAGCTGTATGAGTATAACCAAAATGAGCATCAACCCGCTTGGTAGACCACCCACTTTTTTGTCTCCAGTATTTTAGGTAATCACAAATATCTGCTTGAATAACCTCATTTTTTCTGCCCCAGAACTTATCACTTACATTGGTACGGGCTATATGGTTATGTATGGTTTTATTTTTATCTTTAAAACTTAAATCTCGAATTCTTAAGTTTTTGTAACCATCAATTACCTCTTTTGTGGTCACTAATGGCTTTAATTTACCTGAAAATAAGTCATTGGCTAACCCGTGAGTTTTTTCTGGAAATGGGTTGTGTACCCCTATTCTATTTCCCATGATAAAAACTCTTTCCCTATTTTGAGGTACACCGTAATCACTTGCCCTAAGTAAACGATATTCAACCTTGTAACCTATCTTCTCAAAATCTTTAACAATCATATTAATAACCTCGCCTTTTTGGAGGGATAATATGCCTTTAACATTTTCAGCAAGAAAAAATTTAGGTTTCTTATCTTTTAATATTCTAAGCATTTCTAAATACAAAAAATTTCTATCGTCTTTCATACTTCTTTTAATGTTTGCTACTGAGAATCCTTGACAGGGGAATCCGCCAAGAAGGATGTCAAAATCATTGGGAATATCTTTACTTGAGATTTTGGTTACATCACCAAGTTGGATATGGTCGCCAATATTATTGGTATAGGTAGTAACTGAATCGGCATCAAAATCATTAGCCCATAAAATATCGTAACCGGCTTGTTTGAAACCAAGATCTAAACCCCCACAACCAGAGAACAATCCAACAACTTTAGGTTTTTTTTTCAATTACGACATCCAGAATGGCAGAATGGGAGATTAAATTATAATTTTATTATAGCATCTGTAAATTTTTTAATTGAGAGTCGTTGTATAATGTTTCTTGAGTAAAAATCGATTTGGGGGATTAGCTCAGTTGGTAGAGCAGTTGACTCTTAATCAATTTGTCGCGAGTTCGAACCTCGCATCCCCTACCAATTTTACTTCGGTGCTTTTTCTTTTTTTGGCTTACCTTTGGACTCTTTTTTCTTATCTTTACTACCCATATTTATTACTCCTAATTAATTAATCACTTTAGCATAAAGTCGGAAATTTTAGCGATGAAATTCTTGATGGCTCTTAGGTAAATCAGCTTCTTCTACTGTAAATTCCATACCAGACATTGATCCAACATATGTACCCTTTTTATATTGTAGGTATATTTTAACCGTGTTTAAAGATACTTCTAAATGATCTTTTGGACGATAGTTTAATATATAACCAATGACAGATTTTCCATTATCTGTACATGTCACAGTTATTTCATCTAAATTATTCATTAAATAGTTCGAACCTCAACTAAACAATCGTGAGAGGTTTGTGCATTGCCCATATCCCCAAAAGCACTAGAGCTGACTGAATTCACAGTCCCATTATTCAACTGTCTCCAGTAACCGAGAGAGGTGACAATAATTCCTTTGTTAACATCTGAGGTTATTTTAGCTACTGCGTCAAAGGCTCCCCGATCATTAAACACCTTTACTATTTCACCTTCTTGTACTCCTCGATCCATTGCATCAGCCTGGTTAATTAAAACAAATTGTTCTCCTTGCCCCTTAAGTTTATTATCTATATTCCCATAGCAAGAATTTATAAAGCCATGACTTTTAGGCGCAAGAATATTCAATGGATATTTTTTGAATAATTCTGGATTAGCTAACTCTGTCTCTTTTGATGCGATATAGTCTGGTAACTCAGGGATGTCTTGCCCGGGCTGAAAGTCATCATACATTTGTCTAAACGGCCCAGCTACAAAATTTTTAGCTCCGACTAGTCGAAATTCACATTTGCCTGATGGGGTTGGAAAATTACCTTCTTTATGGGGCGCACGATTATCTTTTGTGCCTACATTCAATCTAGCATAGCCATTTTTTTTCATATAATCTAAATCAATACCTTCACAAGCAGGAGAATCCCAATCAACATAATGCTCTAAACATTCACTATCATTCCATTTGAAATTATCTTCTTCAAATCCAAGTCGTTTAGCTAGCCTTCTAAAAATTTCATTATTTGGAATTGCTTCCCCTGGTGCCTCCACACATTTTGTATTGTATGTAAGGTATAAGTGTCCCCATGAAAGTATCATATCTTCCTGTTCTGCACCCATAGAAGCAGGTAATACTATATCCGCATAGGCTGCGGTATCTGAGATAAAATGTTCTGCTGAAACTAAAAATAAATCTTTTCTTTGTAAGCCTTTTATTATTTTGTCAGTTTCAGTTGATTGAGTAACTGGGTTGGTGTTCCAACACATCATTGATTTAATTGGTACTTTCAGTTGCTTTTCTCCAGTTAACACCCTACCCAATTGAAGATTGTTAACTACCTGAGTTCCTTTAGGTATTAAATCAGGCCTACAAATAACATCAAATTTATAGGGATGTTCCCATACTGGAAATTGAAGAATTCCTCCACCCACATGACGCCAAGCGCCTGTTAATGCTGGAAGTGACGTGACAGCTCTAATTGTTTGGCTACCTCCCCAGCTTTTTTCTAAAGCCACACCAATTCTAATTGCTGACGGTTGGGTATTAGCATATTCTCTTGCAAATTTGCGAATATCCTCCGCCGCAATACCTGTGATCTCTGCCGCCCATTCGGGCGTCCTTTTTTTTGCTAATTCAGCCAATTCTGGGTAGCCAACTGTGTATTTATCAACATAATCTTGGTCTACTAAGCCCTCACCGATGATTACATTCATCATTGCCATTGCAAGTGCACCATCTGTGCCTGGTTTTGGAGCAATATGCCAATCTGCTTCTTTAGCAGTTCTAGATGCATAGGAGTCAATTACAACAACCTTAGCCCCCTTCTTTTGTGCCTCTTTGATGATATGCCAATGATGTAAATTAGTGCTAACTGAATTACATGCCCAAACAATAATAAATTTCGAATGTATAAAGCTTTCTGGATCTACTCCTGCGGTAGGCCCAACTGTTAGTAGCCAGGCTGTAGCTGAACCCTCACCACAGAAAGTTCTTTCAGTAACTGTTGCACCCATTCTCGCAAAAAAAGCATCCCCACCATTTAATCCATGTACTAGCCCTTGATTGCCTAAATAACTATTAGGCATAATTGCTTGTGGGCCATGCTTATCAATAATTGCCTTCCATTTTGTTGTTATTTCATCTAATGCCTCATCCCAAGTAATTCTTTCGAACTGCATACTTCCTTTTGGTCCGATTCTTCTTTGGGGATATAAAACTCTATCAGGATGGTAATGGCGTTTTTCATAATCTTTAAGCTTTACGCAAAGCCCACCTCTGGTCATTGGATGATCTGGATTGCCTTTAACGCCTTTTAATTTTCCATCTTCAACTTCATATACCATTGAGCAAGTATCGGGACAGTCGTGAGGACATCCACCGTGAAATTTTTTAGTAGTACTTGAAGAAATATCATCCATTTTTTATATCCTATTATGTATTGAAGTAAAGATAAAAAATTAAAATAAATTTGCTAATCAAATATACATTAAATGTTTTTTTAATCATTAGCAAGGTTTACAAAATAGTCAATATTCATCGTAAAAATATTTAAAAAAGAGTTGACAGTAAAAAAATGGTGAGTCATTGTATAGAAATGCTTTTTTGTAGCTTAGATGTAAGTGCAAAATTAGTAGTTTAGAAAATCATTTAATTTTGTCGGTTAAGTGCTAATTAATTATTTAATCGATGATTAAAAATGTTAATTTAACTTCAACAGGAGGAAGTAGAATGAAAAACGCTTTAGGAGTAAGTTTAGGTATTTGCGCTTTAGTCTGGACGTACATAGCACTTTTTGTATTAGGTGATTATGTTCAAGTTTGGGGTGGCTTTATTGCTTGGGGTGCATACTTTACAGTAGGTAAAGATGCGCTATCTAAAACAGTAGCTGCAACAATCTACGGTTCAATATTAGCTGCTGTCGCAGTTATTCTTTACGGTTATCTTGGAGTTGTTGGAGATCTTGCTTGGCCAGTAGCTGTAGGTGTTACAGTATGGGGCTTAACTGCTCTTCCAAAATGTCCAAATATTCCTGCTAACGTATTCGGTTATGCAGCAACATTCGGATTTATGCTTCTAGCAAGCAATATGGAAGTTATGGCAACTGATTTCTCTAACCCTGTAATAATGATGTCTGTTTCTTTCATTCTTGGCTCAATCGCAGGATTGGCTTCAGAAAAAGTAGCTGGCATGCTGGGATAGGAAAGTAATAAAGAAATTTTTAAAAGACCACTCTTTACGAGTGGTTTTTTTTATTGGTTAAAGAATCCTATATTTACAATTCGATCGTTGATAAGTGTTAACTCAACTTTAAGGTAAGTTTTTTTAGGTGAGTATTCAACTATATTGTTGTAGTACCACATTTCAATTTTGCTTTTTTTGTTCGGATTTTTCTTATCTACTGAGGGCCGGCCTAAGACTGAACTCGCCCCTTTTGGCTTAATAGCCATATCCTTACTATCAGGCTTCCCTAAATATTTAAGAACTCTAGATTTTGGCTTGCCACTGAATAGAGATATAAATTCATCTTCTGTAAAAATTCTTTTTTGTTCCGCGTGGTGGTCTGCATGAATATTAAGAGAAAATCCTAATAGTATTATCAGAGTAGTAATAAATCTCAATGTGTATTTCATATTAAATCCTTATCTTCAATTAATTTGTAATTTTAAACCATCGTAGCCAACATAAATACCTTCTGGTAACATTTTTTTTAATGACTCATATTCTAAACTGTGTGTCATATGAATCAAATAAGTTTCTTTTGCATTAATTTTTTTAGCAATTTCAATACTTTCAGAAAAGCAGAGATGAGTGAAATGTGGCTCCATTCTTAAACAATCAAGAAGTAGAACATCAATACCCTCTAAAAGTTTCATTGAATTCTCAGATATTTCAGAGACATCAGTTATATACCCCAAGTTTCCAACACGATAACCATTGATACTATAGTTTCCATGCTTAACAGGGATAGGGGTAATTATTTCATTAAAAATTTCAAATGGCGCATTGACTATATTTGGCTTGAGGACTGGTATTTCCCAAAAATTTTTGGGTTCAATCATAGCGTACTTAAATTTATTAACTAGTTGATCAATTACATCTTCGTTACCATACAAGGGAATTTGAATTTTATTGATTTGACAAAAAGCCCTTAAATCATCAATACCATGGCAATGGTCAGCGTGCGCATGAGTGAAAAGAACTGCATCAACATTAGTTACTGACTCTCTTATAGATTGCTCTCTTAAATCCGGACTAGTATCAATTAAAATATTTTTACCATTTTCAAGCGTTATTAAACTAGAGCATCTAGTCCTTTTATTTCTAGGATTTACTGATATGCAGGTCTCACATTTACACCCAACAACAGGAGTGCCTGCACTTGAACCTGCACCAAGTATAGTTAAAGTCTTTTGCATTTAGTAAATAATGTAAAGAAATTATTAGTAGTAATTTCAGCAACTTCTTCTATTGGAATGCCTTTTAATTCTGCAATTTTTTCTGCAACATATATTACATTGGCTGGCTCGTTTAGTTTTCCTCTATTTGGAACAGGAGCCAAATAGGGAGAATCTGTTTCTATTAAAATATTTTCAATCGGTATTTTTTTAACTGTCTCTCTTAAGCTTTCTGCATTTTTAAAAGTTATGATGCCAGAAAAAGAAATATAAAACCCTAAATCAATTGCTTTTTTTGCCATTTCATATGACTCCGTAAAGCAATGCATAACTCCTGTTGTAGATTTTGCACTCTCTTCCTTCATAATACTTATTGTGTCTTCTTGAGCATTTCTGGTGTGAATAATAAGCGGAAGGTTGGACTTAATGGCCGCACGAATATGAGTTCTAAATCTCTCTCTTTGCCAACTTAAATCCCCTGTTAGTCTAAAATAATCTAAGCCTGTTTCACCAATAGCTACAACTTTTTCATTCTTAGAATAATTAAATAGGGTTTCAATGTCTGGCTCTTGTATATCCTCATAATCTGGGTGAACTCCTACAGAGGCGTAAACATTAGAATATTTTTTTGTTAGGCTCAAGATTTCATTAATCTTATCAAGCGTTACACTTACACATAAAGCATGAGAAATATCGTTGTCTTTCATATTATCAAGAACCTGATCAATTTTTTGATTAAGTTCAGGAAAGTTTATATGGCAATGAGAGTCTATATACATAATAAATTAGTTAAAAATTTGTTTATATTCAATCATAACTGAATTAAGGTTAATCTCTTTATTAACTGATGATTGAGCATAAGATTTTATTGTATTTAAACTTTTTTGATAGGTTAATAATTTACTTAAATCTGCTTTTAAGGCTAATGTATGAACTGCTTTAATATCATTTGGAAAATAATTATGCTCTTCAGATAATTTGTATAATAAAATTTCATAAGACCATTTTTGTAATAAATTAATAATCCAAGCAAGGCCATTATCAAGCCAAATATTATTTACCTTCATTAAGTCAACTTCATTACCCTTCTTTAGTTCATTTAGAAAAACACTTACACTAGAAAGCATTTCTTTCTCATTGATGAGCTCTAAAGGTGAGTTGCTGTATAGCTCTAGTTGGTTGATAAGGTTAGCATTGTTAGTTTGTTTAAGAAAGTTTTTTGCATCCTCTTGGCTGGGCTTTGAAAAAGAAATTAATCGACATCGACTAGTAATTGTGGGCAGTAAGTTGGCTAAATTATTTACAGTAAAAATAATAAGGCAATTATTAGGTGGTTCTTCAATCGTTTTTAATAGGGCATTAGATGCGGCAACAGTTAATCTATCGGCACCGTATACAACAACTATTTTTTTACCATTTGCCTGATGTGAAGTAAGCTCTAAAAATTTTTTTACTTCTCGAGCATTGGCTATATTAAGAATATCTGAGTTTAATTTTTCATCTTTATCCGAGCCACTCTCAACTACTTTTAAATCAGGATGGTTGGTATCGCTCCATAAACAATCTTGACATTCTCCACATGCAAAGTCTTCATTCGTTGACTTAGAGCATAAAACTGACTTAATTAACTCATCGACAAATTTATTTATTTCTAATGTCTGCGGACCGAAGAATGTAAAAGCATGAGGCATTTTATCTTTATTTGAAAATACTTCAGACCAAGCATTTTTTTGCCAAGGGTAGATATTCATAAAAAAAGTTTATCTAATGCAAAATAAATTTCTTTTTCGATTGTATTTATATTTTGATTACTATTTATTATTTCAAATCTTTTTGGTTCTTTTTTTGCTAAAGCTAAATATGATTCTCTTATCTTCATATGAAAGCCTGCTGCTTCTTTTTCAAATTTATCAAGATCACCATCTGACTTAAGACGAGATAAACTTACATCAGTTGGCAAATCAAAAAGTAAAGTTAAGTCTGGTTTTAAATCTTTATGGACCCAATTCTTTAGTATAGTAATTTTTTTTGTTTCAACATTCTTGCCACCACTTTGATAGGCGTATGTTGCATCAGTGAATCTGTCGCTGACTACAATCACACCAGCTTTAAGACTTGGATTTATAACCTTATGAATATGTTCACTTCTAGCTGCAAACATCAATAGTGTTTCAGTTTCTGGTGTCATAACATCATGCAGTAAAATATCTCTTAATTTTTCACCTAGTACTGTGCCACCAGGCTCTCTTGTAAAAAAATAATTAAATTTTTTATCTGTAAGGTATTTTTTAATAAACTTGATACAAGTACTTTTTCCAGCACCATCAACCCCTTCAAGTGTTATAAATTTTGGATTCGATTTCATTTTTGATATTTTCTTACTGCTCTATTATGTTCTTTAAGTGTAGCTGAAAAATGATGCTTTCTATTACCCTTAGCTACAAAATATAAAGCACTTGTTACAGCTGGATTAAGAGCCGCCTCAATTGAATTTAGACTCGGGAGCGATATTGGGGATGGTGGGAGTCCTTTTCTAGTATATGTGTTGTAAGGGGTATCTTTTTTTAAGTCTTTCCTTCTAAGATTTCCATTGAATTTGTTACCCATGCCATAAATTACTGTTGGATCACTTTGGAGTGGCATGCCTATATTAATGCGATTAACAAAAACTCCAGCAATAATTGAGGCCTCTTCAGCTACACCTACTTCTTTCTCGATTATTGATGCAATTATTAATGCTTCATACATATCTTTGTAAGGTAATTCTGCAGAACGATTATCCCATGCAGATTGAAGCTTTCTATTTAGAACGCTATGAGAGTTTTGAAGTATTTCTATGTCTGAGGTATTTTTATAAAAATAATAACTATCTGGAAAAAATAAACCTTCTAAATATTTCTTATCTGATGAGATAACTTTTAAAATACTCTCGTTATCATAAGATTTTAACGTTTTCTTTATATACTTATTTTCTTTTATTTTGTTAATCATTTCTGAAGATGTAAATCCCTCAGCAAAATAAATAGAATATAAAGATTCTTTTCCACGAGCAAGCATATCAAGTAGATCTAAGGCTGTTGCATCGGCTTTAAGTTTGTAATGCCCTCTTTTCAAACCTTCTCTTTTGTTAAGAATAAATGTGAGTAATTTAAATCTAAATGACTCTCTCAAAACTTTAATCTCAACAAGCTGTTCAGTAATTTCGTTTAAATTACTACCTTCGGTGACTTCAAAGCTTGCATTTTCTTCAGTTATATTTAGAGGTAGAAATAAGTAACTGACAGCCCAAAATATAAAAAGGGAAAAGATGATTAAAAATTTTCTATTTTTGACATGCTTCAAAGTTTCTGACAATACGAAATTCATTTTGTATCCGGTTTAATAATAAAATCTCTTATCAATGCTGTGAATAAACCATTATTCCATTTTTTTTCTTCTATTTGGTTTACGTATAAAGCACCAAAAACTGAATTAGTAATTATAACTTCATCTGCTTTTTTTAATTTCTCTAGTTTGATATTTTGATCCTTAAACTTAAAGCCAATAGATTCAATATTTTTAATAATTATCTGCTTGCAAACGCCTGATACTCCTGCATTATTTTGTTTTGGACTTACTATAACCTTTCCGTATCTTGCAAAAATATTGCTACTCACACATTCATTAATATAGCCATTTCTATCAAGCATAATTCCATCGAATACCGATCGATCTAATTCAGCTTTTGCTAAAACATTATCTATTCTATTTAAATGTTTTGCTCCACCATAAATGCTATGGTGAGCTGTTCTTGTCTTACACACTTTTAACCTTACTCCATTTAAATACAATACTTTGTTAATTTTTTTATAATTAATTTTTAATACAATACGTGTGCTCTTTATGTTTCTATCGAATTGATACCCTTGATCTGATATTCCGCGGGTGATGATCACTTTGCCAATATATGTTTTATCCGCATTAAATAATTTTTTAACATCATGAAGTAAATCTTTTTTTGAAGGGACTTTAATTTTAAGAATTGTTGCATCAACTTTTAGTTTTTCATAGTGCATATCCCAATTTACTGGGTAGCCACTTTTGACTAAAAAAGTTCTAAATACACCGTCACCAAAAGATAGTCCCCTATCGAATGGATTAATACCTTTTGAAAGATTGCCATTAATTAAAAAATTATTTTTCAATTTAGATAAAACTATTTTAGATTCTTTTAAAGATGAGACTACCGTTTGTTCCACCAAAACCAAAATTATTCTTTAATGCAGCTTGTATATTAATTTCTTTAGCTTCATTTGCAGCAAAATCTAAGTCACATTCAGCATCTTGATTAATAATATTTATTGTTGGTGGTGATATTTGATGATGAATAGCTAACGCTGTAAAGACTGATTCTATTCCTCCTGCACCTCCTAATAAATGCCCTGTCATAGACTTTGTTGAATTAACGACTAAATCATAAGCATGCTTGTTAAAAGTCTCTTTAATAGCATTAACTTCGTTTAAATCGCCAAGTGGAGTTGATGTACCATGAGCATTAATGTAGCCAACTTCGTCTAAATTAATACCTGCATTATTAATTGCATTAAGCATTGATCTTTTAGGGCCATCTATACTGGGAGCTGTTATATGATAAGCATCTGCACTCATTCCATAACCACTTAACTCACAGTAAATTTTTGCACCGCGCTTCATAGCATGCTCATACTCTTCAATTACCATTACTCCAGCACCTTCTCCAATAACAAACCCATCTCTGTCTTTATCCCAAGGTCTTGAAGCTGTTTTTGGGTCATCATTCCTTTGAGATAGAGCCTTAGCTGCCGAGAAACCTGCTACAGTTAGCTCCGTAATGGCGGCTTCTGAACCTCCCGCAATCATGACATCAGCATCACCATATTCAATCATTCTACTAGCATCACCTATTGAATGAGTGCCGGTCGTACAAGCAGTTACAATTGATATGTTTGGCCCTTTAAGGCCATACATTATAGATAAATTACCAGATATCATATTGATAATCGTTCCAGGCACAAAAAAAGGAGATACTTTTCTTGGCCCGCCTTGGTCGAAATTATCACTAGTGGTTTCTATAAGATTAATTCCCCCAATACCTGAACCAATCGAAACACCTATTCTTTCAGCATTTTCTTCTGTTACTTCAAGACCAGAATCTTTAATCGCCTCAATACCAGCAACTAAGCCAAATTGAATGAAAGTATCCATTCTTCTCGAGTCTTTAGGGTTTAGGTGGATGTCGGGATCGAAACTTTTAACTTCACCCGCAACTTGAGATTTAAAATTTGAAGCATCAAACTTAGTAATATTAGTAATTCCAGAAACACCATTAAGGATATTCTTCCATGATTCTTTAACGCCAATACCAACTGGTGTTATTAAACCAAGTCCTGTAACTACGACCCTTCTTTTCTTCATGAATATACCCAATCAGTTATGATTAGGTTAGTTGATTATTTAAGATTTTTATTTATGTAATCTATTGCTTGTTGCACTGTTGTAATTTTCTCAGCTTCTTCATCTGGAATCTCAGTATCGAACTCCTCTTCTAAAGCCATTACAAGCTCAACAGTATCGAGTGAGTCTGCACCAAGATCATCAATAAACGATGACTCATTTTTTATTTTATCGTCATCTGCACCCAGCTGCTCTGAAACAATTTTTCTAACTCTTTGTTCGATATCTGACATGTATTAACCCCTTTTTTAAAAAACAAATAAATTACCAGTCGCTATTTTATCAAATGAATGCTTACTTTATAAAACTATTTTAAATAATTCGATAAAAAGTTTATAACTATATGATTCATATAGATATAAATAATTAAATCATCAACATTCCACCATTAATATGCAGCGTTTCACCAGTTATATAACTAGCATTATCAGAAGCTAAAAAAGCTACTGCATTGGCAATATCATTTGGACTTCCAAGTTTGCCGAGTGGAATTTTTTTTAACAGTTGATTTTTATAATCTTCAGGAAGGTTTCGTGTCATATCTGTATCTATAAAACCTGGTGCAACACAATTTACAGTGATTCCACGACTCCCAATTTCTTGAGCAAGAGATTTTGTAAATCCAGACATGCCAGCCTTTGCTGCAGTATAGTTCGTTTGCCCTGCATTTCCTGTATGTCCGACTACGGAGGATATATTAATAATACGTCCATATCTATTTTTCATCATCTTTCTAATTACAGACTGGCTTAATTTGAATACAGATTTTAGATTTGTATTGATGACCTCATCCCAATCTTCCTCTTTCATTTTCATCAAAAGAGTATCTTTAGTTATACCTGCATTATTGACTAAAATATTAATATCCCCATAACTCTCTTCAATATGATTTATTATAGATTCAATCGACTTATTATCATTAACATTCAAAACCAAACCAGCTCCTTTCTGATGATTGATCTTAAAATTCTCTTCTATCGCTTTAACCCCTTTATCTGAAGTTGCTGTTCCAATAACAAACACATTATTCCTTGCCAATTCCAATGCGATTGATGCGCCAATACCTCTGCTTGCGCCTGTAACAAGTGCAATTTTACTAGTTTTTTGATCAGCCATTATGTTAATTCCTTAATTTTTAATAAAATTTCATCTATAGCCTCTTCGTTGCTCATTGAAACATGTGAAGCTTCTTTATTAATTCTTTTATTTAAGCCTGTTAGGATTTTACCAGGGCCAGCTTCGATAAATAAGTCTATACCTTTTGATGATAATGATTTAATTGTTTGTGTCCACATGACCGGATTGAACAGTTGACTTACGAGGGCCAGCTTAACTTTCTCTATTTCATTATAACCAATAGCTTCAAAGTTCTGAATTACTGGAATTTCTGGTAGATTAAAGTTAATTTTATCTAAGTAATCGCCAAACAAAATTGATGCTGGATGCATAAGTTTACAATGGGAAGGAACACTTACAGGGAGTAGTATCGCTCTCTTAGCTCCTGCATCCTTAAAGATTTGTAATGATTTTTCTAAAGTAGATTTTGTTCCCGCGATAACAACTTGCCCTGGAGAATTAAAATTAACAGCCTCTAATACCTCGCTCCCTTGCTCTTGCATACATATTTCTATTACCCTCTCATCTTCTAATCCAATAATTGCAGCCATTGCACCTTCATTTTCAGGAACCGCATTTTGCATTAATTCAGCCCTTTTCGTAACCACACTTAAGGCATCGTTAAAGGTCAATGAATTAGCAGCTACTAACGCTGTAAACTCCCCAAGACTATGTCCTGCAATAAAGCTAGGTGTGGCCAAATTGTTTTCTTGAAGATATCTCCAAGTCGCAACTCCAGCTGTGAGCATTAAAGGTTGTGTATTTACTGTCTGATTTATGTCTTTATTTTCAGATGTAGTCATCGCCCAAAAATCTTTATTCAGAGTCTCTGAGGCTTCAATAAAAGTTTCTTTAATAACAGGAATATGTGCAAGACTAGCCATCATCCCAATTGATTGCGAACCTTGACCAGGGAATGTAATAATATATTTAGTCATTTAATATCTTATTAAGGCTGAGCCCCAAGTAAATCCACCTCCGAAAGCCTCCATCAATAGCAGATGGCCTGGCTGGATTTTGCCACTCTGTATGCCGTCATATAATGCTAGAGGGATGGATGCTGCAGAAGTATTTCCATGTCGATCTATTGTCACAATAACCTTATCCATGCTCATTTCTAATTTTTTGGCGGTTGCTTCAAGAATTCTAATATTTGCCTGATGAGGCACAAGCCAATCAATATCTTCTTTTTGTAATTGATTTTCTATTAATGCTTCGTCAACAATTTTATCTAATGTATTAACTGCAATTTTAAATACTTGACTACCTTGCATTTCAATCGTTTGTTGAATCTCATTTCCAACATTTCTTTTTGGGACATGAAGCAACTCTTCATGTTGGCCATCAGCATGAATGTGTGTGGATAAAATACCTTGCTCACTTGATTCTGAAAGAACAACTGCGCCTGCACCATCGCCCCAAAGAATTGCATTACTCCTATCAGTATAGTCTGTTATTTTTGACATCGAATCAGCGCCAATGACTAGAATATTTTTCGCTGAGTTTGTTTTAATAAATTTATCAGCAACTGAAAGTGCGTAAATAAAGCCACTACATACTGCTTGAATATCAAAGGCGGGACAATTTTTAATTCCAAGTTTTGTTTGAACATTGCAAGCAGTGCTTGGGAAAATTTTATCCGGTGTTGTGGTCGCAACAATAATAAGATCAATATCATCAGCATTGATGCTAGCATTATTTATTGCATTTCTAGCTGCCTCAAAAGCTAAGTCGCTGGTGTGCTCGTTCGGGCCGACTATATGCCTTTCTTTTATACCAGTTCTTGATGTTATCCAGTCATCCGTTGTATCTAGACTTTTTTCGAGATCTTTATTTGTTAATACTTTTTTTGGGAGGTAGCTTCCAACACCTATTATTTTGGAAAACATCATTTTTTTCCTAGCTTCAATCAATTGGATTCAATTTTAATTTGTTTTTTTATTTTTTCAAGCACCCTATTTTCTGATTCTTCAATAGCTGTAATTATTGCTGTTTTAAAGGCAAGAATATCAGCCCCCCCATGACTTTTAATGACAATTCCATTTAGTCCTAGAAAGGATGCCCCATTATATCTTCTCGGGTCAAGCCTTTTTCTAAAAGATTTTAAGAGGGATAAAGAGATTAACGCGATAATTTTTGTAATCCAATTTTTCTTATACTCAGCAGTTAAGAAATTACCAAACATTCTAAGCACACCTTCGGTTGTTTTTAATGCAACATTGCCGACAAATCCATCACAAACAACAACATCTGTTGTTCCTTTAAATATATCGTCACCTTCTACGTTACCATAAAAATTTAAATGGCTTTCTTTAAGAAGTATGAAAGTTTTTTTAACTATCTCATTACCCTTAATATCCTCAGACCCAATATTTAAAAGACCGACTGATGGATTTTTCTTTTTAGTCAAAGCGCTAGTTAGCATAGCGCCCATTACAGAAAATTGAAGTAATTGTTCTGGGGTGCTATCTGTATTAGCACCTAAATCCAATACGCAAGTAACTCCCCCACTTCTATTTGGAAAGTTTGAAGCAATAGCTGGCCTCTCAATCCCAGGAAGCATTTTTAGAACAAAGCGAGCAGTTGCCATTAAAGCGCCGGTATTACCTGCACTTACGCATGCCGAGGCTTCATTAGCTTTGACTAGATTAATGGCCAACCTCATTGAAGATTTTTTCTTATTTTTTAGGGCGGATTGGGGAGACTCGTCCATTCCAACTGATTCTAGTGCATTAAGTATGCTTAAACGAGGATGCTTGCTTAACTTCGACTTAGAAAGAGATTTTTTAATTTCAACCTCGTTTCCAACAAGAATAATATTGATTTCTAAAAACTGCTGAAGAATCTGTATTGAGGCTGGAACTGTGACCTTAATTCCATAGTCTCCGCCCATTACATCAATGGCTATTGTATGTTGCATAATTTTAAATAGTAGTTGTAATGAGTTTATTCACCTTTGGTTGCTATAACTTTTTTACCTTTATAAAAACCCGAAGCGCTAACGTGATGTCTTAAATGCGTTTCACCAGTTGTTTGCTCTATCGCCAATGCTGGGCTTGTCAGACTATCATGTGAGCGACGCATACCTACTCTTGAGGGTGATTTTTTACTTTTCTGAACGGCCATAATAACTCCTTAATATAATAATGAACTTTAAAATTCTAACTACTTGGAAGTTAAGAAGTTTTGCTCAAAATTTAAAGCGAAATTTTAGCATAAAATCATAAATTCTATAAATAAATCAATCTTATTAATATTTTATCTAATTTATTACAATTTAGTAACTATGAAAAATGCTCTAACTCACATGTTATAATTAGCGTATAAAATAACAAGATAAAATCAGCACCACCCAAGAAATAATTCAAGGAAATCCTATTTTTGATTGAAAAAATTTTAATAGCTAATCGCGGTGAAATTGCAGTCCGCATAATTCGAGCCTGCAAAGAAATGGGTATAACTAGCGTTGCTATATATTCAGAAGCAGATCGTCACTCGCTACATGTTAAAAAAGCAGATGAATCTTACTTCATTGGCTCTGACCCATTATCTGGCTATTTAAGTCCATATAGAATTGTTAACCTTGCCGTGACTGCGAGATGTGATGCAATTCATCCTGGATATGGATTCCTATCTGAGAACCCAGAATTAGCAGAAGTTTGTGAGAGAAGAAATATTAAATTTATTGGTCCAGATTCCAATTTAATAAAGCGTATGGGAGATAAAATTCAAGCCAGGGAGGCTATGATTGGAGCAGGCATACCAGTTATTCCTGGGAGTGAAGGCAACGTAACCAGCCTGGATGAAGCAATTGTTATTGCTAATGATATTGGCTACCCAATTATGCTTAAAGCCACAAATGGTGGTGGTGGAAGAGGAATAAGAAGGTGTGATGATGACAATGAATTAAATTCTAATTACGACCGAGTTATTTCGGAAGCAACTAAAGCGTTTGGAAAGCCAGAAGTATTTATGGAAAAATGCGTCTTAACGCCAAAACACATTGAGGTCCAAATATTGGCTGATAGCCATCAAAATGTAATACATTTATATGAAAGAGATTGCTCTATTCAGAGACGAAATCAAAAACTTATTGAAATTGCACCTTCGCCTCAATTAAATGATGACCAAAGAAATTATATTGGTGATTTAGCAGTAAAAGCAGCAAAAGCTGTCGGATATGAAAATGCAGGAACTGTTGAATTTTTACTAGGCACAGATAACAATTTTTACTTTATGGAAATGAACACCAGGCTTCAAGTAGAGCATACTATTTCAGAAACAATTACAGGTATTGATATTGTTCAAGAGCAGATAAGAATATCTAGCGGTAAATCTCTAACCTATAAACAAGAAGATGTTTCTTACAGGGGATTTGCTATTGAGTTCAGAATTAATGCCGAAGATCCAAAGCAAGATTTTTTACCATCTTTTGGTAAAATAACAAGGTATTATGCTGCTGGTGGCCCAGGAGTTCGAACAGATGCTTCAATATATACAGGTTATGTAATACCGCCCTATTATGATTCTATGTGTGCGAAACTAACAATATGGGCAATGAATTGGACTGACACAATACATAGAGGTAGGAGAGCTTTGGGTGATATTGGATTATTTGGAATTAAGACAACGATACCTTATTATCTTGAAATACTAAAAAATCAAAATTTTATTGATGCTGATTTTAATACCAGCTTTGTAGATAAACATCCAGAGCTGACAGATTATGAAGACGAACTTCCGCCAGAAGTAATTGCGGCGGCTATAGGTGCAGCAATTGCGGCACATGAAGGAATATAAAATATATGAAAAAAATTAATATAACAGAACTTGTTTTACGAGATGGGCATCAATGTCATATTGCAACTCGCCTAAGAACTGAAGACATGTTGCCAGTATGCCCGATGCTCGATAAATTAAATTTTTGGTCAATTGAAGCTTGGGGTGGTGCAACTTTTGACGCATGCGTTCGTTACCTAAAAGAAGACCCGTGGGAGCGACTAATTAAGTTAAGAAAAGCACTTCCAAACAGTAAAATTCAAATGCTACTAAGAGGGCAAAATTTATTAGGGTATCGGCATTATTCGGATGACGTCGTAGATATGTTTGTTAAAAAGTCAGCTGACAATGGTGTGGATGTTTTTAGAATATTTGATGCACTTAATGATATTAGAAATATTGAGGTTTCAGTAAAAGCAGTAAAGAAATATAAAAAACATGCTCAGGGAACAATTAGTTACACGACATCTCCCGTTCACAACATCGAATACTTTGTAGGTTTAGCTAAAAAAATAGAAGAGCTTGGTTGTGACAGCCTTGCAATTAAAGATATGGCTGGTTTATTAACACCTAATGTAACAAAAGAGCTGGTTCAGGCGTTAGTTAAAAATATTACCCTTCCAATTCATATGCATTGTCATGCAACATCCGGTCTTGCTACTATAAACCTTATTTCTGCAGTTGATGCAGGGGCAACAACAATTGATACATGTAACTCAAGCTACTCGGAAGGAGCTAGTCATCCAACTACTGAGTCAGTAATTGTAGCTCTTGAAGACATGGGATACAAAACTGATATTGATTTATCTAAAATGGATGAAATAACTGAATATTTAAAAGAGAATAGAAAAAAATATTGGCAATTCGAATCTAAATTTACAGGATTAGATCCTAAAGTATTAATTAATCAGGTTCCTGGAGGGATGATTTCAAATCTATCTAATCAACTGAAGGATCAGGGTGCACTAGATAGGATGGATGAAGTTTTAAAAGAAATTCCTGAGGTAAGAAAAGATTTAGGGTATCCCCCACTAGTAACACCAACATCTCAAATTGTTGGTACGCAGGCAGCATTAAATGTCATTACAGGTAAAAGGTACAAAACAATTACGACTGAAGTGAAAAATTATTTCTTAGGTCAGTATGGCATGCCTCCAGGTAAATTAGATAATGATATAAAAAAAATAGCTATAGGGGACCAAAAAGAAATTACATCAAGACCAGCGGATAGCTTAAAACCTGAAATAGCCAATCTTAAAGTGAAATCAGAATCATTTGCAAGGTCTGATGAAGATACATTAACTTATGCAATGTTTCCAGATGTAGGTACAACATTTCTTCAAGAAAGAAATGCAGGCTCTCTAGAGCCAGAAGAATTATTAAATGAAGAAGAAGAAATGCAAAAAGGAGATCACTACGCCCCTTCTGAATTCAATATTACATTGCATGGTGAGACTTACCATATAAATTTAACTGGCTCAGGTGATCCAAGTGAAACGGAAAGGCCATTTTATGTATCAGTAGATGGAATTTCAGAAGAGGTTTTAGTTGAGACATTGGATGAGGTATTAGTTAATAAACCAACTTCATCAAGCCCAAATGAATCTAAAATAACAAATAAAAAAGAAAGTTCAAGTGGAAGACCAAAGCCAACCCATGATGGGTGTATTACAACTGCAATGCCTGGAAAAATTGTTGAAATCAAGGTTGCCATTGGCGATAAAATTACTGCAGGTGATAGCGTTGTTGTGATCGAAGCAATGAAAATGGAAAATGAAGTTCAATCTGCAATATCTGGAACAGTTGTTTCAATCAATATCAGTAAGGGTGATGAAGTTTCGCCAAATGAAACCTTACTTGAGATTCAATCATAGTTGCCAATTAATCATGCCTCAAATTATCCTTGCATCCTCGTCAATTTATAGAAAAGAATTACTTAATAGATTGTTATTGGAATTTAAAATTGTTAAGCCAGATGTGAAGGAAGTTAGGCTAGAGTCAGAAACAGCATATAACACTGCTGATAGGCTAGCAGAAGAAAAAGCTAAAAAAGTTTCTATCCAATTTAAAGATGCAATTATAATTGGATGTGACCAGACAGCAGAATATAGCAACATTCAAATACAGAAGCCACTAAACTTCAAAACGGCTGTATCGCAATTAAAAAAATTAAGCGGGAAAAGGGTAAATTTTCATAGTGCTATTTGTGTCCACTATGCCAAAAAAAATATATTCCAAAAAAAAGTTATTAGTTTTGATGTGAAATATAAAAATTTAAATTCGAAAGAAATTAAAAATTATTTAGAAATAGAAAAGCCTTTTAACTGTATAGGTAGTATTAAATCAGAAGGTTTAGGAATAACCCTTTTAGATGAAATTAATAGTAGTGACCCAACTGCAATAATAGGCTTACCCTTAATCACTTTAGTTAATATGCTTCACAAAGTTGGAATAAATATTAATGGAGGGTAAACCTAAAACTTTAGGTGTACTTTTCATAATTCCTTCCTCTATCGAACAAAATGAAAATGTAAATTTTATAATAGATGAACAAAAAAAACTTTTACATAATATAAAATATTTTATTGTTGAAAATGAAAAAATAGCTAGAAAAACAATTAAAGAGTTCGGGTTAAAATCTGACATTCAGTCAGTCACACTTTTTAAGTGCAACAATAAAGTAAGAATTAATGATTTAAAAGAGTATTTTAATCCAATATATCATGGAAATGATATGGGCTTACTTTCTGACTCTGGGAGTCCATGTATTGCTGATCCTGGATCTAAGATAGTTGAGTATGCTCACTTAAACAATATAAAAATAAGGCCTTTAGTTGGGCCTTCATCTATTATATTAAGCCTTATGGCATCTGGATTTAATGGGCAGAAATTTAAATTTCATGGCTATATTCCAATAGATACAAATGATAAAGAACTGTATATAAAAAAAATGATGAGATCGATAAAAGATGAAGAAGAAACTCAAATATTTATCGAAACACCTTACCGAAATAAACAGCTATTAAAAGATTTATTAAAAATATTAGATAAAAAAAATAGACTTTGTCTAGCTATAAATTTAACAAGTAGTAAGGAAGAAATAATTTGCGACTCAATAGAAAATTGGCGCTGCAAGAAAAACATTAATATTGACAAGCAATTATGTATTTTTCTCATCAATTAATTTTTTTATTGGTTTAAATGATCGTCGATAAATTTCATTAATGCCATATTGACTCACTAATTTAATATGCTCTTTTGTTGGATAGCCTTTATGTTTCTTTAGGTTGTATTCTGGGTACTCCTCATCAAGAAGAATCATATGTTTATCACGCTCAACCTTTGCTATAACAGATGCTGCTGAAATAGCTTGAATCAAAGAATCACCTCTTACTATTGCTTCCATTGGTAAGCTTTTTATATCTGGGCAGTACATCCCATCGATATATACAAAATCGGGCTTGGTACCAAGAAGATTGAATGCTCTTTTCATGGCTAATAATGATGCTTGTAAAATATTGATTTTATCAATTTCTTCAACTGAAGCTGATGCATATGAATACTCAATAGCCTTTAATTTTATTTCATCGTATAGAATTTTCCTATTTTTTTCAGATAGTTTTTTAGAATCTGTAAGCTTATTGATAATAAGATCAGCATCTAAAATAACAGCAGAAGCAAATACTGGCCCACAAAGAGGCCCCCTTCCTGCCTCATCTATTCCACAGATAAGAGTCATTTTAGATATTTAATTATTTTCTTAAAAATAAGTTCGGAGCTATTTCTTTTTAGACTTATATGAAGCTCTTTGAATTTAATGTTCAAATATTTTTGAAGTTTTTTATCAGTTAATATTTCAACTGCTTTGTTTGAAATATTCTCAGGCGTTGCCATATTTTGTAAGAACTCAGGAACTATAAATCTATTTAATAAAATATTAGGTAAACCAATATAAGGGATTAGCAACATTTTTTTTAACATAAAGTAAGATAGAGGGGAGGTTTTATAAACAATTATCATAGGTTTTTTATAAAGAGCGGCCTCAAGGGTTGCTGTTCCTGAAACAGCTATCACCATATTTGCTGAAGAAATTGTGTCATGAGAGTGCCCAATAATAACTTTAATATTTTTAATTTTATTGCTATATAAATCAAGCATATTATTTATATGAATATAATTAAATTTAGAATTGATAGGTATTAAAAATTCTGGCCGATTTAATTTTCTCCAGACTAATTCCTTATTAATCAAGATAGCTGTGTTTATCATTAATTCTAAATGATATTTTATTTCACTTGATCTACTACCAGGTAGTAGCGCAATAATTGTTTTACTTTTATCAAGATTTAATGTTTCGCGACTTTTTTTTGAGTTTGGGTTAAGAGATATTTTATTTGCTAAAGGGTGTCCAACAAACGTAATCGGCACTTTAGCTTTTTGAAAAATTTTAGGTTCATGGGGAAAGACTGCAAATAAATGATTTAAATTTTCTTTAATATCGAGTAATCTACCCTTCCTCCAAGCCCATACTGATGGGGCTACATAGTGAAAAGTAGGAATATTATTAAACTTCAATTTTTTTTCTATTCCTAAATTAAAATCTGGAGCATCAATACCAATAAATATATCTGGCTGTTCTTTTATGAAATAATCTACTACACCACTTCTTAATGATAATAACCTGAAAATATTTTTTAATGCGTCAAAGTAACCGTGAACACTTAATTCGTTATAATCGAAATATGAAACTAGGCCATTCTTGCTCATTTCTGGCCCACCAACACCAATAAATTCTAAATTTTTTATTTTAGAATTTAAATAAGACATTAAATGGCTACCAATTAAATCGCCTGAAGCTTCACCTGCTAAGATGGCAATTTTTGGCATTTATCTTATAAGACCTCTATTTGATTTATTTATAAAATCAATAAAAAGATTAACTTCATTAGTTTTTTTACCAAGATCTAAAAGCATCTTTTTTGCTGTATCTATAGTATTGCCTTCTCTATATATAACTTTATAGGCTTTTTTAATATCTAATATAGATTGAGTAGAGAAATTTCGCCTTTTTAAACCTTCAATATTTATACCATTTGGTTTTGCATTATCTCCAGCTGCCCTTATATATGGAGGTATATCCTTGAGAATTATAGTTCCAACAGCGGTTATAATATGCGCCCCGATCTTACAAAATTGATGTACCAAAGTAAACCCACCGAGTATTGCAAAGTCATCAATTTCGACATGACCAGCTAACGAACTATTGTTGGCTAATACAATATCATTTCCTAACTTGCAGTCATGGGCAATATGAACATAAGCCATCAACCAATTATCGTTTCCGACTTGAGTAAGCCCTCCACCATCAACCGTACCAACGTTAAAAGTGCAAAACTCACGAATTGTATTCCTATCCCCGATACTTAAATAAGTTTTTTCATTTTTGAATTTTTTATCTTGAGGAGCCTCTCCAAGAGAGCAATAATGGTAAATTTTATTGTCTTTACCAATGGTTGTATTTCCTGTTAATGTAACGAAATTTCCAATTTCGGAACCCTGATCGATTTGAACATTCTTCCCAATAACAGAGTACGCACCAATCTTTACAGTTGAGTGTATTTTGGACTTAGGATGAATTAAGGCTGTTGGATGAATTTTTTGCTCTAATTCCATAAAATTATTTTTGAATTTCTTTTAAAATACACATCATATTAGCTTCTGCAACAACCTCATTATCAACAGTTGCCGTTCCAGAATATTTCCATATACCCTTAAGAACTCTATCTATTTTTACATGTAATACAATTTGATCGCCTGGATTTACTGGTTTTTTGAAACGGGCATTATCAATACCAGCAAAATAATAAACCGAATCTTCTGTTGGTTTTGTATCCATTGTTTTAAAAGATAATAATGCAGCCGCCTGTGCAAGAGCTTCAACTATAAGTACTCCAGGCATAACTGGGTGATATGAAAAATGACCTGGAAAATAAGGCTCATTAATAGTCACATTTTTAATGGCTGTTATTTCTTTACCGAGCTCCATAGATATAACTCTATCAACAAGAATAAAAGGATATCTATGAGGTAAATGATCTAGTATTTCATGTATGTCCATCGATAATTTATTATTAGCCATCTTATTTTTCTTTTTCCCGTAATTTTGCTGCTAACTTAAGCCATTCTTTATGTTCCATAAAAGGCATGATAGCAGTATATTTATTATTAGATTTATTTAAAGACTTTGTAATCATCGTCCCTGGTGAAATTGTTATATTGTCATTAATCTCTAGATGACCTAAAATCATTGCTGCGCCACCAATTTTACAATTTTTACCAATTCTAGTACTGCCTGCTATACCTACACATCCTGCTATTATTGTATTTTTGTCAATATAACAATTGTGGCCCACTTGGACTTGATTATCAATTTTAACACCTGAGTTTATAATTGTATTATCTATGGCGCCTCTATCAATGGTTGTATTAGCTCCAATATCAACGTTATCATGTATAACAACAGAACCAATTTGAGGTATCTTATTCCATACTTCATTTAAATCTTGAGCATACCCAAACCCATCAGTACCAATGGAAGCATTGGGGAAAATTTCACAATTTTTACCGATTACCACATCATTACCAATTGTTACATTAGGGTGTAATTTAGAACCTTCACCAATTTTGACATTATTACCAATTGAAATATTTGAAGAAATAAAAACATGATCACTAATAATTGTTTTATCACCAATTGAATTAAATGGACCAATATAGCAATCTGGAGATATCTCAGTATCTATACCTATATTTACATTTGCATTGATTGAAGAATTAAAAGTATTTTTTTTAAGAAAAAAATTTGCAACCTTAGCGAAAGCTAAATACGGATCATCAACAATTATCCAATCACCCTTCCTTAAAGTAGCATCTTCTTGCTTTAAGATAACAACTTTAGCTTTTGTATTTTTTAAATCATCAATTAACTTACGATCAGAAAAAAATGTAATTGATGATTCGTTTGATGATTTAAGTGAAGAAAAGTTATCAATTATTATATTTTTGTTTGAGCATTTTCCATCAATAATAACCGACAATTTTTCTGAAGTAATGTCTTTCATTACGTTTAAGGTCTATCGCCTCAATTGCATTTACTTAAGTTTACCTAAAGCTTTTATAACAACGTCAGTTATGTCAACTTTTTTTCCTGCATAAGCAACACCTTGATAAAGAACCAAGTCATACCCTTGTGCCTTAGCGACATTTTCAACCGCAACATTTACTAATTTTTGAACTTTAGCAATCTCTTCCCTTCTTCTCAAATCAATATCTTCCCTGACCTCTCGTTCGGTTCTTTGAGCGTCAATTTTTAATGACTGTATTTCCTTTTGTTTCTTTGCTCTATCTTTATCAGACATAGTCATACTATCTTTTCTAAATGCGGTTTCTTTGCCCTGAATTACTTTAACTGCTTTTTTTAATTTAGCAGTTCTTTTTGTAAATTCTTTTTCTAATTTTTTATTTGCACTCACTGTTTGTGGAGCATTCTTTAAAATTTTCTGAATTTCAACGAAACCAATTTTAACTTCCGCAGTTACAATTGATACGTTAAAAATTAAAATTAAAATTACAGCTAAAAACTTTTTCATAATACTATTCTCCGATCAAAATTAGTTAAAAAAATACAAGCTAAAAAGCCCCACCCATTCCAAATTGTAACGTACTTAGCTTATCATTTATACCATCATTTAGTGCTTTTGCGTATGTTATTGAAAGTGGTCCAAATGGCGATAACCAAACAGCACCTACCCCTGCAGAAAATCTCGCCTCGTCCAAATCGATGCTATCTTTAAATGCTCCACCACCATCGATAAATGTACTCAATCTAAAGCTTTTAACATTTTTTAACCCAGGTGGTGGAAAGAAGAGTTCAGCACTTCCTAGCAAAGATTTTTTACCACCAGTTGTTTCTAGAACTCCTGTTGATGCATTAAGTGTTTTTTTACCAACAGAAGCTTGATCATACCCTCTTACTGTATTTGTCCCACCCATGAAAAAGTTTTTAAAAAATGGGAATTTTTTATCTCCATAAGAATCTGCAATTCCGACTGTACCTTTTAACTTGAGGGCCATTCCACTTTTAAGGGGCCAGTATTTTTCTGCCTTAGCTGATAATATATAGTAATTCATATCAAAAATTGGGACACCAACCTGTGCTGACCCACGAAATACTTGCCCACTGGTTGGGAATTGTGCGTTATTTCTAGTGTCTCTTCCATATCCAGCACTTAAGGAGAATGAGTCACTATTACAATTATTTGATGATGAATTTCCAGATATACTTGAACAGTAATCTTTGTATTCTTGAGTGGAATTAGCACCAAGCTCGATGTCAGTCAAGTCAAGAGTTGCCCCGAAAGCTATTGAATTATACTCAGTTAGAGGAATTGAAAAATCAACATTTGTTCCATATGAAAAGGTATTGTAATTAGCTGTTGATAAATCACTGGTATTAACATCTTTTCTATAAGCTCCAAACGTTCTAGCTATACCATCATCCGTCCAATAAGGGTCCTGATAGCTTAAAGCATAAGTTTTATTAACCTCACCCGTACTAATTGAGCTAGTAACAGTGTTACCAGTTCCTAAAAAATTAGATTGGCTTACGGTAAAAGTACCTACTAGCCCTTCACCTGAGCTAACACCAGCACCCATCATCAGCTTACCTGTATTTCTTTCAATCACTTGAATATTTACATCAATTTGATCAGTAACACCCGGCACATTTGAAGTTTGTAAGTCAATTTTATCAAAATACTGTGTTTGTGTGAGACGTGTTTTAGACCTATCTACCCTAGACTTTGAATACCAAGAAGATTCAAACTGTCTTAGCTCCCTTCTTAATACACTATCTTTTGTTTTTTCATTTCCAAAAAAGTTAATTCGCCGAACATAAATTTTCTTACCGGGATCAATAAAGTAATTAAAACCTACTGTTCTTTCTTCTTTATCAATCTCAGGTATTGCATTTGCATTGGAAAAAGCATATCCGTAGTCGCCTAATATTTGATTAAGCCTTGCAGTAGTATCAGTCACTTCAGACCTACTAAAAACTGCTCCTTGGTATGTTCCAATCTGAGCTTGAAGTAGTAATTCTGGTACATTCTCGTACTTACCAGAAAGCTCACTTTTAGCAAAAGTATACTTATTACCTTCATATATTGATATATCAATATAAACATGTTTTTTATTCTCTGAGATTCTAATTAGTGATGAATTAATCTCAAAATCCAAATAACCTCTATCCATATAAAAACTTCTTAAGCCTTCTAAGTCACCATTTAAGACCTGTCTTGAATATCTATCATCTTTGTTATACCATGATAAAAAATTTGTTTGCTTAAGATTGAAGCGCTCTAATAACGCTTTACTTGTATAGAGCATATTCCCAACAAAGTTAATTTTCTTAATTCTAGAGATGCCCCCTTCTTCTACGTATATATTGACTTGCATTCTATTTCTTTCTAAAGGAGTGGCTTCAGCTGTTACAGAAGCTGTGTACTTGCCTAGGGATAAATATTGCCTTGCTATCTCCTGCTCTACTTTTTTTAAATCTGTTTTATCAAAAACTAGGCCCGATGCAACATTCATCTGACTAAGTCCGATTTTTAATTTGTCATCCTGAAATGCTTTAACACCGATAAAATTTAATTCTGAAATAACAGGCTTTTCATTAACAATAATAATTATTTTGCTACCCTCTTGCTCAAGAGAAATATCTTTGAATTGTCCTGTTTTATACAAAAGCTTTATAGTTGAGCTTACATCAACATCCTCAACTGGATCATTAATCTCAAAAGGTATATTGTTAAAAATTAATCCAGGATCAACCCTTTGAAGGCCTTCAATTTTAATATCACTAATTAAAATACTTTCTGCTGTACATACAGCAGAATTAATTAAAACTATAAATATTGTAAGTAAAAAATTTCTCATTAATTCATCATTAAATTAAAAACGTCATTATATACTGCTAACATGAATAAAAGAAATAAAAGAAACACGCCAAGTCTTTGACATATAATCATATTTTGATGTTTAAGTGGCCTCCCTAAAACAGCTTCAATGATATAAAAAAATAATTGTCCACCATCTAATGTTGGTATTGGTAACAGATTAAGGAAGCCAACATTTATATTTAGAAATACTAAAAAGCTTAAATATGTAATTACACCCATTGATATTGTCTCTGAGGACAATTCGGCGATTGAAATTGGGCCGGAAAGCAGTCTCCAATCAATATTGCCTGCGATTATATTGATAAAAGATTTAAATACCATTTTTATGCCCTCAAAAACATCATAAAATGAATTATAAATAATTTCTAAATTACTGAATTTAAAGTAATAAATATATTTATCTTTATTATCAATATTCTGTTTTATCATGACGCCAATTACACCAATACTCTTAATATTTTCAGTATTAAGCATTGGTGTAACTGTAATTGATATAAGCTCCCTATTTCTTAGCAACTTAATAGCTATTGGTTCATTTGCTTTACTGGTAACTAACCCCACAAAATCTAAGGAATTAAAAATTACTTCGTTATCAACATTGATAATTCGATCGTGTTTTTTTATACCTGATATTTCTGCAGGTGACCCGGGCAAAACATCACTTATTTCTACTGAATTTTCTGAAGACGGAAAAAAATAGAGTCCATTAGGGCTATTTCTATTAAACTTTTTTATTTTTAAATCTGTACGGTCCGAACTATTAACTTTAATTAAAATTTCTACATTATTTCTTAGCAGCTTATAAGTTAAATCTTTATTTGCTAATTCTATAAGGGCTTTATTATGATCTGTTACTGAATTAATCTTTTTATTATTAATAGAGACAATAACATCGTTTATTTCAAAGCCAAGTTTTGCAGCTACACTTTGTGAATTAATGGCAGTAATCTGTGGGGTCACTTTGAATTGCTCACCCTGGTTTAAAAATAATAATAAAAAGAAAGCAAATATAAAGTTAATTAAAGGGCCGGCTAAAACAATAAGAGACTTTTTAAATAAAGAAATATTTTCAAATAAATTTAAATCCTTAGACTTTAGCTCCTCATAAAACTTTACAAATCCTCCAAGCGGAATTAGTCTTAAGCTAAACTCGGTTAAGCCTATTTTTTTTCTATATAGAACCTTACCGAATCCAACCGAAAACTTTTCAACGCTAACTTTAAACATCTTTGCTACTATAAAATGTCCAAATTCATGAACAATAACAACTAGAGAGATCGTAAATATAAAAGATAAAATACTATGCAAATTTTATCCCTTTTAGTAATTGCTTGGCCTTAGTCCGTGCCTGGCTATCAACTGCTAATATATCCTCAATACTTTTGACATTTGAACTTTTAGCCTCATTAAGAGCTATTTCAATTAATTCTGATATTTGAGTAAATTTTATTTTTTTATTCAAAAAGGCATCAACTGCTATTTCATTAGTTGCATTAATTTCAATTGGATAACTACCCCCCTGTTCCAAGCAATCATATGCTAACTTAAGACATCTAAATTTCTTCAAATCTGGAAGTTCAAATTGTAAATCTTTAGCTGATGAAAGATCAATACCACTTACACCAGAAGGTATTCTTTCTGGAAAGCTAAGTGCATAAGCTATTGGCACTTTCATATCAGGGGTTCCAAGCTGTGTAAGACTGCTTCCATCAACAAACTCAACTAGTGAATGAATAATACTTTGAGGATGAATAAGTACCTCAATTTTTCTATAGTCTATTTTGAATAAAAAAGCAGCCTCTATAACTTCTAAACCTTTATTCATCATTGTTGCAGAATCTATAGTTACTTTTTTCCCCATATTCCAATTTGGATGATTCAGAGCATCCTTAACGCTTACATTACTCAGATCATCTATTGATGAATTTCTAAAGGGCCCTCCGGAAGCAGTCAAAATTAATTTATTAATTTCATCATGATTATTTTGATCATGAATAACTTGAAAAATAGCATTATGTTCACTATCAACAGGAATAATGAGACCATTATTTTTTGCAGAAACTTCAGATAAAAGTTTACCGGCCATAACCATTGATTCTTTATTGGCCAAAAGAATTTTCTTACCTTTGGTGGCTGCTTCCATTGTTGAAATTAAACCAGCAGCTCCAGTAATTGCTGCAAGCACTGTAGATACTTTTTTATGCCCTGCTATAAACTTATACCCTTCAGATCCGAATAAAACTTCTACACTTAAGTTTTGACCTTTAAGTAACTTTACTAACCTAGCTTGAGATTGTTCATCTTTAATAACAATAAATGATGGTTTAAATTCAACAGCTTGTTTAAATAATAGTTCTAAATTTTCATAGCCAGACAAGGCAAAAATATTGAATTTATCTGGATGAAGCCTTATCACATCTAAGGCGCTAGATCCGATGCTACCGGTTGATCCAAGTATTGAAATTGTTTTCACTTACAAATACTCAAAAGCATTTAATAAAAAGTATAGAATTGGAATTGTAGGACAAAAACTATCCAGTCTATCTAAAAATCCGCCATGTCCAGGAATGAAATTACTACTATCTTTAATTTTTGCCATTCTTTTTAAAAATGATTCATAGATATCTCCATACAAACTAAGAGCAGTGACCAAAAAGGCAAGTAAAATACCATCAAAAATATTTAAAAATTCATAAATATAAAGAAATGATATGAAAATTAGGTTAGCTAAGAATCCACCGAAAAGCCCCTCAAAGGTTTTGCCTGGGCTGATATTTTTTACAATTTTAGTCCTACCAAACCTTTTTCCTGAAAAATATGCACCAATATCAGCAAGCCAAATCATTAATATAACAATTAGTAATATATTTTTATTTGTCACAAAAATTGACATGGTGGAAAGTAACATTGGCGTAATTAGAAATAAGCCATAAAATACTTTAAAAAATGAATTAGAAGATAATTTTTTATATAAGATATCAAAAGGCACAATAAATAACCAAAAAATAAGACTTAAAGAAGCTAAAAATGGAATTGAAAATGATGAAAAATTTGAAATTAATGGATATAAAGTATTCGTAAAGTAAAAATATTCAGAAAGGTTGAAGAAATTACCAAAATTTGATGTGAAGGTTGATATAAAATATATAAACAATGGAGTTGATGCTAAAAACCAAAAAAGAGCTAATCTTAAACTATGTAATCTTAATATTTTACTTAACTCAAATAATAAAAACCCGCCCACAGCTAGAATTAAAAATTCAAAAAAAACATAATCTAAGAAAAAGTAGGTTAGGCTAAATAAGCCAAACATAATTATTGAAGATTGTATTCTTTGTTTAAGCATTATTTATTACCTTTTAAGGTTACCAAATTTTCTTTCAGTTTTTTGGAAAAAGTATAATGCATTCACAAAATCTTTTTCGGAAAAATCTGGCCATAAAGTATCAATGAAATATAGTTCAGAGTATGCGACTTGCCATAAAAGAAAATTACTCAATCTTCTCTGACCGCCTGTTCTAATTAATAAATCAACATCAGGCATATCTCTTGTATAAAGATTTTCAGTTAAATCTTTTTCTAACAAAGCCCCACCTCTCTTCTTAGTAGCTTTATTTACAGCCATTAATATTTCTGATCGAGCGCCATAATTTAATGCAATATTTAATTTAAGTCCTGTATTTATGGACGATTTTTTAACTAAAGATTTAATCTCAATCTGGAGTTCCTTTGTAAAAATACTAATATCACCTAAAATACGGACTCTAATATTATTTTTTATGATTTTATCTGTCTGACTTTTGATTGAGTCAGAAAAAAGATCCATCAAACCATTTATTTCTTCAGATGGTCGGTTCCAATTCTCAGTGCTAAAAGCATATAAAGTAGCAGTCGAAATATTATAATTAATTGCTAATTTAATTATTACCTGGATGGAATCTAATCCTTTTTTGTGGCCAGCTATTCGTGGAAGTAGTCTTTTTTTTGCCCAACGTCCATTACCATCCATTATAACAGCAAGGTGTTTAGGTGTTTTTAATGGATTTAAAAATCTTTTTTTGAAAAAATAAAACAGATTGAAGCCCCAGGCCTATATAGCCAACAAATCTTTTTCTTTTGCATCGATTAGTTTATCAATCTCAATAATAAACTCATCAGTAATTTTTTGTATTTCTTCCTGCATCCTTCTTTCGTCATCCTCACTAATTTCCTTCTCTTTTGACATTTTTTTTAATACCTCATTACAGTCTCGACGAATATTTCTAATTGCAATTTTTGAATTTTCACCTTCGGACTTTACAACTTTAATTAAGTCTTTTCTTCTTTCCTCAGTTAAAGCAGGCATAGGTATTCTAATTAATTCGCCAGATGTAGCAGGATTTAAACCTAGATCGCTTTCTCGAATTACTTTTTCAATCGCTTGAATCATAGTTTTTTCATATGGTTGGATATTGATTGTTGTTGCATCTGCTACGGTAATGTTTGCAAGCTGGGTCAATAAAGTTTGGGCACCGTAATAATCAACTGATAGATGGTCTAAGATACCAGCATGAGCCCTACCTGTTCTTATTTTTGATAAATCTAACTTTAGAGAATCAACGCTTTTTTGCATTCTTCCAACCGCATTTTCTTTAACTTCAATCATACCAGCTCCTTCCTTATCTTAATTCATAGTAACTAAAGTACCTTCTTCTTTATCGAGAAGGAGATTTTTTAATGCATCTTGCTTGAAAATATTAAAAACAGCAATTGGAAGCTTTTGATCTCTACAAAGAGTAAATGCTGTTGCATCCATTACTTTAAGGTTTTTACTTATTGCTTCGTCAAAAGTGACTGTTTTATACATCTTGGCTTCAGGATTATTTTCTGGGTCATCTGTAAAAATACCATCTACCTTTGTAGCTTTAATCATAATATCAGCATTGATCTCCATAGCCCTTAGAGCGGCAGCTGTATCAGTTGTGAAAAAAGGATTTCCAGTCCCAGCAGCAAATATAACAATTTTTTTATCTTCCAGATACCTTATAGCCTTCCCTCTTATGTAGGGCTCAACTATTTGATCTATATTAATTGCAGATTGAACTCTGCTATTAATCCCAGCATGCTTCATTGCGTCCTGAAGTGCTAGCGCATTCATAACGGTAGCAAGCATCCCCATATAATCTGCTGTTGCTCGATCCATTCCAGCAGCACCAAGTGCAACACCCCTAAAAATATTCCCACCACCAATAACAATTGCTATTTCAGTGCCTATAGAAATTGCAATCTCTATTTCCTTAACTATTTTATTTATGGTATCCGGATTTACTCCAAAAGCATCATTTCCCATTAAAGCCTCACCAGAAAGCTTAAGAAGAATTCTTTTATATTTTATATTTTTCATATATTTCTTATTTTAGCTTGTTTTAGCTTAAAAAAAAGGATTGTAATAACAATCCTTTTTTTAAATATTTAATTACTACCCTTTAGATGCTGCTGCAACTTCAGCTGCAAAATCTTCCTCTTTCTTTTCAATGCCATCGCCAACGATATAGATATAAAAAGAATGTATTGTTGCGTTATTATTTTTTAAAAGTGTTTCAATTGTAACTTTTTCATCTTTAACAAAAGATTGATTGAGCAAGGTAATTTCTTTTAAAAATTTATTAACTGATCCTTCAGCAATTTTTGTAAGCATCTCTTCGGGCTTTCCTGCCTCTTTTGCTTTTTCAGTTGCTACCCTTCTTTCTGTTTCAATAATCTCAGGATCAATACCAGTTTTGTCTATTGCTTTTGGTTTTGTTGCAGCTATATGCATGGCTATGTCTTTACCTAACTCTTCATTTCCGGACTCTAAGTCTAAAATTACACCAAGCTTTGAACCATGTATATAAGAATATAAAGAACCTTTAGCACTGAGATTGACAAATCTTCTTGGAGTAATATTTTCGCCAATTTTTCCAACTAATTGTGTTCTTAATTCCTCTACAGTAATATTATCAATTTCTGCTGTGCCAAGATTGTCTATAGCTTTAAGTTTTTGTTCAACGATAGTCTGTGCCAATTTATTTGTAAAATTAAGGAATTCTTCATTTTTAGCACAAAAATCTGTTTCAGAATTAACTTCTAATAATGAACCGAATTTACTATCTTTAGATATGAATGAACTGACCACACCTTCCGCAGCAATTCTACCTGCCGCCTTGTTTGCTTTGTTCCCGAAACGAACTCTTAGGATTTCTTCAGCTCTAACCATATCAGCGTCCGCCTCAGTTAGAGCCTTCTTACAATCCATCATTGGTGCATCTGTTTGACTCCGTAAAGCCATTACCATACTTGCAGTTATTTCAGCCATTATCTATAAGCTCCTATCTGTTCAAATTTAACTAGTTTTTTCATCGCCCACTTCTAGACTTTGCTCATTAGCTTCTTTTTCATCTGAAACCATTTTAGCAAGATCATTTATCGCTTTATTTTTTCCGTCAAGAATTGAATCAGCCATACCTCTTGCATATAAGCGAATTGCCCTGCTTGAATCATCATTCCCAGGAATGACATAATTAATATTTTCTATTGAATTATTTGTGTCGACAATTCCAATAATAGGGATTCCTAATTTTGCAGCTTCCGTAATAGAGCCATTTTCATAGCCAACATCAATAACAAAAATAGCATCGGGTAATGAAGCCATATTCTTTATGCCACCAATAGATTTTTCTAGTTTTTCGTACTCTCTTTTGAGATTAAGACCTTCTTTTTTAGTTAATTTTTCAAGACTTCCATCTTCCTGCATCGCCTCTAGCTCATGCAATCTCTTGATGGATTGTTTTACAGTTTTAAAATTAGTTAACATTCCACCTAACCATCTATAGTTAACGTAAGCACAATCAGCTCTGATTGCCTCCTCTTTTAATATCTCTCTAGCCTGCCTCTTGGTACCAACAAATAAAATTCGGCCTTTATTGGCAGCAAGTGTTTTTGCATACTTTAGAGCATCATTAAACATAGGTAATGTTTTTTCAAGGTTTACTATATGAATTTTGTTTCTATCCCCAAAAATATAAGGGGCCATTTTTGGATTCCAGTAACGAGTTTGATGTCCAAAATGAACGCCCGCTTCTAACATTTGTCTCATAGTTATAGACATGTGGTATTTCTCCTTGTAAGGGTTAATCACTTCATTAAGTTTAAAATGACTAATTAAATAGCACCCTCAACTAAACTTAATGGTTTATTATTTTTCGTTAATTCGAAAGCGGCTATGATAACATATTTATTTAACAATTTCGTCTCAATTAAGCTCACTTAAATGTCAATTACAATTAATAAATTAGAAGATATAAGAAAAATGAGGGTTGCTGGAAAATTAGCATCAGAAGTGCTTGATTTCATTACTCCATTCATAAATCCAAATATAACTACTGAGGAAATTGATAAAATTTGCCATGATTATATGATAAATGTACAAAAAACTATTCCAGCGCCACTTAATTATGCGCCACCAGGCCATAGCCCATACCCAAAATCAGTTTGCACCTCAGTGAATCATCAAATTTGTCATGGCATCCCTGGTCCTAAGGCTTTAAAAAAGGGAGATATTATTAACATTGATATTACAGTAATAAAAGATGGTTACCACGGAGACACAAGTAGAATGTTTTATGTTGGTGAGCCATCAATCCAAGCTAAAAGACTTTGTGAAATAACCTACCAAGCAATGTGGTTAGGTATAGGCATAGTAAAACCAGGCGCACACCTTGGAGATATTGGCCATGCAATTCAAACCTATGCTGAGTCAAATGGCTTTAGTGTAGTAAGAGAATTTTGTGGGCATGGCATTGGTTTAGTTTTTCACGAAGAGCCACAAGTACTTCATTATGGCCAAATTGGTTCGGGCATTGAGCTTAAACCTGGCATGATATTTACAATTGAGCCAATGATTAATGCAGGTAAAAAGGATATTAAAATGCTGCCAGATGGCTGGACAGTTGTAACAAAAGATAGGAGCTTGTCTGCCCAATGGGAACATACAATTTTAGTCACAGAATCATCATATGAAGTACTCACTGTATCTAAGGACACACCGAAGCCTTTTAAGAAAGTCTAAATAAGCTTAAAATTGCACAAATGAATAAAAAAGAACTATCTCAACTCAAAAAGTTGTATCAAACAAAATTCCAAGACCATTGCAAAAAATTTCTTGAAAACCATAATAGCCAGGCTTATTTAAGAAAACAGACGCTTTTAGTAGATAGTTTAATAATAAATATATGGCAAAATCTATATATTGATAAAAATATTGTATTAGTAGCAGTTGGTGGTTATGGAAGAAAAGAATTATTTCCATTCTCTGACGTTGATATATTAATAGTATTTGAAAAAATAATTACAGTGAACGATCAAGAAGCAATAAGTCAATTTATAACAAACTGCTGGGACTTAGGCCTTAAGATTGGCCATAGCGTAAGGAATATAAAACAAACCAAGCAAGAATTTAATGCAGACATTTCAACTGCAACCAACCTAATTGAGTCAAGGTTTCTTATTGGTTCATCAATAGTATTTCACAAAATGAATCAAGCGATAAATACTGGGTTATCAGTGAAGAGATTTTACAAACTCAAACTTCAAGAGCAAGCAGATCGACATAGAAAATATAGAGATTCAGCTTATCAGCTAGAGCCAAATATAAAAGAAAGCCCAGGTGGGTTAAGAGATTTACATATGATTAGGTGGCTATCAATTAGCCAAGGAAAAGGTAGCACTTTTAAAGAGATGCTTGAAAATAACTTAATTGATAAGGTTGAATTTAATAAAGTACAACTTCATGAGAACAAGATAACAAAACGCCGCATACTTTTACATATTTTAGCTAAAAGAATTGAGGATCGATTAGTTTTTGATGTTCAAAATGAACTTGCAGACAATCTCGGATTTCAAAATACAAAGAATAAAAAATCTAGTGAAATTGTTATGAAAAGTTATTATAAATCAGTTAATTATATTACTTTATTCAATGAAATTCTTATAAAAAGATTAAATCCAAATGTTCGAAATAAAGAGAAAATAAAACATCCATTACCATTTTACATATACAACGATTTAATAGAATTAGACCAAAAAAATATTGCTAAAATAAAGCCTTACATATTGGATGTCTTTATAATATTTCAGCAATATAAGAAAGTTAAAGGTTTTGGGCCGAATCTACTGGGAGCATTAGATACCCTATCCACTCAAATAGATAAGAATTATAGAAACAATCCGAATAACCAAAAAAAATTCCTCGACATTTTTAAAAGTAAAAGTAAGGTCAGTCGATCATTAAGGCTGTTAAATAAATGTAATATTTTAGGGAAATTTATCCCGGCATTTGGAAAAATTGTAGCCCAGATGCAACATGATTTATTTCATATATACACGGTTGATGAGCATACGTTAAATGTTATTGAAAATATAAGGCGCTTCACACTTGACAAATGGAAACATGAGTTCCCAGAGTGTAACGAAATATTTAAAAACTTTAAAAAACCATACCTATTATATCTTGGAGCATTGTTTCATGACATTGCAAAAGGACGTGGAGGAGATCATTCGAAGTTAGGGGAAGTAGTTGCTTTGAGATTTGGACGAATAATGAAACTTAACAATGAAGATGGGGAGTTAATTGCATGGCTCGTTAAGTCGCATTTAAAAATGTCGAGCGTTGCTCAAAAATCTGATTTGGCAGATTCATTAATTATTAATGAGTTTGCAGCTTTTGTTGGAACGCAAAATAGACTAGATGCTCTATACCTTTTAACTGTAGCAGATATAAGAGGAACAAGCCCACATGTTTGGAATCAATGGAAAGCAAGCTTGATCAGGACGCTATATTTAGAAACAAAAAATAATTTAATAAGCGACAAGCTAAATATATCCGAGGTCATTAGCGAGAGAAAGAAGGTAGCAAATAAAATATTATCCAAATATTCAATCGGCTTACAAAGTTACAATAAATTATGGGTTAATTTTAACGAAGATTACTTTTCCCGTTTTGATGGGAAAGAAGTAGCCTGGCATACAAGGGCTCTTTTACCTCATTTTAAAGACAATAAGCCAATAGTAAAAGTTCGCCATGGTACAGATGGTCAGGGCATAGAGGTTTTAATCTTTACCAAAGATGCTGAAGCTCTTTTTGCTAGAATTACCAATTTTTTCTACAGTATGAAGTGTGAAGTTGTTCAAGCTACGATTTCAACGACTAAAAATCATTATGCATTAGATGTTTTTAATCTTATTGATATTCCAAATGAATCCATTAGTTACAAACATTATTTTCAGCATATTGAAAAAGAACTCACAAAATACTTGTTAAATAAAACCTCTGAATTAACTATCCCTGTTAATCAAAAAACAATGCAGGTAAAACACCATGAAATTGATTCACAAATAACCTGTAAAAAAATAAAAGCTAATCGCTACCAATTGGAGGTTGTTTGCGCTTCAAGACAGAACCTTTTAGGCTTAATTGTTAAAGAAATTAACTCATTAGAATTATCTGTTCATAATGCAAAAATCAACACTCTTGGACAAAGAGCGGAAGATTTCTTTATTATCTCTTCAAAAATTAAACTAAATTTAGAAAGTCGAATCCAAACACTTATAAAGAATATAAGGTTAAAAGTCGATGAGTAGCTTAAAGGAAAAAAATGGCTAGTAAAAAAAAATTTAGTGAATCTGATACTTCTAGAATTATTGAGATG